>Ga0082335_1001787_pt1 | contig 43289 bp, 34 predicted proteins | sample Subgrocontami58m_FD_72375 | JGI IMG/M metagenome (GOLD analysis project Ga0082335, IMG submission 72375) | Subsurface groundwater microbial communities from S. Glens Falls, New York, USA - GMW37 contaminated, 5.8 m (SPADES assembly) (version 2) ...
GCAGAGCGCCGTCCATGCCCGCCAGGACGTTTCCCCGGGCGTGGCGCCACCCCTCCACGACGGCGCGGGCAAGGTCCCGGTCCGTGGTGCGGGTGATCAGCCGCACGTGCCCATTCGTGGCCATGACCTGCTGCACCGCGGCGCCGGTTCCGTCGGGGCTGTTGTCGTCCACCACGATGATCTCGAAATCCCGGGCGGCGGTCGCCAGCACCTGGCTCGCCCGCTGGATCGCGGGGCCGATGTTTTCCCGCTCGTTGTAGGTCGGGATGACCAGGGAGACGAACAGATCGTTCATACACTTTGATGCGGGAGGAGTGCCGCGCCCTGAGCCCGGCCCGTCATCTCTCACCGCGACCCCCCGCCTGGGGGGCGCCTGGGGGCACCGCCTCCGCCTGTACCCGCGCCAGGCCCCCGGCCAGCCACGCCGAGCCGGGGGCCGCCCGCACCCCTGCTGCATAGGCGGCTCGCGCGGCCGCCAGATCGCCGGTGGCCTCGTATGCCGCCCCCAGGTTCCCGAGGGCGTCTGCGTAGGTCGGGTCCAACCGGATGGCCGTCTCGAGCCAGCGTCGCGCCTCCACCGGCTGGCCCTGCCGGATCAAGAGGACGCCGAGGTTGTTGTGGGCAAAGGCATAGGTCGGCTTGAGGCGGAGGGCGGCCTGGAACTCCTCCCGGGCCTCGGCGAATTCGCTGCGGTCCAGGTAGACCTTGCCGAGATTGTTGTGCACGAGCACCCGGACCGCGAGCGGCACGTCGGCCTGCGCCTTCATGGCCACGTACAGGTCCGCCGCATCGGCCCAGGGAAGAAGCCGGAGCAGCGTGAGGCCGGCATATCCCACGAAGACGCCGCTGAGAGTTGCGAGCCCCCAGCCGGACACGCCCATCCGCCCAGGGCGTTCCACGGCGCGTGCCAGCAAGGACCCCAGCAGGACGCACCAGCCCACCGAGGGCAGGTAGAGAAACCGCTCGGCCGTCATGAACCCCGTCTCGGGGGCGGGAGCATACAGGATGAACAGCAGCGGGACGGAGAGCGTGATCGGCACCCAGGCCACCCAGGGAAACAGCGACCGGGCCCAGCGCCACGCCGCCACGAGTCCACCCACCAGGATTCCGGCCACGGCCAGGCTGATGGCCAGGGTCAACGGCGTCGGCGTGACCGACAGGGCGCGAAAGAGGTTCAGCCCGAGATCGGGAAAGAGGAGGACGCGCCCATACTCCGCCAGGACGAAAAATAGCGCCAGGGCCCGCAAGGGGAGGGGGGACAGGCTCATCGGGAAGCCGACCAGGTCGCCCACCGCCCACCGCCGGAACAGCCAATACACGACGCCTGCCAGGACCAACGGCACGACGCGCGGGGCCATCGCCGCAAGCCGGGCGCGCCACCGGCCTGCCCCGGCGGCGGAGAGCTCCCACATGCCCCAGGCCAGAGGCAGCGGGACGACCGACTCCTTGGCCAGCAGGGCCGCGAGAAACGTGAGGCCGCCGAGGGCGCCCCAGCGCCATCCCGCGCGCGCGCCGGACGCCTGGGCGTGGAGCAGGGCCAAGAGCGCGAGGAGGAGGAGCGTCGTCGAGACCAGATCCGTTCGCCCCTGGATCCAGCCGATGGCCTCGGTGTGGGCCGGCAGGAGCGCGAAGAGCGTGGCCCCGGTCCAGGCCGCCGCGAGCCGGCCGGTCGTGAGAAAAGCGACCCGGTACACCAGGATCGTCGCCAGCAGGTGCCAGAGCAGATTGGTGAGGTGATAGCCTGCGGGGTTGGTTCCCCAGAGCGCCCGGTCGGCCCGGTACAGCAGCGTGACGAGGGGACGGTAGTACCCCAGCGTCACATCCTCCACCCGGACCTCGCTGCCGAAGATCTCGCGCAGGTTAAACTGCCCCGTGACCAGCCGGTCTCCGAGGACTACGAGGTTGTCGTCGAACACGAAATCGAACCGCAACGTCCCGGCCAGGATCAGGGCCGGGACCAGGACCAGGAGTAAGAGTCGTCGCGCCCGCGGGGTGGTCCCGGGGCCGAAGAGCCAGCCGGGCATCTCCGCCGCCGGGCGCCTCTCCGCGGGCGGGCGATCTTCGCCCGTCATCGCATTCGCTCCCGGGACTCGTCCGCGATCTGCCCTTCCAGCTTGGCGATCTCCTGCATCGCCAGCTCCCGCACCCATTCGCTGGTGGCGGAATCCCGCATGGCCTGCCAGAGTTCCAGCGCCGTGTCGCGCTCCCCCGTGGCGGCGTAGAGGCGGGCGATGAAGCGGGGCACGTAATGGGGACGCCCGGACAGACGGTCGGTGACTTCGAACCAGTGCAGGGCCTGCCGGGAGTCCTTGAGATCCAGGTAATAGGTCCGGGCGAGATCGTGGGGGATCTCCCAGCGCGTGGGGTTGGCGCGGGCCCCGTCCTCCAGGAGCGCGATGGCGCCCCGCACGTCCCGGGCGAAGTAATTCAGGAACAAGGCGCCCAGGGAGTAGACCTCGACGAAGTCCGGGTCCAGGGCGATGACGGTCTCCAGCATCCGGCGGAGCTCGGGGAACTGCATGTCGGTGCTGACGTGACCGCCGAAGTACTGGATGGTGAGGAGCCAGACCAGATCCGCCGCCATGCCGTGGAAGCCGAGGGAGGCGACCCGCAGGGCCGGGGGTGGCGGGAGGAGCCAGATCCGTTCCTCGAAACTATGCCCCGCTCTGGCCAGGGCCTGGCGGTGCAGGGGGATGACGGCTCCGACCAGCAGTCCGAAGGCGAGGAGGAAGGCGACCAGGGAGATCCGGGCGGGCCGGAGAAGGGTCTCTGAGATCACTTGAAGTCCCTGCGCTGGAAGACCCCGATGGCCAGCAGGAGCAGGACCAGGATGTAGACCACCCCGTAGAGCGCTGCCCACACGATCCCCGCGGTGGAGAGGGGCAGGCCGTGGACGACCTGGGGGCCGATTTGGAAGCGGCTCAGGTCCGGCAGGATCAGGTAGAGGACCTGGATGGCGCGGCGCAGGCCCGGCCCGGCAAACTGCTCGGCGAACCACCGGAGATCTCCGCTCAGGCGTCCGATGACGAAGATCGCCAGGGTGAAGATGGCGCTCAGGGTCGGCGTGGAGAACGTCGAGAACAAGATGGCGACGGCCGTCACGATCATCAACGCCAGGAAGTCGAGCCCCGCCGCCGCCAGGAGGCCCGGCGTCCAATGGCCGTCCACCGCCCACGCCAGCCCGACGACCAGCAGGACCATGACGCCCACCGTGACCAGGAGCGTGAGGACCAGGCCGATGTACTTGCCCAGGAGGAATTGAAACCGGTGGACCGGCTTGGCGATGATCGTGTAAACGGTCCGGCGTTCGATCTCCTTGGAGACCAGCCCGATGCCCAGGAAGATGGCGATGAAGGTGCCAAAGAGGCTGCTGCTGGCCAGCCCCAGGTCCTTCACGATCTTGCCCTCCTGGCCAATCGAGAGCGAGGCCAGGATCGCCGAGGCGGCGATCAGCAGGAGGGCGAAGGCGAGGACCGAGGTGAGGATCCGGTCCCGCACGGCCTCCCGGAAGGTGTTGAGCGCGATGGCCTGGACCTTCATGGGGTATGCCCCTGGACCTCTCGCAGGAAGTGGTCTTCCAGGGTCAGCCGCTGCGGCGCCACCCCCACCACGCGGGCCCCCGCCTCCACGGCCGCCCGCAGGGCCTGATCCGCCCGCTCCTGGTCGGGCAGCCGCACCAGGACGCCGTCCGGCCGAGACAGGAGAGGCCCCTGGGCGAGGTCCTGGAGGAGGACCGCCAGGTCGGGGGAGACCCGCTCCAGGATCAGCTCGACGGATTCGGTCTGGGCCGTGAGGATCTCGTCCAGGCGTCCGACGCCCCGCAGACGTCCGCCGACCAGGATCCCCACCCGGTCGCAGAGAACCTCCACGTCCGGGAGGATGTGCGAGCTGAAGAAGATCGTCCGTCCCTCGGCCTTGAGCTGGAGGATGATGTCCCGCATGGCCTTCCGGCCCAGCGGGTCCAGGCCGGACATCGGCTCATCCAGGATCACCAGGCTCGGGTCGTTGATCAGGGCCTGGGCCAACCCGAGCCGCTGGAGCATGCCCTTGGAATACTTCCGGAGCTGGCGGTCGGCCGCCTGCTCCAGGCTGATCAGGGCCAGCAGGCGCGCGATCCGGTCGCGCCGCACGGGCGTGGGGAGGCCGAACAGTTGGCCGCACAGGTCGAGGAACTCGCGCCCGGTGAGATAGTCGTAGAAGTACGGCGTCTCGGGAAGAAATCCGATCTGCTGTTTGGTGGCGACCAGTGTCACGTCCCGGCCCAGCAGGCGCGCCGAGCCGGCCGTGGGCAGGATCAGGCCGGTCAGGAGCTTCAAGGTCGTCGTCTTCCCGGCCCCGTTGGGACCGAGGTAGCCGAAGATCTCTCCCCGGTGGACCGTGAGGTTCAGGTCGTGCAGGACCCGAGTGCGGCGGCGCCAGAAGCCCACGCGGAAATCCTTGCATAACCCCTCGATCTCGATGACCGGGTCCATTCTCTCCCTCGCCTGCCTGCATTAGACACAACCGGTGCGCAGGCCGTCAAGGGCTTTTGCGCTGCTCCGTTGCCCTGCTTCCGGCGCCCGGAAAAGGGAACGGGCAGGCGGTGGTCGCCTGCCCGTTCGCCCCCTCAGACTCTCGCAGGGATCCCGGTTGACTAGTCACCCGAGAAGTTGCCGTAGACCGCGGAGTAGCCCACGGCCCCGCCCGTCCCGGTCGAGGAGGTCCCGGGGGTGTAGGTGGCGGTGGTGCTGGCGCCCTTGCTGTAGACGTACACGTCGTCGGTCTGCCCGGGGACGCTCCCCCCCGTCAGCACGCCGGCCAGCACGTAGGCCGTGTTCCACGGGTCCGCATCCAGGACGTTGGCGTACCCGGAGTTGCGCAGCACCGTCAGGCTCGTCGGATAGACGTTCTTGTCGTTGCCGTACACGATCGACTGGGTCACGGCCGTCTTGGTGTCCGCGGCGGAGCGCGAGTACTTCGACTTCCGCTGCGCGCTCAGCAGGTTCGGGATGGCGATGGCCGCCAGGATCCCGATGATCGCCACGACGATCAGGAGTTCGATCAGCGTGAAGCCTTTGGTCTTCTTGCGGAGCAGCAACGTTCGCATCGGGGTGCCTCCTTTGTTTTTCTTACGTAAACCTGAATGCCCTGAATTCCCTCTCATACGCTCCTACATTAGGAGACCGGAGTGGACGGGCTTCCCTTGATGCACCGGCCATGCCGACGAAGCGGGGACCACTGTCACCTCCGGCAAGAAGAGAGACAAATATCGCAAAGTCGAAGGGTTATGTCAACGAGGTTCCGTTCCATGCGGCGAAATTCCCCTTGTGGAAGTTCTCATTGGAGGGCACCCAGATGAAACTTTTTTTCCTCCGGTGACATTTCCTGCCACCTTCACAGCCGACACGACGCTGGCTCCACGATCGGAGCCTGCTCGAGGAGCCACCCCTCCGCGCCGAACCGGAAATCCGTCTGGGCGCACCGGGCGATCTGCTGGCCGTGGAATGTCTCCATCTCCACCTCGTAGCGGAGCGTCACCTGACGTTCTCCTCCGGTCAGGGAAGCGATCCAGGCCACGCGCGCCCGGCGGGGTTGCCCCCCCGTTCCCCACCAACTGTCGGCACCCCCCGGTGGTGGTGACCGACGCAGCTCGGGAACCAGGAATCGCGTTGCGGCAGGCCGGCCGCCCTCGACCAAGGCTCCCCAGAAGCTCTCGGCCGTCGCCTCGGGCGACGTCTGGCCGCGAGGGCCGTGCGTCGCGCAGATCCCCCGTGGATCCGGTTGCGCGAGGCGCTCTGCTCGGTCGGCCATCACCTGCTCCTGTGGCCGGTCGCCGGACTCCGCGTACCAGCGGGCGGCGATCCGGCTCATGTGCGCCAACAGGTACCGATCTCCAGGGGCCAGGCAGCGGGCCTCTTCCGACAGGACCCGCTCGGGGGTGAAGATACCGACCGCCTGCTCGTACGACCAGCGGGCCTCCGCCGTTCTCCCTGCCCGATCCGCCGCCTCCACCAGACCTGCGTGGAAGCGAAGCTGGGAAAACGGTGCCTGATCCACTGTGCTCCGAAATCGCCCCTCGGCCCCGTCCCAGCGTCCGGCGGCGCCGGCAATCTCCCCGGCCAGGTACAGGCTGTTCGGATCCGAGGGGGCGATGCGGACCGCCCGTTCGGCGATTGTCACGGCGCCCTGGAGGTCACGGGAGAGGAGCCGGACCCTGGCCAACCACTGGTGGGCGGGGAAACTGAGTGGATTCAACCGAAGGGCCCAGGTCAGGTCTCGCTCGGCGGATGCGGTCTCGCCTGCCGAGAGGGCGAAGCGCCCCCAAGTGACGAGAGTGGTCGCGTAATACCGCGAGAGGGCCACGCCGGCGGCAGCGACCAGGAGCAGGATCAGGCACGCCCGCCACGCGCGCGCAGGGGGAGCATGCCCGGAACGCTTTCCCCGGAGGTGCGCACTGGCCAGACCGAGGAGCGTCGCAGCCACCAGGGCGATGGCTGGGAAACTCCAGTCCAGATCCACCAGGCTGTGGACTGCAAAGGCCACCAGGGCCGCCAGCAGCGCCGCCAGGCGGCGCCGGACAGGGTCATCCTCCGGCGCCCGCATAGTGATGGAAGCCAGCCGCCCCAGGAAACCTCCGAGCATGAGTACGGCCAGGAGCCCGGCCGGGAGCCCATACTCGGCCGCCAGCTCGAGGTACAGATTGTGGGGGTTTTCCCCGCTCACGTATGGAAGGCGTTGATACTGGTTGAGGGCCACCGGAAATGCCCCGGGCCCAACGCCCCACCAGGGATGCTGGCGGACCATGGTCCACGTCCAGCGAAGGATATGCCATCGCCAGCGAAGCGAGGAATCCCCCGAGCCACCGTCCAGGCTGAAGCGACCGGGGAGGAATCCGCTGGACGCGCCGGACAGCACGACCAAGACTGCGAGGAGGCCGATCGCTCCCAGCCAGAGCCACATCCGCCGCGACAACCAGGTCTTGCGATGGATCAGCGCCCACAGGCCGAGGCCCACGGCGGCCGCCAGCACGGCGCCCCGCGACCGGGTGAGGACGAGACCCAGCATCGAGACGGCGCCGGCCAGCATGGCCGCGCCCCGGACCAGCGGACCGCGATGCATCTGTGCCGCTGCGAGGGCCGCCCCTCCAGTCAGCAGCAGGAACCCGGCCATGGCGTTCGGGTAGCCGAAGGGGCCCGTGAGGTATCGGGCGTACAGCCCCGCGTCGCTTCCCTGGTAGAGCCGGAGCATCGCGACGCCCGTCACCAGGAGCCCGGAGGCCAGGATCGCGGTGAGCAGCGCGGCCTCGCCCCACGGGAGCTCCCGGGCGCCGCGCGCCGCCAGCGTCCCGGCCAGCAGATAGGCGAAGAGCAGCAGGACGCTCTGGACGGTCCGGTCCGGATAGATCGTTTGGAGAGCCGATCCGGAGACCAGGAGCCCCGCGAACAGCAGGAGCGGGGACGGGTGGAGGAGCGGCTCGGACCTCCGGGAGAACAGCCCGGCGGCTGCCGCCAGGACGAGAAACAGCACGAGGCTCACCAGCCCGACGGGGCTGCGGCCGCCGCTGGCCCAGGGAAGGCCGACGAGGACACTGCAGAGGAGGACGATGGACAGGGGGATGAACCGGGCGTCAGGAGTCGGCATGGTCCTGGTCGCGGATCTGCCGGTCCAGGCCGTACTTCTTTGCCCGATAGCGGAAGGAACGGAAGTTGATCCCCAGCAGTTGGGCCGCCCTGGTCTGGATCCCCCCGGCCTTCTCCAGGGCATCCTTCATCAAGGCCTTCTCGAGGTCGGCCACGACCTGCTCCAGGTCCAGGCCCTCCGGCGGAACCTCCCCGCGGGGGAGCGGGAGCGGTGGCGCCGGCTGGCGGACGCTGGGCGGGAGGTTGTCCTCCTGCACCTCGTCGGTCGCGGCCAAGGCCACGGCGCGTTCGATGGCGTTCTCCAGCTCTCGCACATTCCCGGGCCAAGAATACGCCATGAGGACCTGCATGGCTTCAGGCGAAATCTCCATCGCCGATCGACCGTTCTTGGCCGCGTAGAACCCCAGGAAATTTGTCGCCAAGACCAGGATGTCCTCCCGGCGATCTCGCAGCGGCGGGAGCTCCACGGGGATGACGTTTAACCGGTAGTAGAGATCTTCTCGGAAGCTCCCCTGCTGGATGAGCTGCGTCAGGTCCTTGTTGGTCGCCGCCATCATGCGGACATCCACCTCGATGTCTTCGGTCCCTCCCACGCGTCGGAAGATGTGGTCTTGGAGGAACCGCAGGAGCTTGACTTGTAGCCTGGGGCTCATCTCCGCCACCTCGTCCAGGAAGACGGTGCCACCCTGGGTCACCTCCAGGAGCCCCGCCTTATTTGCGGTGGCCCCTGTGAAAGAGCCCTTGACGTGGCCAAACAGCTCGCTCTCCAAAAGTTCCTCCGGGATCGCCCCACAGTTGATGGCCATGAAAGGCCTCCCGGCCCGAGGAGAGTTGCTATGGATGGTCCGCGCCACCAACTCCTTCCCCGTGCCGCTCTCGCCCGTGATCATGATAGTCGAATCCACGACCGCCACGCGACTGATGAGCTTATAGAGCTCCACCATCTTCGGGCTTTTCCCAATAATCCCTCGAAGGGCCGCCTCCTCCAGCCGGGGCGGGGCCACCGGCTCGCCCTGCTGGCGCCGCTCGACTCTTGCCAGCGCCCGCTGGATGACCAGCCGGATCTCATCCACCTTGAAGGGCTTCGTGATGTAGTCGAAGGCCCCTTGTTTCATCGCCTGGATGGCCGAGTCCGAGGACGCATAGGCGGTCACCATGATCACCGGCGTCTCCAGGCCGTGCTCGCGCAACCCGGTCAGGAGTCCCACCCCATCCAGCCGCGGCATCTTGATGTCCGAGATGACCAGATCCGGTTCGCGGCTGGTGGCCAGGGCCAGCCCGGCCTCGCCGTCCGCGGCCGTGGTGACCTGGTGTCCATCCTTTTCCAGGAGGATGCGGAGGAACTCCCGCATGGCCTCCTCATCGTCTACCACGAGGATCCGGCTCACGCTGCACCTCCGCTGAAGGGCAATGACCAATGAGCAATGACCATATTTCTGCGGAAACCGCCGGCCGCCCCCCGGCGTAAAGCCGGGGGTTTCACAAAATGTCCTTCCGAAGGAGTCCGGCACCCACGCCAAGGCGTGGGTGCCCGGCGAACCGGCGGAGCATCACCTTGCGAAACCCGAACTCCTGGGTTGAGCCCAGGGCAAGCGGAGTGGCATCGTCACGTCCTGCTTTCTGCGCCCACCGTCGCCGGCGCGCGGCGCAGCCAGATGCGGAAGGTGGTCCCGGCACCCGGGCGGCTCTCTACCCCGATGCGGCCGTCCATGCTCTCGAGGATCTTGCGCGCAATGGAAAGCCCCAAGCCGGTCCCCGAAGGTCGAGTCGTGTAAAACGGATCGAAGATCCGCTCCAGCTCCTGTGGCGCGATTCCACGACCCGTGTCGTGGAACGCGATCTCCACCCATTCGCCGTCCTCGGACGGCGATGTCAATTGGTCCATTGGTCGAGTAGTCAACTGGTCGCTCTGCTTCGGAGCCCCGCCTTTCCCTAATTGACCAATCGACGAGTTGACCGATTGACTCCCCTCCGGCGCAGGCCGCAGGGCCACGGTGAGGGTGCCCCCTTCCGGCATGGCTTGCATCGCGTTGAGGCAGAGGTTCCACACGACCTGCCGGAGCTGATCCAGGTCGGCCAGGACGTGCAGGTCCGGTTCTTCGTCCGTCAGAGTCCAGGTCACCTCCGGGTGGCGCTCGCTGCTCTTGGCGAGGAGGTGCAGCGTCTCGTCCAGCAGCGGTCGAAGGCGGCACGGGCGGAACAGGAGCGGCTGGGGCTTGGCAAAGTCCAGGAACTGGCCGGTGATCAGCTTCAGGCGGTGCGCCTCGCGCAGGATAATGTCCAAGAGCTGCCGCTGCGAGCCCGCGGGCGCAAGATCCTCGCGCAGAACCTCCACCGATCCGCTGATCGCCGCCAGGGGATTGCGCACCTCGTGGGCGATGTTGGCCGCGAGCTGTCCCAGGGCGGCCAGGCGGTCTGCTCGGCGGAGGCGCTCCTCCACCCGCTTGCGCTCGGTGAGATCCTGGAAGATGGCCACCAGGCCCACCGGCTCCCCGTCGGCCGCCCGCAGGGGAGAGCAGGCGATCCCGAAGGGAATCGGCCGGCCGTCCCGTCGCCGGAGATCCAGTTCCGTTGCCGGGGTCGCCAGGGGCGCCTCGGGCTGGGCGAAGAACTCGGCCAGGGCGGGGCAGGCCGCGAAGGGCGTCTCCTGCCAGGGCCGGTCCCGGAGGGACGCGAAATCGTAGCCGGTGATCTGCTCCGCGGCCGCATTGAAGGAGATGACCCGTCCTGCCAGGTCCAGGGTCAGGATCCCGCTGGGAATGTTGGCGACGATGGCCCAGTGCAGCGTCTGGAGGTTCCGGAGATCCAATCCCCGCCGCTCCAGCTCCTGCCCGGCTTGCCTGAGGCGCTCCATCAGGTGGCTGCTGAGGATGGCCACGGCCAGGAAGGCGACTGTGTGGATCAGAACCTGGTAGAACGCGTACCCCGCGGGGCGGAGGGAGGCGAGGCCTCCCGCGAACTGCGCTGGGGGGATGAGCCGCGTCCACTCCGCCGCCACCAGGATTCCGTAGAGGCCGCTGCTGAGGATCGCCACCGCCAGGCTGCCCCGGCGTTCCAGCAGGTTGGCGGCCCCGAAGATGACGAAGATGTACATGAAGGGGAAGGCAGAATCCAGGCCGCCGGTGAAGTGGACCAGGAGGCTCACCAGCCCCAGGTCCAGCCCCACTTGCACCAGCCCCTGGAACAGGAGGTGCCGCTGGCTGCGGAGGGCCAAGGCGTAGACCAGGGAGAGGCCGAACGTCAGGCCCAGCAGGCCGTAGAGCGGGGGGGTGGGAAAGGGCAGGCGCTCGTGCAGGTCCAGGGCGAAGGCCGAGCCCAGGAGGGCCGAGGCCAGGAGCAGCCGGAGGCCCGTGAGCCACTTCAGCTTCTGGAGCATCCCGGGCGTCGCCTCGGCCGGGCGACGCGGCTCTCTCGCCCCGGGCACCGTCACCTCCAGAAAGGAAAATGGGGGCCGCAGGCGCGGCCCCCCACCTTTCCCGGACCCTGTGTCGCCTACTTCCCCACGACCGAGACGAGCTTGAAGATGGGCAGGTACATGGCGATGACCACGCCCCCGATGATCACCCCCAGGAACACCATGAGCATGGGTTCCAGGAGTGAGGTCAGGTTGCCCACCGCCGTGTCGACCTCCTCGTCGTAGAAGTCGGCGATCTTGCCCAGCATGTCGTCCAGGGCACCGGTCTGTTCCCCGACGGCGATCATCTGGACCACCATGGGCGGGAACACGCCCGATTCCTTCAGGGGCTCGGCAATGGTCTTCCCCTCGGAGATGGAGGCCCGGGTCTTCATGATCGCCGCCTCCACCACCTTGTTGCCCGCCGTGCGGGCGGTGATCTCCAGCCCGTCCAGGATGGCCACGCCGCTGCTGATCAGGGTTCCCAGGGTGCGCGTGAACTTGGCCACCGTCACCTTCCGAATCAGGATGCCGAAGACCGGGGCCTTGAGGAGGATCGAGTCAATGGTCCAGTTCCCGCCGGGGGTCCCGTACCACCACTTCAGGGCGACGATGCCGCCCACGATGGCCCCGATGCCCACCAGGAAGTTCTGCCGAACGATCCGGGACATCTCCAGCACGATCTGGGTGGGCAGGGGCAGCGTGGCCCCGAAGCCCTCGAACATGGACTTGAACGTCGGGATCACGAAGATCAGCAGGAAGATCACCACCACCATCGCCACGCTCACGATAGTCGAGGGGTAGATCATGGCCGATTTGACCTTCTTCTTCAGGCTCATGGCCTTTTCCATGTACTGCGCCAGACGGTTCAGGATCGTGTCCAGGATCCCGCCCGCCTCCCCCGCCTCTACCATGTTGGCGTACAGGGAAGTAAAGACCTTCGGATGCTGCTTGAGCGCGGCGGCGAAGGTCAGGCCTCCCTCCACCGACTGCCGGATCTCCGTGAGCGCCTTCTTGAAGACCTTGTTCTCCTGCTGGGAGGCCAGGATCTCCAGGCACTGCACCAGCGGCAGCCCCGCGTCGATCATGGTGGCGAACTGCCGGGTGAAGACCACGATGTCCTTCTCGCCCACCCCACCCCCGAGGCCGGGGATGGTGATGGCCCGGGGCTTGGGCCGCACCGCCGTGGCGATGATCTGTTGCGAGCGCAGCTTGGCCACCACGGCCTCGCGGTTGCCCGCGTCCATCTCGCCCGTGATGGACTGCCCGCCCCGGGTGCGTCCGGTGTACACGAAGACCGGCATGCGCCCTCCTTCCATTGTCGCGCCGAGTCACCAAACCCACGGCGCGTGGCCCTTCTCGCCGTGTCGCCAGACCCATGCTGACGAACGGTGACTGGTTCTTACCGCCGCGCCGCCAGGTTCGCCCCCGCGTGCGGCGACTGGCCGGCCTGGGCCCGCTGGATCATCTGCAGGAGCTCGTCGGGCTGCGACGAAGCCCCCAGGGCTTGTTCCGTCGTGATATTCCGCCGGAGGTAGTGCTGGAGCAGCGATTCGTTCATGGTCTGCATGCCGGACTTCTCCTTGCCGGTCTGCATCGTGCTGTAAATCTGGTGCAGCTTGTCCTCGCGGATCAGGGTCCGGATGGCCGCGTTGGGCACCATGATCTCCAGGACCAGGACGCGGCCCTGCCCGTTGGCCCGGCGCAGCAGCATCTGGCACAGCACCCCCTCCAACACGAAGGAGAGCTGCGCCCGGATCTGGGCTTGCTGGTGGGCGGGAAAGACGTCGATGATGCGGTTGATGGTCTGCACGGCCGAATTCGTGTGGAGCGTGCCGAAGGTCAGGTGGCCGGTCTCGGCGGTGGTCAGAGCGGCCTCGATGGTCTCCAGGTCCCGCATCTCGCCGATCAACACCTTGTCCGGATCCTGCCGGAGGACGGACTTCAGCGCGGCCTTGAAAGAATAGGTGTCGGCGTGCAGCTCTCGCTGGTTCACCACGCACTTCTTGTGCAGGTGCACATACTCGATGGGATCCTCGATGGTGATGATGTGCTCCGCCTTCTCGCGGTTGATCTTGTCGATCATGGTGGCCAGGGTGGTGGATTTGCCCGAGCCCGTGGGACCCGTCACCAGGATGAGCCCCTTGGGCCGGTCGCACAGGTCCGCCACCACCTTGGGCAGCCCCAGCTCGTCGAAGTTGAGGATCTTGAACGGAATCGTCCGGATGGCCACCGCCACCGCGCCCCGCTGCACGAAGATGTTGGCCCGGAAGCGGCTGAGCCCCTTGACACCGAAGGAGAGATCCAGCTCCTTCTGCTCCTCGAACTTCTGCTTCTGTGCGTCGGTGAGGATGCTGTAGGCCATGGCCTTGGTCTCGGCCGGGGCGAGGGGCTGCGAGCCCACGGGGGCCAGGTGGCCGTGCAGGCGGATCATGGGCGGGATGCCGGTGGTGATGTGAAGGTCCGACGCCCCCTTGTCGATCATCTCCTTCAGCAGTTCGTGCAGGTTTGGCATACCGTGGATCTCCCGCAACAGGGTCTCAGGCTTAGTTGCCCGTGGTCACCCGCATGATCTCTTCGACGCTGGTCATGCCCTCGCGGATCTTCCCCAATCCTGCATCCCGCAGGGTCTTCATGCCGTTTTTCCGCCCTAGCTCGCGCAGTTCGATGACCGAGCCCCCCTGGAGGACCGCCTCCTTGATGTTCTCCCGCATGAGCATGACCTCGTACAGGGCCACGCGGCCCTTGTACCCGGTCTCGCTGCAGGCCATGCAGCCCTTGCCCTTCATCGGGATGAGGGTGGCGGCCTCCTCGGGGCTGAACCCGATGTTCACGAGGGCCTGCGGGGGGAGTGGGGTGGGCTCCTTGCATTGCTGGCAGACGCGGCGCGCCAGGCGCTGGGCCAGGATCACGTTGGTCGAGGCGGACACCAGGAACGGCTCCACCCCCATGTTCAGCAGGCGGCTGATGGTGCTGGGGGCGTCGTTGGTGTGGAGCGTGGACAGCACCAGGTGACCCGTGAGGGCGGCCTTGATGGCGATCTCGGCCGTCTCGTAGTCGCGGATCTCCCCCACCATGATGATGTCCGGGTCCTGCCGCAGGAAGGATCGCAGGGCCGCGGCGAAGTTCAGCCCGATCTCCGCCTTCATCTGGACCTGGTTGATGCCGGGGAGGTTGAACTCCACCGGGTCCTCGGCGGTCATGATGTTGGTCTCGGTGGTGTTCAGGCGATTCAGGGCGGAGTAGAGGGTGGTCGTCTTCCCCGACCCGGTCGGCCCCGTGACCAGGACCATGCCGTAGGGCAAGAAGAGCCCGCTCTCGAAGTCCGTCAGGGCCTGGGAGTCGAACCCCAGCTTGGTCATGTCGAGCTGGAGGTTGCCCTTGTCCAGCAACCGGAGGACCACCTTCTCGCCGAACAGGGTGGGCAGGGTGGAGACCCGGTAGTCCATCTCCCTGCCCCCCATCTTGATCTTGATGCGACCGTCCTGGGGCAACCGCCGCTCCGCGATGTCGAGCTGCGCCATGATCTTGACGCGGGAGGTGATGGCGGCCTTCAGCCGGGTGGGCGGCTGCATGACCTCGTAGAGGACGCCGTCAATGCGGTACCGGACCCGGAAGGACTTCTCGTAGGGCTCGATGTGGATGTCCGAGGCCCCCTTCTTGATGGCGTCGGTCAGGATCAGGTTCACCAGCTTGACGACGGGCGCGTCCTCCGCGGCCTGCCCCAGCTCGGCCACGTTGACGGAATCCTCGCCTTCCTTGAGGGCTTCGACGTCCTTGTCGTCGAAGTTCTTCATGATGTCCTCGACCATGCCGGCCGAGTCGTAGTGCTTGTTGATGGCGTTCTTGATGGAGGTCTCCGCCGCCACCACCGGCTCCACCTTGAACCCGGTCATGAACTTGATGTCGTCAATGGCGAAGATGTTGCTGGGGTCCGCCATGGCGACCGTCAGGACGTTGCCGGTGCGGTTGATGGGGATGACCTGGTGTTTCTGGGCGATTTCCGAGGGGATCAGTTTGATGACGGTGGCGTCGATCTCGAAGTGGCCGAGGTTGATGGAGGGGACCCCGTACTGTCGGCTGAGGAAGGAGGTGATGTCGTCTTCGCTGATGACGCCCAGCTTGACGAGATTGGTCCCGATCCGGCCCCCCGAGGTCTCCTGCTGCTGCAGGGCCTTCGTGAGTTGTTCCTTGGTGATCAGGGTCGCCTTGACGAGCATGTCGCCAAGGCGCGCCGCTCCAACAGCCATCAGTTCCCTCGGCCCGCCTCCCGCCCACAGTGCGCACAGGAGTCACCATGTTACTGACCCACCCCTGCTTGTCAAGGAAAAACTCCCCCGCATCAGATCCCCAGGGCGTCCCGCATCGCTTGAACCGGCGTGGGGTTACCCGTCCATCGTTCGAAGGCCAACGCCCCTGGTAGAACAACATGCGCGGACCGTTTCCGACCCAGCATCCGCGAGCCCGCTCAGCCTGGAGGAGGGGCGTCTCCGGCGGGCTGTATCAGGTCGTACACAATCATCGGAGCGGTGAGGCTGGAGTACTCGAAGAGCGGTGGATCGCTGGGCTGCAGGCCCACCGAGGCGGGATTGACTAGGAGCCGGATTTCGTCCACCCCGGTGATCCGCCAGTCATTGTGCAAGGCCTGGGCCGTGACCTGACACGTCGGACGTCGCGCCGCCATCGGATTGTCAGGCGATCCCCTCGGCGATGGCATGGACCAGCGCCTGTCGGATCGCCTCCATGCGATCCCCCTCCGCCACCTTGCTCCCGTCCTTCTCGGTCACGTAGAACACGTCCACGGCCTGGTCCACCTCCGTGGCGATCTTGGCCAGGGCCACGTCCAGGTCCATGTCCGAGAGCGTGCTGCTGATCACGTAGAGCAGTCCCAGGCGGTCCGGCGCCCGGACGTCTATCACTGTGTACCGGTCCGACACCAGGTCGTCGAACTCCACCCGGGTCTGCATCTCCCTCGCCCCGGGGGTGGGCTTGGCGAGCAGATCGCGCCGGCGCGCCTTGATCAGGTCGCGCACCGCGACCTGCTCCAGGATAACTCCCTTCAGGTCGCGGGCGAAGCGATGCCAGACGGTCTCGTCCCCGAGGGCCGCGCCGCGGCCGTCGCTCACCTGGAAGGTGCGGATCATGACCCCGTCCGCCCGGCTGAAAAGCTGGGCCGTCAGAATGTTGATCCCGTTCGCCGTCAGGGTCCCGACCACCCTGGCGAAGCGGCCCGGCGCGCCCGGCGCGCACACCGATACCTCCGAGTAGCCCGCCATGGGGTAGGCGTCCCAGCGGATCGCCACCGGCTCACCGCGGCGCACCTGCTCGATGAGCTGGAGGTGCTGTGCCACCTTGGTGCTGGAAGTGGTGAGGACGTACCGGCTGGGCATGAGGTGCAGGTGCTGTCGCACCACCTCGGGCCCGAACTCTTCTCCCAGCTCCGCCACCAGCGCCGCCCGCAGGTTGGCCGCCTTCCGGTGCTCCTCCTCGCCTTCGGGGACGCCGCGCGTGAGGATGGTGTGGGTCTTGATGAACAGCTCCCACAGGAGCGTCCCCTTCCAGTCGGTCCAGACCTGGGGGCCCACGGCGTTGATGTCCAGGTAGGTGAGGAGGTAGAGCATCTTCAGGAGATCCTCGTCGCCCACCAGACGCGCGAAGTCGATGATGAGGCGCTCGTCGTCCAGGTCCCGCCGTTCGGCGATGTGGGCCATGCTGAGGTGTTGGGCCACCAGGAACTTCACGCCCGCGATGTCGCTCTCCGCCAGACCCATGCGGGTCAATGCCGCCTCGGCGATGGCCACGCCGCGCTCCACGTGGCCGTGCCCCTCACCCTTGCCGAGGTCGTGGAAGAGGATCGCCTGTTTCAGCACCTCTGGCTTCTTCAGCTCGCCGGCGATCCGCCGGAACTCCTGGAGGCGGGGGTCGGTCGCCTCGGCGAGCGCTTCCAGGTAATCCAGCAGGACGAAGGTGTGCTCGTCGACCGTGTACCGGTGGTAGTAGTCGAACTGGACCAGGCAGGCCACGCGGGCGAACTCCGGGATGTAGGCGGACAGCACCCCCAGCTGGTGCATCTGGCGGAGGGTGTCCGCGACGCCACGCGGGGCCTTGAGGATGGCCAGGAAGAATCCCAGGGCCCGGTTCGAGCGCCGGAAGTCGTCGTCGATCAAGTCCAGGTTGCTCCGGATGGCCTCCTTGGCCTCGGGGCTCAGATCGTAGCCCATCTCCTGGCGGTACCAGAAGATCTTGAGGAGCCGGATGGGATCCTCCCGGAAGCAGTGGCGCTTCCCAGGGAGGATGTGGATCTGGCGGTTGAGTTCGGTGAACTCATCGCCGATATCCCGGGCCCTCAACTTCTTCATCACGGCCTCCACGTGGGACCCGGGGCGGGCAGCGCAGCGCTCGATGAGGTGCCCGGAGAACTGGTGCAGTGCCCCGGCCCGGGTGTAATACTGCTGCATGAATCGCTCGACCCCATAGGTCGCCTCGTCCTGGAATCCCAGGTTGGCCGCCACCGGGACCTGCAGGGAGAGGCTGAGCACGTCGCTCTTTCCGCCGTGCAGATAGTGCAGCTCGCTGCGCACGCGGAGGAGGAAATCCAGCGCCTGGAGGCACTGCGCCAGCCCCACGGGGGTAAGCAGGCCCAGCGCCGGCAGCGCCTTGAGGTCGTCCAGGCGATGCCGGGCGCGCGCGACCCAAAGGGCCGTGTGGAAATCCCGCAGCCCTCCCGGTCCCTCCTTGACATTGGGCTCCTGCAGGTAGACGGAGCCCCCATACTTGCTGTGCCGCTGGAGCTGCTCCCGCAGCTTGAGCTGGATGTACTGCTGCGCCCGCCGTCCCTGGAGGGTCCGCCACATCCGCTCCTGGAAGCCGGCGAAGACGTCGGGGCGCCCGGCCAGGAAGCGCGCCTCCAGCATCGAGGTGCGGGCCGTGAGGTCGGCGTCCATCATCCGCATGGCGTCGTTCAGAGAGCGGCAGCTGTGGCCCACGCTGAAGCCCAGGTCCCACAGGAAGTACAGGACGTGATTCAGGATCGCGGCCACGTACCCGTCCACGCGCCGGGGGTACAGGAACATCACGTCCACGTCGGAGCCCGGGTTCAGCTCCCGTCGCCCGTAGCCGCCCAGCGCCACCAGGGCACAGCCCTCGCTCCGTTCCCGGAGTGCCGGCGGCACGACCCCGTCGGCCAGCCGGAAGAGCTGACACACCACCGCATCGACCAGGTCCGCGTGGCGGGCCACGACCTCAAGTCCGCTGGCCCCGCCTCGGTGCGCCGTCTCGATGCAGGCCCGTTCCTCGGCGATGAACTGCTTCACCGCGGGCAGCAGTGCCGCGCGCAGCGCCTCCCCGTCCCCCGCCGGGGCCGTGGGAGCCAGCGCCTCCAGGAGTGCCTGGAAGCGGAGCGCCACCTCCGTCTCGGGCCCGTAGGAAATGGCCCTGGCTAGGCCCCGGGCGGGGGCGGGCATGCCCCAGCGGAAGAGACGCGACAGGGCACGGACGGAATCAGCCATGCGTCTTCCCGATGTGCGTGCAGGGCAGACGAACCTGCCGGTCCAAGGCGTACGCTCTCCACGTGTCGCGACTATATCCAGTGGCTGTCCCGGGGTCAAGCCGGGCCGCCCTCGCGCCGGCGGATGCGGACTGGGACCCTCACGGGATCGCCGCCTCCCGCGGCGGCGAACGGCTGAAGCGGCGGTGCCTGCATGGCCACCTCCAGATCATATGGGCCGGGCTCCTGCGGGGCCAGGACGATCCACAGCAGGTCGAGGACCTGGCCCGGGAACACGTCCTGCGGAAGGGGAGTGAAGTCTGTGGACACCGGCTGCCCGTCGCGGAGCCAGCGGGCCCCCACGGTGAACTTCCCGAGGTAGGATTGCGGAGTGGCCACCCACAGGGCGCCCCGCCCGGCCCCCCAGATGCGCCATTCGGACCCATGGTCCGGCAGGTCCGCCGACGCCCACCAGAAGGTGAGGCCCCCCAGGCGGGCGAGCCGCCGGAGCGGCACCCCCTCGAACGATCCGGCCGCGCGTTCGCGCCAGATCCCGTCGCCCCGGTTCCGGAGGCGGACTGCGACCTCCACGGCCCCTCCGGTGACGGCCTCGATCCTCGGCGGCCCGAGCCAGGTGACGTTCGCCCGCGGGCTCTCCCCGCCAGGAGAGGTACCCTCCAGGGTGATTGCGTGTTCAACCCGGAAGCCGGCTCCCTGCACCTCCAACCCGTAGGCACCCGGGGTCGCGGGGGTCTCCAGCGGAACCACCGTCGTGTACCTCCGGCCGGCCGGCAGCACCGTGGGAAGAAACGCCGGCACCTCGCGTCGCGTGGGAGCCGACCCGGTGGCGGGCGTCCAGGTCACGGTCACGGGCGGCCGGCCGATGGGGCCGGGATTGACCCAGGGTCCGCCCGATCGTTCCTCCAGGCGCAGCCCTACGTGAAACCGTTCCGCCGTCGGGAGGGTCGGGGGGACTGCCAGCGTGGCCTGCAGGCTCGTCGAGCGCGACGCGGCGGGCGTGATCCGGAACAGGCGGAGCGCCGGTCCCGCCCGGAGCAGCTCGAGGCGAAGGGACCAGGGGGGATCCTGGAGCCACATCCGGCGGTCCGCTTCGTGAAGTTCGTCCAGGTGGACGACCAGGGTCCGGACGCCCAGCGCCTCCAGCGCCTCCAGCACCGGGTCGGAAAACCCCTGGCCGTTCACCAGCGCTGCCAGCTCGAAATACGAGCCGGGCCGGAACCCGGAGTAGCCGTTGACCATCGGGGCCCAGTGCCGGGTGCTGCGCAACATCCGGAGCGCTTCAGGAACGGGGTCGGATGGGGAGAAGGGAACCTCCAGGATCGCACCCCTACGGGATGCGTCCGCCAGCCAGGTGGAGACAGGTTCGTCCTCGTGGAACGCCTGCACCCGCTGCAATCGGATGGGGGTGTGGATGGATTCCACCGTGATGCCGGTCAAGAGCGCTGCCACTGCCACTCCGGCCGCGGCGACCGCCCCACCCTGCGTCCGCTGCCGGACCCATGTCAGCAGGCGCGCCGTGCCGACACCGACCAGAACCGCCAGCGGGACCAGGGCAATCAGGAAGAAGCGCGCCGGCACCCGCATTCCCCGGAACCCGGGAACCCAGAGGAAGAGGGCGAGGTAGGGGAGGGGCCACTGGGCGGGCTCGTCACCCCAGATCAGGATCGGTCCCAGGGACAGCAGGGCGCCGAGGCCTCCCACCAGGAGATAGCCGCGGGGCAGTGTCGCGGGGCCCGTCCCCTCGGCTTTCCCGCTCCATCGCCACGGGATCAGTCCGAGACCGGCCAGTCCGAGCGGCACCAGACCCACGAACAGGGCGCTCTCCCACGGGGCATACTGGCGGCGAAACGGGCGCGTCAGGTCCCCGTACAGCCGGTTGGTCTCGTCGGCCGCCAGGAAGCTGGCCGGCTGCGCGCTGTAATGAAGCTGGTCCTCCAGTCCGCGTTCGTGTCCCCACTGGGCCTGGGAACGGAGGTACGGGATCGTCACGGGCAGGAAGAGGATGGCTCCGAACAGGCCTGCGAGTGCCAGATGGCGGAGGGCCCGGACGGTCAGCCACCGGTTCCGGTCGGGCCAACCCCGCCGGAGGGCATACGGGACAAGCAGCACCGCCAGCATGAGACCGAGATAGGCGGAGCTCAGGAACTGGCACCAGACCGCCAGGACCGCGCCGGCCATTCGGGAAATCCGCGGCTCGCGCAGCCATGCATCCAGCGCGAGAAAGGCGAGCGGGGCCCACCAGGCTGACAGGAGCTGCAGGTGGACGAGGTGGGGAAATCGGAGGGGAGCGAAGGCATACACGAAGCCCGCGACCAGGGCGGGAAGCGCCTGGCCGGTGATGGATCGGGCCAGCAGGGCCAGGCTGAGGCCGTTCAGGACGAAGGCCCCCAGCAAGGTCAGGTTGTAGCCGAGGACGGGGTTTCCGGTGGCGGCGTACACCGGGGCGAAGAGCAGTTGGTTCCCCAGCAGCGTGTCGGAGAACGCCAGGGCGTCCGGGGCAGGAAAAAAGATGTTCCCCTGGAAGAGGCGCGCGGGGAAATGGGTCAGCGCGTGCAACGTCCACGTGAGGATCCAGGCGTTCAAGGGGGAGTCGGACGTGCCGGCCGGATTGCTGTGGGCGATCAGGTGATCGGTCAGGTGGCGGGCCAAAGGCCAGGTGAGGATGACGGCAGCGGTCGCGTAGAGCCCGGCGGCCGGGAGCACCCATGTCCACTTTCGGGAGAATGTCATGCCGGCCAGCCGGACCATTCGTCTCCAGGGGAGTTCGACCCCCCGATCCACCTCGGGGCGGCGGCCGCGCTCGTGGGCGGCCCCGCAGGGAACGGAGTCAATGCCCCCTCTCCTGCCGGAAGGCCAGGTAGTCCGCCAGGATCTTCACGTGATCGAACGCCAGGGGAGCGGGCGGCTCCTTCGCGCTCACCGTCCGCGCGTCGCCCGCGTCGTCCCCGGCCTGGGGCGTCCCCTGCGCCGTGGCGATGAAGACGGTGCTCACCGTGTGGCCCCGCGGATCCCGAGACGGATCCGAGTAGGTGTGCAACTGCCGGATGAGTTCGATGTCCAGCCCCGTCTCCTCCTTCGCCTCGCGCACCGCGGCCGCCTCGAGGCTCTCGCCGTACTCGACGAAGCCGCCGGGCAGGGCCCACCCGTAGGGTGGATTGCGACGGTGGATCAGGACGATCCGATCCCCCTCCACCTCGATGATGAGGTCCACTGCGAGTCTGGGAGTTCGGGGGGATTGCGGATGCATCGGGATTTCCTTTGCCGTGGCTGCGGGGGACACCATCGCCCTCACACGTATCCTAGCGCGAGATTGACGGTGAGGCCAACGGATTATTGGTGCCCGTGATGCGGAGGGGGACCTGGAACGCGTGGGCTGGGGGAGCGGTCGAGAGTCCGTCTCGGGGGAATTCGGGATGGGAGGGGCGGAACGGGTGTCCCGGGCGTCCCTCCTCTCGGGCACCCGTTCCGGTCGTGAGGGGCGAGGTCAACTGCCAGGGGACTTGGGCGAGGAGCCGGGAACGCCTCCCGCCGGGATGTGGGCCACCGCCTCCCGATGGTGCGCCGCCCCCAGCCCCGCGCCGAACGCCGCGGTGCCGATCGTGCCGAGAGAGTACGCGCTCTCGTTATGCTGGCTGAGATCGAGGCCCATGACCTCATCTTCCTCGTGGACCCGGAGACCCATGGTGGCGTCCAGCACCTTCAGGATAATCAGGGTCACCACAAAGGCGAGCACCCACGAGGCCAGGACCGCGATGACCTGCTTTCCGAGCTGGCCGGGGTTCCCGTAAAACAGCCCATCCGCCGCGTCTGGGTTGATGGCCTTGGTCGCGAAGAGGCCCGTCGCGATGGCTCCCCACGTTCCCCCGACGCCGTGCACGCCGACCACGTCCAACGAGTCGTCGTAGCCGAGCTTCGTCTTGAAGTTGCAGGCGTTGTAGCAGAGGAATCCAGCCACCGCCCCGATGACGATGGCCGCCATGGGAGTCACGTATCCCGAGGCCGGGGTGATGGCCACCAGCCCGGCGACGGCGCCCGAGGCCGCGCCGAGCACCGTGGGTTTGCCGCGCATCGTCCACTCGGTGAACATCCAGCCCAGGGCCGCTGCGGCCGTGGCGGTGTTCGTGACGACGAAGGCGCTGGTCGCCAGCTTGCCGGCGGTCAGGGCGCTCCCCGCGTTGAAACCGAACCACCCGAACCACAGAAGCGCCGCCCCGGTGACGGTCAGGGGCAGGCTGTGGGGGGGCATGGGTTCGTGACCGTACCCTCTGCGATGGCCGATGACGAGGGCCGCGGCGAGGGCCGAGACCCCCGAGCTGATGTGCACCACGGTGCCGCCAGCGAAGTCCAGGGCGCCGATCTTGCCGAGCCATCCACCCTTGCCCCAGACCCAGTGGGCCAGCGGATCGTACACCAGCGTGGCCCAGGCCAGGGTGAACACGAGGAAGGTGGAAAACTTCATCCGCTCGGCGAAGGCCCCCGTGATGAGCGCCGGCGTGATGATGGCGAACATGAGCTGGAAGACCATGAACGCCTGGTGGGGGACCGTGTCGCTGTAGGGGCCCGGGTCGAGCCCGACGCCCCGGAGGCCGATCCATTCCAGCCCGCCGATGATCCCCCCCTTGTCGGGGCCGAAGGCCAGGCTGTATCCCCAGAGGACCCACTGGACGGAGATCAGCGCCATGATGATGAAGCTCTGCATGATGGTAGCCAGAGCGTTCTTCGACCGCACCATCCCTCCGTAGAAGAGGGCGAGGCCCGGCACGGTCATGAGCAGCACCAGGGCGGAAGAGGTCAGGAGCCAGGCCGTGTCGCCGCTGTCGATCTTTGCCTGCGGCGCCGCAGGTGCGGCCGTTTGAGTCGGGGCTGTCCCCGGGCCCGGTGGCGCGGCAAGCGTTGCGACCGGCGGTGCCGCCGGCGACGGCGCTTGCTGGGCCGCGGAGGGCGCGGCCAGGAACCAGACGGTGACCAGCAGCACGAGCGTCCCAAGAAGCCAGGATCTGCATGACAATCGCATAACAGTTCCCTCCCTGATCATCATCTGTTTTCCGGGGCAGGGTGCAACGAATCGAAAAGGAGGAAGCCTGGAAGACCCGGTGCGCCCCGCCGTGTGGCACTATGGAGAAAGCGACCGTGCGCCGCGCCGCGGCACTCAAGGGACTCCCGCAAGCGGGGCGGCCGGCCGGGCGAGCCCGTGAAGCGAGGAGGGAGCGGCATGCAAATCCCGGGGAAGCGAGCGTCTTTGCTCATAGCTGCGCCACGCTGCGCACGAGGTCTTGCCACTTCAAAGCATGCGGCGTGCCTGTCAGTCAGGATGGAGGCCTCTGGGCCGAAAACCGATCCCAAGGGCCGGATTTTACTGACGGGACGGGCGCACGGGGGCGGGGCGTTGTGGAGGTGAGGAGGCCTCAGTCTGCCTTTCGAGTAAGCAACTCCTCGAAGACCTGCCTATCCTTTGGGCGGAATGCGGTCGGTGGGGACCCGTGACGCTTGCGTCACCTTATGGGCAATGCAGGCGCGCCTCCGCGCGCTTGGCGAGGAGCGAGAGGGGATAGCTGAGGCAGAAGTAGATGGCCGCAGCCACCAGGTAGATCTCGAAGGAACGGAAGGTCCGCTCGATCGTCTCCTGGGCCGCGCGGGTGAGCTAGGGGATTTTCGATTGAGGATTGTGGATTGAGGATTGAACAGCCCATTCAGAGCAATCGGCAATCACAAATCCACAATCTACAATCCCGCCGATGGGCGCACCGAGGGGGTCAGGCGGCCGCGGCCCGAGCGGCCTCGCGCAGCGCGGCCCGGCGGGTGGGGGCCCGTTCCGGCGACATCCTCACCTCCAGCCATTGGCTGAAGCGCGACATGCTGTAGGTGAAGATCCAGTAGACCACGGCGATGAAGAGGTACATCTCGAAGGGGCGGATCTCCCGTTGACTCACCGTCTGGGCCGCCTTGGTGAGATCCATCATGCCGATGATCGAGGCCAGAGAGGTGTCCTTGAAGAGGACGATGAACTGCGTGACCAGGGAGGGCATCATGTTCCGGATGGCCTGGGGGAGGATGACGTGGACCATCATCTGGCCATAGGACAGGCCCCCCGCCGTGGCCGCGTCGATCTGGCCCCGGGGGACGGATTGAATCCCGGCACGCACGATCTCCCCGAGGTAGGCCGCCTCGAAGACCACGAAGGCGGTCAACGCCACGGTGTACTCCGGCAACCGCTGGCCCGTGATCTGCGGGATGAGGAACCAGAACCAGAAGATCACCAAGACAAGGGGAACGCCTCGGAAGAATTCCACGTAGAGCACCGCGGGGTAATGGATCCAGGGGCGGTGGGCCAGGCGGCAGAGACCGATGATGACGCCCAGGATGAACCCCAGGACGATGGCCGGAATCGCCAGGCGCAGGGTTCCTCCGCCAAAGGCCCCGAACCCGAGCAGGCCCTGAATGATGAGGAACTTCCAGTTGTTGGCGACCGTGCCCCAGTCGAAGCTCAATGCTCGGCCCTCCCGACGCGGGCAATCAGGCCCGGGATGCGGAAGTACCGCTCCACCTGGCCCATGATGGATGCGATGCCGAGGCACAGAACGAGGTAGATCAGCGTGCCGGCGGTGAGGGCCTCGAAGGCCTTGGCCGTGTAGGTCTCGATCTGCCGGGTCATGAAGGTGAGTTCAGCCACGCCAATCGTGAGGGCCAGCGAGGAATTCTTGAGGAGGTTCAGTGACTCGTTGGTCGCGGGCGGAATGATCAGGCGGAGCGCGACGGGGATGATGATGAGCCGGTAGGCCTGCCCCACCGAGAGACCGGTGGCGACCGACGCCTCCAAGAGGGTCTTGGGGATGGACTGGATCCCGGCCCGGATCACCTCGGACATGCGGGCGCCATGGTACACGCTCAGGCCCACCACGGCCGACCAGAACTCCGGCCCGTGGACGTTCAGCCAGTCCTGGGCGGGGCGGGGCAGGACCTGAGGAGCGCCGAAGTACCAGAAGAAGAGCCAGACGAGCAGCGGGACATTCCGGAAAAACTCCACATAGGCTGTGGCCAGGACGCGCAGAGGCTTAAATGGAACCGTCCGCAGCGCGCCCGACAAGATCCCCAGAAGGGACGCGAGGACCCAGCCCAGGGTGGAGAGCCGGAGCGTGGTCCAGATGCCCTGGACAAGCCACTGCCCGTGCTCACCCGTCCAGAGGACACTCCACTGGAAGTCGTACTGGATCCCCAGGAAGCCGGTGAGGGGCATAGGCCGGGATCATGCTGGCCCCGAGAGGGCCCGATGCCCTCCCGGGGTCCGCGCCGTGACCTGCGAGTTATTTGGGGACCACCTGGAACATCAGGAAGCTCTTGACATCGTCGGTCATGGGGTAGGGCAGCTCGCCCTTGGGGCCGAACCACTTGTCGTAGAGCTTGAAATACTCACCGCCCTCGATGGCCTCCATCAGAGCGTTGTTCACGACCGCCCGGAAGTCGGAGTCGTTCTTCCGCATGGCCATCCCGTAGGGTTCGTAGCTGTAGAAATCGCCCACGATCTTCCACTCGGCCGGGTTGGGAGCCTTGACCTTGAGCCCGGCGAGCTGGATGCCGTCGTTGGTGTAGGTGTCAACGCGCCCCTGGACCAGGGCCGTGAAGGCCGCCGCCTGATCCGGGAAGAGCACGAGCTGGGCCTGGGGGACCCGCTCGCGGATGATCCGCTCGTTGGTCGAGCCCTGCTGGGCGCTCACGCGTTTGCCGGCGATGTCCTGGATGCCGCGGATGGGGCTGCCCTCCTTCACCAGGAACTGGGCCCCGGTGACGAAGAAGGTCAGGCTGAAGTCCAGGCTGTCCCGGCGCGGGCGGGTGTCGGTCATGGTGCCGGCGATCAGGTCCACGGCCCCGCTGCTGAGCAGGGGGATCCGGGTGGCCGGCGTGCTCTCTTTCTTTTCAAATTTGATAGGTTTGCCCAGCTTCTTCTCGAGGCCCTTGTGGACCAACTGTGCCAGGTCAATGGCGAACCCGACCCACTCGTTCTGCTTGTTGATGTACCCGAAGGGTGGTGAGGCCGTCCGGGTCCCGACAGTGAAGACACCGGTCCGGTTGATCTTCTCCAAGGTGCTTTCGGCCGCCCAGCCGGTCACCGCCAGGCCGAGGACGACCACGGCCACCGCCACCACGCTCAGTACTCGTCGCATCTGGGTCCTCCTTTTCCATTTTCGATTGAGGATTGTGGATTGAGGATTGGACCGACCATTCAGAGCAATCAGCAATCACAAATCCAAAATCGTCAATCCTGTTCAGTGTACCAGGATCTTGCTCAGGAACGTTCGCGTCCGCTCTTCCTTGGGGTTGGCAAAGAATTCTGCCGGCCCGCCCTCCTCGACGATCCGGCCCTCGTCCATGAAAATGATCCGGTGGGACACCTTCTTGGCGAAGCCCATCTCATGGGTCACTACGATCATGGTCATCCCTTCTCTGGCCAGGTTGACCATGACATCCAGCACCTCATTGATCATCTCCGGGTCCAGGGCGGAGGTGGGCTCGTCGAAGAGCATGATCTTGGGCTGCATGGCCAGGGCCCGGGCGATGGCCACCCGCTGCTGTTGGCCCCCGGAGAGCTGGGCGGGGTAGTCGTCCGACTTCTCGGGGATGCCGACCTTGACCAGAAGATCCCGGGCGATCCGGTCCGCCTCATCCCGGGACTGCTTGCGGACCTTGACGGGGGCCAGGGTGATGTTCTGGCGCGCGGTCATATGCGGGTAGAGGTTGAACTGCTGAAAGACCATCCCGACCTCTGCCCGCAGCTTGGTGATGTCGGTGGAGGGGTCGTTGAGCGGCATGCCGTCCACCACGATCTCGCCCTTCTGGATCGGCTCGAGCTTGTTGATGCAGCGGATCAGCGTGCTCTTGCCGGAGCCGCTGGGGCCGCAGACCACCACGACCTCCCCGGCCTTGACGTGCAGGTCTACGTCCTTGAGGACGTGCAGGGGGCCGAACCACTTGTTCACGCCGCGGAACTGGATCACGCGGTGCACTCCCGTTCAATGAAAAACCGACAACCGACAACGGACAACCGAACAACGGCGAGCTCAGTCAGACGCTGGCAAATCATTTTCAGTTGTCCGTTGTCAGTTTGAAATTTTGCATTGGCGTTGCGTTAGCCGCGATCCTTGTAGCAGCGCTGACTGGCCGGACCGGGCGGACGGTCCTGGCCCAGGGCCCAGCGAACGGCGGCCTGAGCCAGGATCCAGGTGGGGTCAATCACCGGCACGGGCAGGTCGCCGTCCTGGAGGATCAAGGGGACCTCGGTGCAGCCGGCCAGGATGGCCTCGGCCCCCTGCCCCTGCAGGTGCCTCGCCGCCTCGTGGATGAGGCGACGCGCGCGCTCCAGGGGTTCCCCGTGCTTGACGGCGTAGATCGCCTCCATGACGGTAGAATCCTGTACCATGGGATCGGGCCTCAGGATCGTAAAGCCCCGGGGGTCGAAGTAATGTTCAAACAGGCGGCTCTGCAGCGTGCCGGTGGTGGCCAGGAGTCCCAGGCGCCGAAGGCCCGGGTATTCGCCCACTACGGCCGTCACCGTCTCGCCGACCAGGTGGAGGATGGGGACGCTGATCGCCCGCTGCAGGGCGTCATAATAATGATGGGCCGTGACGCACGGGATGGTGATCAGGTCCGCCCCACCCTGGATCAGGACCTCGGCGCCAGCCACCAGGATGGGCAGGGGATCGGGTCCCTCGCCCTGAATGGCGGCCGTGCGATCCGGGACCTGGGGATTGCTGAAGATCAGGACCTTGAGATGGTCCTGGTCCACCTTGGCGGGCGTGGCACGGATGATCTTCTGATAGAAATCCGCCGTGGCCGCCGGGCCCATCCCGCCCAGGACACCGATCATCTTGGGAATCGCCATAAATTGAGTTTGTATCACCGGCCTCCAGTAGTGTCAAGGATTCCTCCCTCCAGAGGGGGCATCGGACAATGGCAGATCTTCGAGCCGGAGGCAGGCGGCCAGTCCGAGGATCTGTGCCCACTTTCCATGATGATGAGGTGCAGGCGGTTCGGCGGGAGCCACCGCACCGAGAGTCCCCTCAATCGGATTGCAGGGGAGGGGCTTCGGAGGGTATCTTCTCCCCAGACAAGGGCTTGACGCGGGATGAGATGGGGCAGGTTGCGCAGAGGGTCTCGTTGCCACATTGTGGAGGAGGTGGCTCATGGAGAGCCTCAAATCGGATCTGGTTCTCGATTGCAAGGGCGTGCTGTGCCCGATGCCCGTCATCAGGATCTCGCAGGCGATCAAGACGATCGGTGTGGGGCAGATCCTGGAAATGCAGACGACCGATCCAGGGTCCCGCCCGGACATGGAGGCCTGGACGAAGCAGACCGGCCACGAACTGCTGGCCAGCCGCGAGGCCAGTGGCGTGTACACCTTCTATGTCCGACGCACCAAGTGAAATGACCAATGACAAATGACCAAATCCCAATGAGGGTCTCGAATCTCGAATCTGAGATCCCATTGGTCATTGAGCATTGGTCATTCTGAGGAGGCAGTGATGGACACGGACGTAAAACAGTACATTGATCAGAAGGTGAACGAAGAGGTGGCGCGCCGATTCAGGGAATTGGGGGAGGCGTCTTCGAAGCCCACCCGGATGGCCCTGGTCGCCTCCAAGGGGACCCTGGACATGGCCTATCCGCCCCTGATCCTGGCTACCACTGCCGCCAGCCTGGGTTGGGAGGTGGGGATCTTCTTCACGTTCTACGGGCTGGACATCCTCCATAAGGACCGCATCCACACCCTGAAGGTCGGGCCGGTGGGAAACCCTGCCATGCCGCCGCCGATCCGGGCCCTTCCGTTCCTGAAGGTGCCAAATATCGTGGGGGTGCTGCCCGGCATGACCGCCATGGCCACGCAGATGATGAAGAGCTGGATCGCCCGAGCGAAGCTGCCCACGATCCCCGAGCTGATGGACATCGCCAAGGCGTGCGATGTCTCGCTCTTCGCCTGCGCGACGACCATGGGGCTGATGGGCATCAGCCAGGCCGAGTTGATTGACGGGGCGAAGTGCGCCGGCGCCGCGGCCTTCCTGGACTACGCGGCGGGGGCCAAGGTGTCTCTCTTCATATAGCGACTATCGCACGCCCGTTGTTTCCATGCTTCGATCCGCATCTGGTACGGGGGTCCGTGCGACGCCGCTACACTCACCGGGACCGACCTGAACGGTACTCACCCCTGCCGTCCCTTCCCCGAACTCATTCTCGTCCAAACCGCCAACGCCACGCCCAGAGGTGGGCGTCCTTGAGTCCGCCCGTCCGTCCCCAGCCACCTCGAGATTCTCGCCCACGCTGCATCATCGCGAGATGTGCCGGAGATGCGCCTCCACCAGGTCATGCCCACTCCCCATCGAAGCAAGATTACATTGGTGGCCTTTCGCAACATCTTGTATCATAGGCTCTCACGCTTCGGATGGCGCCGGGGGGGAGAGCGGCGCGCAGACTGACCTGGGCCGCCCGGGTGCGGCCCCTCACGGGGGAGGGAGGATCATGAAACGCTTCATCTGGAACCTGGGGCTGGCAGCGGCGGTGGCAGCGGTGGCGGCGGCATGCGCCGGGATGAGCGGATATGGTGGCGCCCCCACCACCTACGAGGTCTGGATCCCCGACCAGGGGTACGACAAGATCATTATCTATACGGCGACGGAGGGGGACGGTGAGGTGAAGATCGCCAAGTCGGGCGAGATCGCCCTGGCGCCGCCCGGCCCCCAGCCCACGGTGGCCCCCCACATCCTGTTGTTCGGTCCGGGCTACAAGCGGGCCTACGTGACGGGGGTGCGAGCCGGCGGCATGTTCGTGGTGGACGCGGAGAAGCGAACCGTGGTGACGCGGATCCCCACTGGCCGGACGGCCCACGCCGCCACCCCGTCATGGGATGGCTCCCGCATCTGGGTGGCCAACCTGGGGGATAACAACATCGTCGAGGTCCTGGCGCAGGGGGACACCTATACCAAGGGCCGGACCATCGCCACAGACCCGCGCCCCTCGTGCGCCTTCTGGTCCCGGGACGACAGCGCTTTCTGGGTGGTCACCGGCGGCCCCGGGAACGCGCCCCCGGACCAGGCCGGCACCATCACCGTGGTGGATGCCAAGGCCGGCCAGGTGACCAAGGTGATCCAGCCCATCGGGCGGGACGGCTGCGCGGTAGTGCCCAGCCATGACGAGCGCTGGCTTTACGGCAGTTCGCCCACCCAGTTTACCGTGGCTGACGCCAAGACAGGGGAGATCGTGAAGCGGATCAAGCCCAGCGGGCCGGATGGCCACGGCTTCATGCCCACCCCGGATGGGAAATATATCCTCCTGGCCGTTCGGCAGGCCGACGCTGTGGATGTGCTGGACGCCAAGACGTACGAGCGGCTGAGCACGATCCCGGTGGGGAGTCGGCCGGACCTCTTCGACTTCAGCCCCAGCGGGCGCTATGCTTTCATCAGCCTGCGGGGCAAACCGGTGACCGGCGACCCCCACGCCCTGGCCGGGAAAGAGCCCGGCTTTGCCGTGCTGGACACCCAGACCTGGCGCGTAGTGGCCAAGGTGCGCGCCGAGGGCGAGAACTCGGACATCCACGGAATCTCGACCCGGCCCAGCGGCTTCTGGGACTGGTATCGGGCGCGCCGCTAGGGGACACTGCCGACCCGGGGCCGCCCAGGAGCGGCCCCGGGCCCTCCACCAGAACGGGAAGGGACCAGCCACCGCGTTCCTGCTTCTTGGCCTTGGTTCTCTCAAACCCGCACTTGACCTGATCTCACATTCCGGGATATGAGTGTCTGGGACTCGCCTGCACGCTCGGCGCCTGGCTTTGCCATCTCTCAGGATTCTTTGGCTCGGGAGACGTCGGATGCTGACCACGGCCATCCTCTTCGCCTCAGGGGTGGGCATCGGAGCGCTGGGAACCCTCATCGGCGCCGGAGGGGGATGGATGATCGTCCCTCTCCTCCTGCTCGGATATCACTTCACCCCACAGCATGCCGTCGCCACCTCGCTGGCGGTGGTCTTCCTGAACGCGCTCTCGGGCAGCGTGGCCTACATGGTGCAGGGCCGCGTGCTCTACATGATGGGACTGGCCTTCGCCGCCGCCACCATTCCGGGGGCATTGCTCGGGGCCTGGCTGGTCCAGTTATTCAGCTCGAAGTGGTTCACCGTGCTGTTCGGCGGGTTCTTGCTTTGCGTCGCCTTGTTCCTCCATCGGGGGCAGCAACTCCTTTTCGTCCAGGGCAGGGGGAAGGAGGTGACGACGAATTTTCAATCCTTGCGATCCCCTGTGATGCGTCTGGGGATCCTCATCAGCTTCCTGGTGGGTATCCTCTCCAGCCTCTTCGGTGTCGGTGGCGGAATCATCCACGTGCCGTTCCTGATCGTGGTGCTGGGCATCCCGGTCCATGCCGCCACCGCCACCTCCCATTTCATCCTGGCCATTACCAGCCTCACGGGGAGCCTGGTGTTTCTCCGGCAGGGCCAGATCCAGCTGGCCGCGGCGGCGAGCATGGGTCTGGGCGTCCTGATCGGGGCCCAGGGAGGCGCATTCCTCTCCACCCGAATGCGGGGCGAGCCCATTCGCCGCCTTCTGGCGGCGGTCCTGGCCATCTTCGCCCTCCGGCTGATCCTTCGGTTCGCGTGGTGACTCCGGTCATTCCGGCTCCGACCGGTCCAAGCAAGCTGGGCGTCATCGCGATTGACGGATTCTGACGCGCCTGGATGCAGAGCCACCGCCCTTTCCGGAGGCGGGGGGGAGACTCCCGGCTCCATCGTGCCTTATCAATAAGGAGGCAATTGGGGGAAAGCAGACAGAGATTGAGGCATTTCCCGCACAGGTTACCCGCGGAAGATCAAAAATGCCCCGGATTTTCCGAACCATTATGTCCTGTCGGCCAGGTGGTCAACTCATCTAACTCATTGGATTCAAAATGAATTTTCATTTCATCGGCGATCTATTCCCGTTGGGAACACGCCCCCAGGGGGAAATATGTCGTCTGGTATGCGGTTTGCTTCTCTCCCTCCCTGGATCGCGTGCAAGGTCTCTTTTGTCCCCATACCCAGGTTCAGCCATAACTGGAGTCAGGAGGGTATTCGATGAAACTCACGCGTGGCGGTGAGTACGGAATCCGCGGGGTCCTCTATCTCGCACAGCAGGACAACGGAAAAATCAGCATGCTTTCGGCGATCGCCAAAGCCCAGGATGTCCCGCCCCGGTTCCTGGCCAAGATCTTTCAGGCTCTGGCAAGGGCGGGAATCGTCAGATCGTATCGTGGGGCCAAGGGGGGATTCTCCCTGGGTCGAGCCGCCGGTGAGATCACGATCAAGGACGTGATCGAGGCGATCGAGGGGCCGATCTATCTCAACGTCTGCCTAGTGGGTCCGGGCGAATGCAGCCGTGACAAGATCTGCCCCATGCACCGCGTCTGGGAAGAGGCCCAGGAGAAGATGATGGGCGTCCTGGCCCGGGCCAACTTCGCCGACCTGGTCAAGGCCGAGCGTCAGGCCCAGTTGGGCGTCGCTTCCTAACACCATTCCTCGATTGGGGGCACCCGGGGAGGGATGGGAGGCTGCTCCCGGCCCTCGCGGGTGTCCCCGCTCCCTCCTCGGCCATCTCTCTCGCGATTTCCCCTGTTCCCTCTCACCAGGCGAGTTGCCCTACGACGCACCGGTTGCGCCGAGGATTTCTCGTGGGCGCGCGACCGGGATGCCGATAGCGCCGCACCATCTTTCTTGCCTCGTGTTCCGGACGGATCGACGTCGGGCTTCCAGGTTGCAATTCACCGCCCCATCGGCTATCATGCCACCCGAAAAGGAGCGCTTTATGCCAGCGGCCCTGGCGTCGTATAAATCCGCAATCGCCGAATACATCCTGCCGTGCGTCACCAAGCCCTCTCGGTACATCGCGGGGGAATGGAACTCGGTGGTCAAGGACCCGGAGACGGCCGAGGTCCGGGTGGCCCTGGCGTTCCCCGATGCCTACGAGATCGGGATGTCGCACATGGGCCTCAAGATCCTGTCCCAGATCCTGAACGCCCGCCCGGAGATCCTGGCGGAGCGCGCCTACGCCCCCTGGCTGGACGCCGAGGCGCTCTTCCGCCGCCACGGTATTCCGCTGTGCAGTCACGAATCGAGTCTCCCGCTGGGAAGCTTCGATATTCTGGGGTTCACCCTCCAATACGAGCTGTCCTTCGCCACGATCCTCAACATGCTGGAGCTTGCGGGCATCCCCCTGCGCGCCTGCGACCGGGACGCCCGGCATCCGCTGGTGGTGGCGGGGGGCCCCGTTGCCTTTGCGCCGGAGCCCCTGGCGGACTTCATGGACGCCTTCCTCATCGGCGACGGCGAGGAGGCGACGCTGGAGCTGTGCGGGGTCGTCCGCGAATGGAAGCGCGAGGGTGGGTCCCGCGAGGAGCTGCTCCGCGCGGTGAAGGCGATTGTCGGGATGTACGTCCCCGCCCTGCACCAGCCCGGCGAAGTCGTGCGGAAGCGGACCGCCTTGAAACTGGACGTCGTGGACTACGGCCAGTTCCCCGTCCCCTACATGGAGATCGTCCACGATCGGGCCAACATCGAGGTGATGCGGGGCTGCGCGCAGGGCTGTCGCTTCTGCCAGGCCGGCTACATCTACCGGCCGATCCGGGAGCATTCCGCGACCAAGATCCGGGCCATGGTGGACCAGGCCGTCCGGGGGACCGGGTACGAAGAGGTGTCGCTGTCCTCCCTGTCCATCGCCGACCTGTCGTGCCTCCGGGACCTGGTCCCGCCGCTCATGGCCGGCCTGATCCCGGACAAGACCTCCCTGAGTCTCCCGTCGCTGCGGGTCGAGGCCCTGAACCGCAATCCGGAGATCGCCGCGGAGATCGGGAAGGTCCGCAAGACCGGGTTCACCATCGCGCCCGAGGCCGGGTCGGCTCGGTTGCGGAAGGTGATCAACAAGGAAGGGTTCGACGAGGAACAGATCATCACCGCGGTCCGGACCGCGGCCAGAGCCGGCTGGGAGTCGGTGAAGTTCTACTTCATGATCGGGCTCCCGACGGAGGAGCAGACCGACCTGGACGAGCTGGTCCGCGTGGCCAAGGAATCGGCGCGGATCGCCCGCCGGGAGAACCCCCGGGGGTTCGGCCTGACGGTCAGCGTCGGCTCCTTCGTGCCCAAGCCGCATACGCCGTTCCAGTGGTTCGCGCAGGATCCGATGCCCATCCTCAAGGAGAAGCAAACCTACCTGCGGGCGCGGCTGCGCGAGGCGCGGATCGATTTCAAGTGGCACCACGTGGAGTCGTCCTTCCTGGAGGCCGTATTTACCCTGGGCGGCCGGGAGGTGGGTGCCGCCATCGCCCTGGGCCAGCAGCGGGGGTGCCGCTTTGACGGCTGGACGGAACAGCTCAAGTTCGACACCTGGATGGAGGCGCTGGAGGACGCGGGCGTAGATCCTTACGCCATCGCCAACCGGCCACGGGGCCTGGACGAGCCGCTGCCGTGGGACCACATCGACTGCGGGGTCTCCAAGCAATTCCTGACGCGGGAGCACAAGAAGGCGCTGCAGGTCAAGGGCACCCCGGACTGCCACGTGGGTCCCTGCAGTAACTGCGGCGAGATCTGCGTCCCCAACTGGCGCACCTGGGCCCAAGAGGTGGGCATGATCCAGATCGCCTCACAGAGCCCAGAGCCCAGAGCCGAGAGCCGAGAGCCGGGAACGGAGAGCCGAGTGCCGGGAGCCGAGAGCCACGAACCGGACACGGCGAGGCGCGAGGCACGACAGGCCATTGGTCAAGTGGTCAATCCGTCAATAGGTCTTGACGATTCGACCAATGGACCAATTGACCAATCGACTCGGCGGAGCCGGGTACCCCCTGGGGGGGTGCCAGCCGTGCAGCCGGTTCAGAAGATCCAATTCGAATTCCAGAAGGTGGGCGAGCTTCGCTACCTCTCCCACCTGGAACTGATGCGGGCACTGCAGCGCGCCTTACGGCGCGCCAGCGTGCCGCTGGCCTACACGCAGGGCTTCAACCCCCAGCCGAAGGTTTCGGTGGCCCAGGCGCTCTCCGTGGGCGTGGAAGGCCTCCGGGAACTGGGGGAGGTGGAGCTCACCTCGCGGGTAGACCCAGCGGACCTGCTGGCGCGCTGGAACAGGCATCTGCCGCCCGAACTCAAGATTCTCCGGGCCTGGGAAGCCCCCCTGAACGGGCCGTCGCTTTCCACCGGGGTACGAGGTGCGTCTTATCAGATTCGGTTGCAGCCGAACGGCTGGGATCCAACCTCCCTGGCCGCCCTCGGCACCGCCGGGGCCTGCGCCGACTTCCTGGCGCAGGGCCCCATCCCCGTCGAGGTGTCCAAGAAAGGACAGACGGTGACCCTCGACGCGCGCCCCTTCGTTCAAGGATTCGCCGCCACGTCGGAGGACGGGTGCCCCCAGTGGGACCTGGTCCTCCGGGCCGGCCTGGGGGGTAGCGTGAAGCCCCAGGCGGTCATGCGGAGTTTCCTCGGACGGTGGGTCCCCCCCGGCGAGCTGGATCGGATGGTCTCGTCCCTGCGGATCACGCGGACGGCCCTCGCCCTCGAGGGCCAGGGGTAGGCCTCCCGAGTCCCCCGCCTCCGGTTTCGCCGCTCCACGGCATCGCCGTGGGCACGCGGCGGACGGGACGAGAGCGGGGGCATCGAGGTCTACCGAATGAAACGCGAGATCATCGTCAACTCCTCCCTGGTCGAGACCCGGGTGGCCGTCATCGAGGACGGCACCCTGGTCGAACTCCTGATCGACAATTCCCACAGCCAGAGCCTGGCGGGCAACATCTACAAGGGGCGGGTGCTGAAGATCCTGCCGGGAATGCAGGCCGCCTTCGTGGACATCGGCCTGGCCCGGGACGCCTTCCTCTACGTCCGGGACATCTACGAGGAGATGGAGGACTACGAGCAGCTCCTGACCCTGGGCGAGGGGGGCGGGGACGGCGAGGAGCCGGACCACGAGGAGCCGACGCCGCGCCGCGGAAGCCAGCGCAACCGACCGCGGCGGCCCTCCCATGCCTCCATCGAGGAGTTGATCCAGGAGGGTCAGGAGGTCCTGGTGCAGGTGGCCCGGGAGCCGCTGGGGACCAAGGGCGCCCGCATCACCTCCCACACCACCCTGCCGGGCCGATACCTGGTGTACATGCCGACCGAGTCCCACGTGGGCGTGTCGCGCAAGATCGAAAGCGAGAGCGAGCGGTCCCGCCTCAAGCAGATCATCGAAGAGGTCAACGTCCCGCGGGAGGGAGTCATCGTCCGGACCGCCGGCGTCAGCCGGTCCAAGGCGGAGATCCAGGCGGACTTCGAGTTCCTCCGCTCCACGTGGCGCCAGGTCAAGTCCAAGGCCGAGACGACCAAGGCCCCGGCGATGGTGCAAAAGGATCTGGACCTGATCTTTCGCATCTTCCGCGACCTGATCACGAAGGATGTCACCCGCCTGGTGGTGGACTCGGCCGCGGAGTACGAGCGGTGCATGGAGTACACGGAGTCCCTGTTCCCGGAGATGCGCCAGCTCCTCTTCCTCTATACGGAGGACGAGCCGATCTTCAAGAGCTTCGGCATCGAGAAGGAGATCGAGAAGGCCCTCCGGAACAAGGTCTGGCTCAAGTCCGGGGGGTACCTGGTCATCGAGCAGACCGAGGCCCTGGTCTCGGTAGACATCAACACGGGCAAGTACGTGGGCAAACACGACTTCGAGGAGACCATCCTCAAGACCAACCGGGAGGCCGCCCGGGAGATCGCGCGCCAGGTGCGCCTGCGGGACCTGGGCGGAATCATCATCATTGACTTCATCGACATGGCCCGGCAGGAGAACCGGGACAAGGTGATGGCCGACCTCAAGGAGGCCCTCAAGGCCGATCGCTCACCCACCAACGTCTCGCTCTTGTCGGAGTTGGGCCTGGTGGAAATGACGCGCAAGCGGGTGCGGCAGGGGCTGAACCAGTCCCTCAGCCAGACCTGCGCGGCCTGCGGGGGGCTGGGGTGGGTGCGGTCCACCGCCTCCATCGCCCACCAGGCACTGCGCGAGGTGGAGTGGCGGATGGGGCGCAAGGGGCTCCCCCGGATCAAGATCCGGGCCGCCCCCGACCTCACCGAATGGATGAAGGCCGAGGAGGCGGAGATCATCGAACGCCTGCAACAAAGCCTGGGCGGCGAGATCGACCTCATTTCCGAGGAGACCTATCCGCCCGGGAAGTACTCGCTGCTGGAGGGCTAACGGCCGTCAAGAAGTCAATTGGTCGAGTAGTCAAATGGGGGGAGCCTCCGGGACCAAATGACGACTTGACCATTGGACTCTTTGACATGCGAGAGGGGCCGGAAAGACTTGACACTCCCGGGGCCCCATGTTATAGAAGACTCCCCGTCTCGGCGAGAGGCGGGGTCGTTTTTTGTGGGGCACCGCACGAACGATTTCGGATTTCGAATTGCGGATTTCGGATTGAGGAGGCTGCCCAACCTTCCTGGTTGAGTGCCGCACCGAAAGGGAAGGAGTGCCCGTGTACGCCATCATCGAATCGGGTGGAAAACAATACCGGGTCGAGCCCGGGGCCGTCGTGGTGCTGGAACGCATCCCGGGAGAGGTGGGCAGCCAGGTGGACCTGGACCGGGTCCTGCTCGTGGCCGATGGCAGCACGGTGAAGGTCGGCAAGCCGACCCTGGCCGGCGCCCGGGTGCTCTCGAAGATCGTGGCCCAAACCCGGGGCGAGAAGATCGACGTCTTCAAGTTCAAGAAGCGCAAGAAGTACCGCCGGAAGACCGGCCACCGCCAGGAATTGACCCAGGTACGCATCGGCGAGATCATCGCGTAACGGCGTGCCGCGTGCTGGGTGCCCCTGGTGCCCGGCATCTCGCACGGAGGCAAGCATGGCACACAAGAAAGGCGTCGGGAGTTCGCGGAACGGGCGGGACAGCGCGGGGCGGCGCCTGGGGATGAAGGCCTTCTCCGGTCAGTCCGTGACGGGGGGGAGCATCCTCGTCCGGCAGCGGGGGACGCGGTTCAAGCCCGGCAAGAACGTGGGCCTCGGGGGCGATGATACGCTGTTCGCCAAGGTGGCCGGCGTGGTCTATGTCGAACACCGGGGCGGCAATCGGTTCGTCTCCATCACGCCGGCCGCCTAGACCCCATTTCGGATTTCGGATGTCGAATTGCGGATTGAAAATCCCAAATCCGAAATTGCAAATCCGAAATGTTCGTTGACACCGCCCGCATTGTGGTCCAGGCCGGGGGGGGCGGTCGCGGCTGTGTGAGCTTCCGCCGGGAGAAGCACGTCCCGCGCGGCGGACCCAACGGCGGGGACGGCGGGGACGGGGGGAGCATCTCCGTCGAGGCCAGCCGGTCCTACCGGACCCTCATTGATCAGCGCTACCAACAACTCTACCGCGCCGAGCGCGGCGAACATGGGCGCGGCAAACAACAGCACGGGGCGGCGGGCCGCGATCTCGTCATCAAGGTCCCCCTGGGCACCGTGATCCGCGACGCGGACACGGGCGAGACCCTGGCGGACCTGGTGGAGGAAGGCCAGCGCGCCCTGGTGGCTCGCGGCGGCAAAGGCGGCCGCGGTAACGCCCACTTCGCCACCCCCACACGGCAGGCCCCGCGCATCGCCGAACCCGGAACCCCCGGCGAGGCGCGGACCATCCTCCTGGAACTCAAGCTCATCGCGGACGTCGGCCTGGTGGGTCTGCCCAACGCGGGGAAGTCGTCCCTCCTGGCGGCCTTCTCGGCCGCCCGCCCCAAGATCGCCGCCTACCCCTTCACGACCCTGACCCCCAACCTGGGCGTGGTGGACGTCCCCCCCTTCGGCGGGTTCGTGGTCGCCGACATCCCCGGTCTCATCGAGGGGGCCGCGGCCGGCGCGGGGCTGGGCATCCGGTTCCTGCGCCACATCGAGCGGACCCGCCTGCTGGTCCACGTCCTGGACGTGTCCGAGTCGGGCGGCGATCCGGTGGCCTCCTTCACGACGGTCGAGCAGGAACTGGCCGCGTACGATCCCGCCCTCCTGCGCCTGCCTCGGATCGCGGCCGGCAACAAGATTGATCTCCCCCATACCGAGGGGCTGTCGCGTCTTCAGGCCCTGTGCGCCTCGCGCGGGATCCGCCTGGTCCCCGTCTCCGCCCTGACGGGCGAGGGGGTTCCGGCCCTGGTGGAGGAGATCGCGACGGCGCTTCGGGCAGCGCAACGGACGTCTCATGACCTCGCGCAAAGCGTCACCTCCCGCTGATCGGCGGGACTGGCTGGCCCACGCGAAGCGCGTGGTCGTGAAGGTGGGCTCGGGCGTCCTGTCCCGCGGGGGGATCAGCCTGCACCGGCCGACAATGGCCGGGTTGGCGTCGGCCCTGGCTGGGCTCCGGACGCGGGGGATGGAGGTGATCCTGGTCTCGTCGGGGGCCATCCTGGCCGGGATGGAGGCCCTGGGCCTCACGGAGCGGCCCCGCGACCTGCCCCTCAAGCAGGCCACGGCCGCCGTCGGCCAGAGCCACCTGATGCGCGCCTACGAGGAGGCCTTCCAGCCCTGCGGGCAGCGCGTGGCCCAGATCCTCCTCACCCGGGAGGATCTCCGTCACCGGGGGCGGTACCTGAATGCGCGCAACACGTTCTTCACGCTCCTGCGCCTGGGGATCGTCCCCATCGTCAACGAGAACGACACGGTGGCCGTCCAAGAGATCCAGTTCGGGGACAATGACACCCTCTCGGCCCTGGTGGCCAACTTGGCCGAGGCGGACCTCCTGGTGATCCTGACCGACACGGAGGGGCTCTTCACCGCCGACCCGCGCCGGGATCCGTCGGCGCGGCTCATCCCGCTGGTGCGCCCCCAGGATGCGGTGACGTCCTTCTGCGCCGAAGAGGCGGGCAGTGCGGCCAGCATCGGCGGCATGAGTTCCAAGGTGCTGGCCGCCCGGCGTGCCACCACCGCGGGCATCCCCACGGTGGTGGCCAGCGGCCTGAAGGAGGGGGTGCTGGAGGCTATCCTCCGGGGGGCGGAGGCGGGCACCTTCTTCGTCCCGTCGCGCAGCCGGATGCAGAGCCGGAAGCGCTGGCTCGCCTTCGCCAGCGTGCCCCGCGGGGGGATCGTGGTGGACGCCGGGGCGAGGCGGGCATTGGTCTCTGGCGGGAAGAGCCTGCTGCCCTCGGGCATTCGCACCACGCGCCGGAGCTTCCGTGCCGGCGACGTAGTCAGCCTGGTGGACCCCGAGGACCGGGAGTTCGCGCGGGGCCTGGCCAACTACAGCCGGGACGAGGTGGAGAAGATCAAGGGTCTGAAGTCCCACGAGATCGCCGCCGTGCTCGGCCACAAGCCGTACGATGAGGTCGTGCACCGAGACAACCTGGTGGTTCTGGAAGGCCCGGAAGGAACCGCAAATGAACGCAAATGAACGCAGATGGGACGAAACCGCAAATGAACGCCAATAAACGCGAATGCTCAAACGCGGCACGCCCGCGTCGCCTTTGCCTGTGTCCGTTGATTGGCGTTCATTTGCGTCCATTTGCGGTTTCAGCGGGGTTTTCGCATGAGCGGGTTTGACATCCGGGCCATGGCCCAGGCCGCCCGGGCGGCCAGCCAGGTGCTGGCTCGCGCCACCGGGGAAACGAAGAATGCGGCGCTTCGCGCCATGGCGGCGGGGCTCCTGGATTCCCGCGAGCGCATCCTGGCCGCGAACGCCGAGGACGTGGCGGTGGCTCGGGCGGAGGCCCACCCCAGCGCGTTCGTGGACCGCCTGACCCTGACGCCCCCGCGACTGGAAGCGATGGCGCGGGGGCTCCGGCAGATCGCAGACCTGCCGGATCCCGTGGGCGAGATCACGGGGATGTGGCGGCGCCCCAACGGCCTGCAGGTGGGGCGGATGCGGGTCCCCCTCGGGGTAATCGGGATCGTCTACGAGTCGCGGCCGAACGTGACGGCAGACGCCGCCGGGCTCTGCCTGAAGTCGAGCAACGCCGCCATCCTCCGCGGGGGACGGGAGGCGCTCCGCACCAATGCCGCCATCGGCGGCATCCTGGCGGCGGCCGTGGGATCGGTGGGTCTGCCGGAGGCCTCCCTGGCGGTGGTGCCGACGCCGGACCGGGCAGTGGTGAAGGAGATGCTCCTGCTGTCCGACCTGATCGACCTGATCATCCCGCGCGGCGGGGAGGAGCTGATCCGCACGGTGCGGGAGGGCTCCCGCATCCCGGTCATCGCCCACGACAAGGGCCTGTGCCACACCTACGTGGATGCGGGGGCTGATCTCAATATGGCGGCGGAGATCGCCTACAACGCCAAGGTCGAGCGCCCCGGGGTCTGCAACGCCATGGAGACGCTCCTGATCCACGCGGAGGTGGCTGAGGCCTTCCTGCCGGGAGTGGTTGCCCGCCTGCGGCAGGCCGGCGTGGAGGTGCGGGGCTGTCCGAGGACCCGAGCCTTGGTGCCGGGTGTCCAGCCCGCCACCGAGGCGGACTGGGACACGGAATACCTCGATCTCGTGCTGTCCATCCGGGTGGTGGACTCCTTCGAGGAGGCCGTGGCCCACATCGCCCGGCACGGCTCGGGGCTGGCGGAGGCCATCGTCACGGCCGACCACGGTCGCGCCATGCGGTTCCTGCGCGAGGTGGACGCCGGCGCCGTGTTCGTGAACGCCTCGACGCGCTTCACCGATGGGTACGAGTTCGGGATGGGCGCGGAGATGGGGATCAGCACGCAAAAGCTGCACGCGCGGGGCCCCATGGGCCTGGCCGAGCTCACCTGCCAGAAGTTCATCGTCCTGGGCGCGGGACAGATCCGCGATTCCCTGGCGTAACCCTCCCGGGCACCGGCCGGGAGGGATCCGGCCGCAGGAGCGCGATGCGCCTCGGCATCATGGGCGGGACATTCGATCCGATCCACCTGGGCCACCTGCGGGCGGCCGAGGAGATCTACTGGGCCTTCGGTCTGGACCGGATTATCTTCGTCCCGGCGGCCCGTCCGCCCCACAAGGTGGAGGCCGTGGCCGCCTCGGCGCTCCACCGCTACGAGATGGTGTCCCTGGCCACGGTCTTCACGCCGTATTTCACGGTCTCCTCCATCGAATTGCAACGGCCGGGAACGTCCTACTCCGTGGAGACGGTCCGGGAATTCCAGAAGATGTCCGGGCCGGAGACGACGCTCTACTTCGTGGTGGGGGTGGACGCCTTCCTGGGGATGTCGGCGTGGAGGCAGGCGCGGGAACTGCTCAGCCTAGCCCGGGTCATCGTCACGGCGCGGCCAGGCTGGCGCCTCGACGAGGTGGAGCGGCTGCTCACCCCCGAGCAGGGGAAGGTCCTGGGGAACCCCAGCTTCCGGTACCTGAAGATCTCCGACATCGATCCCGAGCGGGTGGAGCGGGAGTTCACGCCCCGCCAGGTCCTCCTCGTAGAGGTGGTGTCGCTGGACATCGCCTCCCGGGAGATCCGGCAGCTGGTGGAAGAGGGGCGGAGCATCCGCCACCTGGTGCCGGACACGGTGGCGGCCTACATGGCCAAGAACCGGCTGTACCAGCGGCCGCGCCCGCGCCGCTCCCGCGCCTAGGCAACCTGGCAACTGGGCAATCCGGCAACTTGGCAATCTGGCAATCGGGAAGTCGGGCAATCAGGCAACTGGGTAATCGGGCAATTTGGCAATCTGGTAATCAGGCAACCCAGAACCCCTGAGTGCCGGATTGCCCAATTGCCGAATCGCCAACAAGACGGAGGGACTGCCATCGACTCGACCGAAGTCGTGAAGCTGGCGGCCGATGCCGCGGCGACGGTGAAACCCAGCTACCTGGCCATCCTGGACCTGCGCGGCCT
>Ga0082335_1001788_pt1 | contig 43287 bp, 43 predicted proteins | sample Subgrocontami58m_FD_72375 | JGI IMG/M metagenome (GOLD analysis project Ga0082335, IMG submission 72375) | Subsurface groundwater microbial communities from S. Glens Falls, New York, USA - GMW37 contaminated, 5.8 m (SPADES assembly) (version 2) ...
ACCAATTTATCTCGCGCGCCAAATCGCTGAATCGCTGGACTCGCTTGAATCCTGAGATCGTAAACACTGCAACCTATTACGATGGCTTGATCTCCAACCCTGAACGGTTTGCGCTTGAAATCCTGCTGGATGCGGAAGCCGATGGTCCCAATGCGCGGGCCTTGAATTACGTGAACATGATCAGCGGCGAAAAGGATACAGTCATCCTGCGCGATGAGTTGAGCGATGAAACCTATGAAGTGCACCCGAAACTGGTGATCAATGCGGCAGGTCCATGGATAGACATTGCCAATCACAATCTTGGCTTGCCCACGCGCTTCATTGGCGGCACAAAAGGCTCGCATCTCGTTTTGGATCATCCCGAACTGTGCGCCATGATTGGAGATCATGAGTTTTTCTTTGAAAATAAAGACGGGCGTATTGTGCTGATCTTCCCGTTGTACGACAAAGCGCTGGTCGGCACATCGGACATCAAGATCGAACATCCCGACGAGGCGCGCTGCACCGAAGAAGAAGTGGATTATTTCATAGAAATGATCGCACGGATATTCCCGTCCGTCAAGGTAACGCGCGAGCATATCGTATTTCGTTTTACGGGCGTGCGTCCGCTGGCGAACAGTGAGGCAAAAACCACAGGTCAGTCCAGCCGCGACCATCATATTGAAGTGCTCAGCGGAGATGGGTCAAATTTGGATTTTCCCGTCTATTCACTGGTGGGCGGCAAGTGGACTTCCTTCCGCGCCTTTGCAGAACAGGTCACAGATAAGACTTTGTCTTACCTTGGAAAGCCCCGCCAGAAAAACACACATGACCTTCCGATTGGCGGCGGGCGAGATTATTCAACTGATGCGAATGAGCAGAAACATCAAATTGACGGCTTTGCCGCGCGGACGGGATTAAACAAGGAACGCCTGCAAATTTTATATGCGCGCTACGGCACCCGCGCCGAAGGGCTTGCCGCTTATATCAAGCGTGCTGCTGATGCGCCGCTAAAATCTCTGCCTGATTATTCGCGCCGCGAGATCGCCTTCCTCGCTCAAAGCGAGAAGGCGCTTCACCTCGACGATATCCTTTTGCGCCGCACCATGCTTGCCATGTTGGGGTGCTTGACGAAGGATAGCGTGGAAGAGATCGCTGACGCCATGGGGGCGGCGCTTGGCTGGAGTGTTGAGCAGAAAAATTCCGAGATGGAGCGCACACTCCGTTTGCTGGCTGACAGGCACGCGGTCGGGTTGTGAAGCGCATGACATCTTGCTCGCGTCGCCGTCCCCGGCGACGTTTTCAATTTAATCCTGGGCCGGGGACGGCGCAGGAAGCAACCCCCGCGTGGTAAAATCCTCCCGATGTCTCCAAAAAAACAAAAACTCAAAGTTGACCTGGTCATCCCCGTTTATAACGAGTCCGAAGTGGTCGGACAAACCTATGTGGATATTTGCCGCGTCGTGGATGCGCTTCCTTATGATTTTAAATTCATATATGTAGACGACGGCTCAACCGACGGGACAGTTGCCACGCTCCGAAAAATAGCGGACGACGACGCGCGCATTTCCCTGCTCCAGCTCAGCCGCAACTTTGGGCACCAGGCTGCGCTGACAGCCGGCATGGATGCCTCGCGCGGAGACCTGATGATTTCGATGGACGCGGACGGCCAGCACCCGCCTGAGATGCTCCCGCAAATGATCAAGCTCATCCAACAGGGGTTTGACATTGTGCAGGCTCAGCGCATGGAGAATGACCGGTCGATTTCAATTAAAAAAGTTACCTCCAATTTTTTCTACTGGCTGATCAATAAGATCAGCGGCACGCAGGTCTTGCAGGGCGCGGCGGATTTTCGCGCACTTTCGCGCAATGCATTGGATGGACTGCGTTCCATGCACGAATATCATCGTTTTCTGCGCGGCATGATCTCATGGATGGGATACAACAGCGTTATTCTCCCATATCACGAGCCGGCGCGCCTGGCAGGCGTATCGAAATACTCTCCTGGCAAAATGATCCGCCTGGCCTCGGATGCGATCTTTTCCTTCTCGCTTGCGCCTTTATATATTGGATTAAGTTCAGGCTTGGCCTTCTTTGTTCTGGCTTTTGGACAGCTGGCTTATGTATTGATCCTGTGGCTGACGGGTCGAACAGAGCGGGTGGTGGCGGGCTGGAGTTCTTTGATGGGAGTCCTGCTGATCGCCAGCGGTATCATTATGATCCTGCTGGGTTTTATCGGTGTGTATGTCGGGTATATTTTTCAGGAAGTGAAACGCCGCCCTGTTTATTTATTGAAGGGCAAACTGCCGGATGATGGGGAATAAATTCGTAATTAGTAAATGGTAATTCGTAAATCGAATATCGGAGTGTCATGGTACAACCTCTTTCTCAATCCGCCGACCTAAAATTTCTCGTTTTTGGCGCGGGCGCCATCGGCACCTATATTGGCGGGTCACTGGCGCTGGCCGGGCATCAAGTCGTTTTCGTGGAACAGCCGGAAATGGTGAAGGAATTGCGCCGGCAGGGATTAAGACTTGACCTGACCATTGATGAAAGCGTTGTCCTGAGCCTCTCGAAGCGAAGAAAGCACGCTTTGAGCGGAGTCGAAGGGACAAAAGATGCCTTCATTATTGACCCGCGTTCCTTTGTGATCGAACCTTCGCTTGAAGAAGCCTTGAAGTACGGCCCATTTGATACAGCCATCTTTGCATTGAAATCCTTCGATACCCTTTCCGCATTGGAAGGCTTGAAACCTTTTGCAGATAAACTCCCCCCGCTTCTGTGCCTTTCCAACGGCGTGGAAAATGAACAAGCCATTGCGCGCGTGCTGGGCGCGGATAAGGTCATTTATGGCACAGTCACTTCTGCCATTGGGCGCCGCGGACCCAGCGACATTGTCCTCGAAAAATTGCGCGGCGTGGGCGTGGCAGCCGGGCATCCGCTCTCGGAGAAACTAGTCAAGACATTGGATCGTGCCTTTCTCAAATGTCGTTTGTATCCCGAAGCGCACAGTATGAAATGGTCGAAGATGCTCACCAACCTCATCGCCAATCCCACTTCTGCAATTTTGAATATGACGGCCGCGCAGGTGTTTGCAAACAGGAAATTATACAAACTCGAAATTGACATGTTGAAGGAATGTATCGCAGTGATGAAGGCGCAAAATCTCGAAGTGGTGGACCTGCCTGGCACGCCTGTCAAAGCATTGGCTTTCGCAACGAAACTGCCTCTCTGGCTTTCAAAACCTTTCCTCTCCCGCGCCGCAGGCAGTGGACGCGGCGCCAAGATGCCGTCCTTCCACATTGACCTGTACTCTGCGCGAGGCCGCGGCCAAAGCGAAGTGCAATATTTGCACGGCGCAGTTGTCCGCGAGGGAAAAGCGCGCGGGATTCCGACTCCCGTCAATGAATTGCTGACGGACACTTTACTCGCGCTGACTAGAAAAGAAATTCCGCTGGAAGAATTTGCGAATCAACCAGAGAAATTGCTGAGCAAGTTAAAAAGTTAGCATGTTGAAAGTTTGAAAGTGCGAAGTAAGAAGTAAGAAGTTCTTCTTTCACTTTTTACCTTTTACATCTTACCCTCTTATGTCCATAAAAATCGTTCAGCCCAATAAAGAAGTCGAACTTCACCTCCTCGATGGGCGCGTACTCTCAGGTCCGCGCGGTGCGCAGGTGGGAGAGTTTCTGAAAATGGTCAAGGATGATTTCAAGGCGCCTATCGTTGCCGCGATCATCAATAACGAAATTCACGAACTCACTTACCCCATTGAGACCGAGTCTTACTGCCAGCCCGTCGGCATGGGTACAGCCGATGGCGCGCGTATCTATCGTCGTTCACTGGTCTTCCTGCTGGAAATTTCCTTTTCCGAATTGTTTCCAAAAGGCAGGCTCAATATTGATCACTCGATTTCATCGGGTGGTTTTTATTGCGAGGTCACGCAGCGGGAGGCGCTTTCAGAAAAAGAGCTCAATCTGCTCAAAGCTCATATGCGCAGATTGAGCAGGGAAGATCATGCATTTATCCGCAGGGAAGTCCCCATTCAGGAAGCCCTGGATTATTTCAAACAGCGCGGCTATGAGGATAAGCTGCGCCTGCTTGAGTACCGCCGCAAGGATTACCTCACCATGTACAGCGTTCTTGATCAAATGGATTATATGCATGGTTACATGGTGCCATCCACAGGGTATTTGAAATGGTTTGATCTTAGGCTTGTCGAGGGCGGCTTTCTCATTCAATTTCCGCGCCGTCATGCGCCGACCGAGCTTGAACCGCTGGGGGATTATCCAAAACTGATCAGTACATTTCGTCAATATGGGGGGTGGTTAACCCGCCTCAACATTGATAACGTGGGTGCGCTCAACGATGCCATACTATCGGGCCGCGCCGATGAGATCGTGCTGGTCTCGGAAGCGCTGCATGAACAAAATTTCGCAGATATCGCGCAGCAGATCGTGCAAAAAAATTCGCGCATCATTTTGATCGCCGGCCCGTCCTCATCGGGAAAAACAACTTCGTCGCGCCGCCTTGCCATTCAACTGCTTGCGCGCGGTGTCTCGCCCTATCCGCTTGAACTCGATCATTATTTTATAGATCGCAGCAGCACGCCTCTGGGTGAAGACGGCAAACCCGATTTCGAAAACCTCGAAGCATTGGATCTAACCCGCCTCGCGCAGGACATCGAAAAAATTCTCGGTGGAGAAAAAGTCCAATTGCCGAGATTCAACTTCAAGTCGGGGATGAGCGAAACGGGGGATGTCATCCAATTAAAAGATGGACAGCCGCTGATCCTCGAGGGCATCCATGGGATGAATCCCCGCCTCATTCCTGACCGTTGGTCTGGTGCGGCGTTTCGGGTATACGTCTCCGCTTTGACTCAGATCAACCTGGACCGCCACAATCGGGTTTCCACCACCGACACGCGCCTGATCCGACGCATGGTGCGCGACGCGCGTGAACGCGGATATTCCGCCACGCAAACGATCAGCCGCTGGGAGTCTGTCCGCCGCGGCGAAAAGCGGCACATCTTTCCGTATCAGGAAAACGCGGACGTGATGTTCAACTCTGCGTTGGTGTATGAACTCTCCGCGCTCAAGCCGCTGGCTGAGCCTTTGCTCAGGCAGGTGCAGTATCGCGCGCCCGAATATATCGAAGCCAGAAGATTGCTCGCCTTCCTCGAATGGTTTTTGCCATTGGATGCGAGTCTGATTCCTGCAAATTCCATTGTGCGCGAATTTTTAGGTGGATCAGGTTTGAAGGATTTCAAGATTTGGAGAGGCTGAAGTAAAACGTAATACGTGATGAGATAGGTTTGCTCCCTGCGTCGTCCTCGGCGCAGGATTTACTCTAAAAAACCCGCCGTCCACAGGATGCTTCGCAAAGGACGGCGGCTTGAGCATGTTGAAGAAAAGCCCAAAAAGGTGAGTTGTTATTTGGCATATAGATACATGGTTGATTTGGAACTTAACAGGCGAGCATGTCACCAATGTAACCAATGCCTCGCGCACGCTGTTGATGAATCTCAAGACTTTGGATTGGGATGATGAGATTTTGAAGGTGATGGGGATTCCGCGCAAGACGCTGCCGAGGATAAAGTCATCTTCGGAGATTTATGGTCATGTTGGAAATGCTCAAGGCGGCGTCCCCGCCGCCGAGGACGGCGGCTTGAGCATGTTGAACCTTTCTGGACCCAAGATCAACAGGAGCAGTGATAGTCAGATCGAGCCCACTATCGGACCCATCATACCTATACCAATAATAGCCGTAAGAAAGCGTCCCCCCGCTTTCTAAAATTGATCCGTCTATAGTGTTACTTGGGACTACCGTTATAACTGTATCTTTTGGAATCTGATTGTTGAAATACGCGTGGTCATACACTTTCGCGTTTGTTTGCAAACTGTCAACTAACCAACCCGTACTTGATACATTTGTACCATCAAGGTCTGTTGTCCCGCTTGCGGCAGGTATTCCCGGAAATCCGCCGGTTCCATCCATATCAAAATATTTGCCGCTTGGAACATTCGTGATCAAGTCCCCGTTGCTACTTACATCACTGTCTTTAACCTGCCACCATGAATCTTGACAGGATTGGGTGTTGCAACTTTGAGACTGCCAGCCTCCACAAGGATTTGTCCTGATTTGAGTTCCCCCCCCCGCAACTTGCGCTGCAAGCACTCCACGCCCCCCAAACTGCCTGATCCCAACTTGCGCATGTACCGCCGCAGCCATCACTTTGTCCACAAGAAGGTGAACTACAACTTGGGGTACAACTTGGCACGCAGGCGTAAGTGGTATAGTAGTTTTGCGCGCAATTTACCTCGTCCTCAGCGCAATCTTTCCAACATACTTCACCCCTTCGTCTCTGTTCACATCTTACAGTACACTCTCCCTTTCTTGTTACTTCCCTGCAACACCCGGTTATTCGCTGGGCATTTCCCATTTGATAGCCTTGTTCTTGCGATGAACATACAGTAGCTATGGGTTGGGAATAATCTACGATGGTTCCCGATGGGCAATTTCCGCCATAAATCGGATCCGGTCCACCCCCGCCTCCTCCCCCACCCCCCGGCGTCCCCGACCCAACAGGACAACAACTTTCTACTCTATTACATCTGTAGAAGCCTGGACCACACCCTCCACCTGTATTTCCACAGGGACAGTAATACGTGCATGTACTACCACCATATTCATCTATTGTGCAACTATCAATTGCCCACTCGCACCCGCATACCCCGCTACCAAAACCTGCCTGAACGACAGTTTTTTGCCCAGTTAAAAGCATCAAAGATATACCCAATGCCAACGCCAGTATTATCGTATAGATTTTTCGCATAATGTGTTCATTTGTGTGTTTGCAAAGACCCACCAATCAAAGCCGTGGGCTTCGCGTATGTAACTATTCGATTTACCGTCTGTTTTTTCAATAAGTGCATAATCTCCCCTTTTCATCTTCAAAAACCACTCATTGATGTCTGCTGTAACAATTCTTGTGGAAGAAATCTGATAATCCCCATTTTTGATTTTTTCTATGTTTTCATCGGTACACATCGAGAAAAAGGAATAAGCTGAACCCTTATCTGGCTGAAATGATTTCAATCCCTCTCTTCCCCAAACCCAAATTCGTCCTATTAAGTTTCCCGCAAACACTCCACTATAAATGGTATCATCGCTTTCGGTATAAAAACTTTCCTCAACCTGAAGCTTTTCCTCCGACGGTAGCTTTTTTATATATTGTGTAACGCTAAAATATTCCCGCAATCCAAAATTATTCCAAAGAAGAAAAGTTCCAATAGAAAGAGTAAGAAGAATAAATACTATTAGCACAAAAACCCAACGCCACCTTTGCATATACTAATCTAATCATGTCAACCAGTACATTTCAACTATTACTTATAAATTTCTTTGCCTTGAGTGACACGTGCAATTGTTAACTTAACAACTAAGCCGTCAAGCGCTGACGGATCGCCTTGTCTGAATCTTTCCATTCTTATTGTCATTTCTTCATCTCCCATCATATTCCAAGTTTTTTGAGCAAGTGCAAGTGGTATATTTGTTAGTCGATATTCATAACCTGTTACAATTGGTGCGATATTCATATCATTCATCCACATATCTATCCCTACTTGAACTATTGATTCAGACTCGTCGCCAATCGCATTTTGTTTGAAGTCAACTTTGTTCATGATAGAAAAACCAATTACCCAAACATTTTTGTCGGGGTTACCGGGATCAGTCGGGTCAGCGTATTCAACTGGCAGTATCATATATCTATAAGTTCTGCCGTCTTCCGCAGTAAGTTCAGTGATGGCGGAAGTGACATTTCTTCTGAATGGTCTGGTTTCTGGGTCTTCATAATTTGGAGCAGTGCTGGTTTCATAAATTATTGCCTCTCTATCTATTTGCATAGGTACAAACTTGATTTTTTCAGGATCAAAAGGTTGGGACAATGTTTTAAGCCAGCGGTGATAATTGCCATTAAATAAATCTTCAACAGGTACAGGGCAGTCACGAAAGTTTTCCGTGGCGCAAATTGGGTATTCTTTTACTACCTCCACCCCCCACTTGCCTGTTTTTTTATCAAAAGCATAAATAACCTTTTGGTTGGCTTCATCTCTGTATTGCAGGACATTGTCCTGTCCGTTATACATCCCTTTTTGCAACTGGTCGTTTGTCAAAACAATGACTTCGCCGCTAGGAAGGGTGATATGCAAGCCGTCTTTGTCATATTTGGCATTTTGCATTTGGGTGAGGTCAATCCCCGCCAAATCAAATTTCTCCTTGACTTCCCGAGGCAGAAGGGATTCTGGGGAGGGGGTTGGGGGAGGTGTTTGTGAAGGGATTACGAGAGTGGGTGTTTGTGTTGCGGGAGACATTATTGTGGGAGATGCAGGCGGAATGGCGCAACTCATCAGGCTCGCGCTGAGCATAACCGAGTCCAGCAGGCCAACCGTGAATGAACGAATCTTCATGTCTACCTCATGCTTTGATTATATGCCGGGTATTTATCTTAAAAATGCAGCCCTTTTCGAGTGCGGAATCCGTTCAAGGAGCACGGGGGTTCAAAGAATGTATCGTTAGATATTGGAGAAAGCCTAAAACAAAGTCAGGATGCCACTAGCAACACCTTCACTTAATTTGACAATGGACTCATAACTTTCGCACAGTAATTTTTCAATATCGTTTGTAGAGCAATTGCCGCGTCGTATCCAGATGATTTTGGGAGGAAAATTAAGCAACAGACTTAATTCGCTAAAATCAGCATCTTTTGTGACAATTATATAATCGTTTTGACGCGCGTAATCCCAAATGTTCCCTGTCGAAAGCTTTATCAAGTCCTATTGCGTTTACATGAACTGCGCCTGGGTAAATATCTGTGAGCGTGTCTGCTAAACGCGGGGACATATTTTCATCGAATAACAGGAGTTTCATCCTTGAACCGCCACCATGAATTTCTCGCGTTCAGCGGCATAACTTAAGCAGGCAAGAATATCATCTTTTGTAAGATATGGAAAATCATCCAAAATTTCCTGCTGGCTCATTCCAGATGAGAGATATTCCAGCACGTCATAAACGGTCATACGCAAACCGCGAATGCACGGTTTGCCGCCGCGTTTTCCAGGCTCAAGGGTAATGATGTTTTTGAAATTCATATATATCTCCAATTTGTATTATGACTGATTATAGCATTATGAATGCAATTGCTATAATAACCCCAAACGCACTACACGCGAAGTTGACCCGGTCATTATCGAGCCATTTCCAGCCGCGGATATGAATGGTCTGCGTGCCGCAGGTGTGGAGGGGATGTTTCTCAGTCTCTTTTTTATCTTTGGGGCAAAAGTACATGGCTTGCACTGTCGCGCCGAGGAAAGAGTCAAACAGTGCGCCAGAGATGCCTGCGGCAGTAATTAGTAAAAAGGTGTTCGTGTTTAGGTTCTTGTCCATGGGGGTAAGCAAAACCGCCAGCAGAGCAATAATGGCTGAACCCAACAGGGAAGCAAAGGTCCCAATTAACGAGATTCCGCCCGAGGTGCCTTTTTCCACAACTTTGGTTAAGTCGGTGATCATGCGCGGGGGATGCGGATTCAACACGCCGAGTTCAGTTGCCCATGTATCCGCGTTGACCGCCGCCAGCGCTGCTGCGAATCCGACCCAGGGGAGAATTGATTCGGGATAAAAGAAATGCAGGGCGGCGAAGAGGGTTGCGAGACCGCCATTGCCAAAGACCTGACCTGCATCGCGTTCATATCCTTTTGAAAATTTTTCTTCGAGACCTTGTTTTCGTTTTTTGAAGGCGCGGCTCAAGGCAGAGGAGGTGATGAAAAAAGTCAGCAGAAGAATTGCCCATGGCCATCCGCCAATGCCAAAGATGATCGTGCCTGTGAAGGCTGCGGCGATGGCTCCGCTTTTATTTAAACTGCGCGCGTGATATGCGAGGAATGCGATCAGAATTGCGAGCAGGAAACCGAGCAGAAGCTGCATTGGGTTATTTAACCACAGATACCCATACGGGTACAATGTGAACGCGGATTTCAAAATATTATTATCCAAACACCGCAATCACCATCACACCCGCAAACACAATCACAGATCCAACCACGCGCACCCCGCCCATTTCCTCCTTCAAAAGTCTCCAGCCGAGAAATGCCCCGATCACCGCGCTCACTTCGCGAATCGCGCCTGAATAACTAAGCGGCGCGAACGTGTAGGCAAATAATGCCAGCATATAGGCGACCAATCCCAATACACCGCCAAGCAATAAATATCCGCGTTTTTTATTCCACATATCTGCAAAATGACCCCATCCATATTTTCTGGTGAGATAGGGCGTGGTCACGAACGGAACCATCACAAACATGGACAATCCGTATGGCAAAACGGGTCCGTTCTTAACGGCGGTTCCGTCAATGAAGGTGTAAATTGAAATAACCAGCGCCACAGCCAACGCCGTGAGAATTCCTCTCAAATGCGGCTTCTCACTTTTATTATTCAGGAGTGTCGTCGCTCCGATCACGATTATGCCGCCCGTGATCATGGCGACGCCGAGATAACCGCCTGCGGTCAATTGCTCGCGCAAAAATATCGCAGACCATAAAACCAGCAAGGCCGGCGCCGCTCCGCGCGCAATCGGATAGACAAGCGAAAAATCATGGTCGCTGTATGCACTGCAAAGCAAAATGAAGTAGATCGCCTCCAGGATCATGCTGATGAAAGCGAACAACCACATTTCCTTGGGCGGCAGGCCTGTGAAGAAAATGAAACCCAGGGAGAATATCCCGCTCAGGATCACCTGCCACCCCATGGCAATATATTTTTCCTCCGCGTTTTTAAGCAAAAAATTCCACAACGCATGCATGGATGCAGAAAAGAAAAGCAAAACAAGGGCAAAGATCGGCATGGATTACCTCAAAAACGCAATCAATCTTTTATTGACTTCATCCGCCTCGTCATGCTGCACCCAATGTGTGGCTTTATCGAACAAGACAGCCTCGCCATTTTCACACAACTGGATCGAAGGCTCCACCATCGCATGGCTGAGCGCCACATCCCGCCTGCCCCATAACATCAAAGTTGGGACTTTCACCCGCCGCGCAGGAAGATGCCTTCTTTGAAAAGCGTATTTCAAACTGCGCCGGAAGGCTGCTCGATACCAATTCAACATCCCTGTCAACGCACCGGGTTGTGACCAGGCCTTTTTGTATTCCACCAGATCATCTGCCGTGAATGTGTTTTTTCGCCCCGAACCTGCCAGCATCCTCGCAAGGTTATGGAAGTTATTCCTGCCCAGGATCCATTCCACAAAAAGCGGGATTTGGAAGAAGAATACATACCAGGATTTCTTTCGCTGGGTTTTGTTATTCAAAACAAAATCCACCATCACATCAGGATGCGGCACATTTAAGATGACCAGCTTCTCCAGCCGTTCCGGATGATTCAAAGCCACGCTCCATGCGACGGCTGCGCCCCAGTCATGCCCCGCTAATTTCGCCTGTTCGATCCCAAAGTGATCAAACAAACCAACGATATCATTGGCGAGAATATCCACATCATAAGCGGAAACACCTTGGGGCTTGTCAGATAAGTTATACCCTCGCTGGTCCGGGACGATAACTCGAAATCCCGCCTCCACCAGCGCCGGAACCTGCTTCTTCCAGCCATAGTGGAACTCAGGGAAGCCATGCAACAAAACAACCGATGTTCCATTTTCAGGTCCGTCGGTCAGTACATGCAGTTTTATATTGTTCGTTTCTATGGATTGACTTTGCATTGCGCGAGTATACCGTTAATAATAAAAGCCCCCGAGTCCTTGATGATGAACTCGGGGGAGGGTTATTACGGTCTTTTGCCAAGCGTGACGGTCACATCCACTTTCTCAGTGCCGCGCAGGACTGTGAGAACCACGGTATCGCCCGGGCCTTTGTGGGTAATGAGATAAGCCAGCATTTCATCAAAGGTGCGGGTCTCACGCCCGTCAATCGCAACGATCAGATCACCGCCGCCAAGTAAGTCGGGGCTATTGGCAGGGGCTGTGTCTGCTTTAATGCCTGCTTTATCTGCAGGTCCATCGGGAACAACATCTGTAACATACGCACCTGTAAACGTATTCAACCCAAGCGCTTCGATCATTTCAAGGCTCAAAGAGTCCAGGGATGCAATGCCAAGATATGGATAATCATATTTACCGTCTGCGATCAAGGAAGGGACAACACGCTTGACAATGTTAATGGAGATGGCAAAACCAATACCCGAGTTAACAGGCTGACCTGTATCCGTTGTGCTGTTGGTGCGGATGGCACGATTGATGCCGATCACTTCGCCGTCAATGTTAAAGAGCGGGCCGCCGGAGTTGCCGGGGTTGATGGCTGCATCCGTTTGGATGATGTCACCTGCGATAAATGAATTGCCATCTGGCGATACGTGCGCTGATTCTAATGTGCGGCCGAGGGCTGAAATAATGCCGACGGTCATCGTGCTTTCCAAACCAAAGGGGTTGCCAATGGCCACCACGGTCTGACCAACTTTCAGTGAGTCCGAATCGCCGAGTGGGAGCGGGGAAAGCTCACCCTCTGGCATATCCACTTTAATGATGGCAAGGTCCGAATCCAGATCAGTACCGATCACGGTGCCATAGGCCATGAAACCGGAATTGAAACGAACTTCCACATTTCTGGCGTCTTCGATCACATGAAAATTTGTTACGACATGACCCTGCTTGTCATACACAAAACCAGAACCTTGTCCCTGATCGGTAATGATCGCAACCGTGCCAGCGCTGGCATGTTCATAAAGCACAACCAGCCTTTCCTGCTGTGCGGCAGGGTTGACGACAATGGAGTCAACTGGCGCAATATGGGGAGTTTCCGCAACTACAACGGTCGGTAATCCTCGATCGGTGAACGCAGGGCTCAGACATGCCAGCATGGCAAGTACTAAAACGACTAAGGCGGCAACGCTCTTTTTTGTTTTCATATTACTCCTCTATAACCTTTAAAACTTTATGCGGGAGGCTTCTTCGATCAATTCCCTTTGCTTCGACGACAGGTATTTGGGAACTTGTACTTTCAATTTTACAAACAGGTCCCCTTTTGCATTTGCCTTTTTCAAAAGCGGCATGCCGCGCCCCGCCAGTCTGAAGACCTGGTCGGTCTGTGTGCCTGCGGGAATGCTTAACTTTACTTTTCCTGCGGGTGTATCCACATCCGCTTCGCCGCCAAGGATCAATGTAAAAATGCTTACGGCAGAAGTTGTGGTTAAGTCGTAGCCATCCCGCTCGAACCGATCCTGATCCTCCACACGGATGACAAGATAGAGATCGAGTCCTTCCGGTCCCGCACCTGCCACCCGGACTTTGGACCCCGTCTTCACCCCGGCAGGGATGCGTACCTGTAACTTGCGTCCATTCGTTTGTAACTGGCGGGTTGTGCCTTCGTACGCTTCCTGAAAACTGATCTGCACTTCCTGTTGATAGCCAGTCCCCTGCGCCGCCTGACTGCGCACGGAGGAACGCATCGCCTCGCCAAAGATCGTGCGGAAGAAATCTGAAAAGCCGGCGCTGCCGCCGCCGTTGAACATATCATTCACATTGCCGCGTTGACCTGCATTTTGCTGGAACCAATCGTCCCATTGAAAATCGCCGGGGCGTCCACCGCTTGTGCGGAAATTGGAATAAGCACTGCCTAACTGGTCGTAGCGGGCGCGTTTTTGATCGTCGCTTAAGACCTGGTAGGCCTCGTTAATTTCCTTGAACTTGTCCTCAGCTTTTTTATCGCCGGGGTTCTTATCCGGATGATGTTGCATGGCCAGTTTACGATATACCTTGCGGATATCGTCTGCGCTGGCTTTACGGTTCACGCCGAGGATTTTATAATAGTCTTTATAATCCATGCTGATATTATTATCCTTGCGCAGGGTGTAAGTCAAGCGTCCAAAGATGACACTTACGTAACTCTAACCTGTGCTTTTTTATGATAAAGGTGCCGAAGAGCATTCTAAGAGGAAAATATGAGAAGACTATGAAATCAATATGTGTTTTTTGCGGGTCATCCGACTCGGTTCACTCAGACTACAAAACTGCCGCTCATCAAATGGGCGTGATCCTCGCCCAAAAAGGGATTCGTCTCATCTACGGCGGCGGGAAGACGGGGTTAATGGGCGAGGTGGCAAATGGCGCGGTATCTGCCGGCGGCGAAGTGATCGGAGTTATTATCCCATCCATGAACACGCCGGCGCTTGCACATATGGGTCTCACCCGTATGGATGTGGCGGCCGATATGCATGCCCGCAAAGCCCGCATGCACGAACTTGCGGATGGATACATCGCCCTGCCCGGTGGTTTTGGTACCTGGGACGAACTCTTTGAAACCATCACCTGGGCGCAAACCGGCGCACACGAAAAACCTGTAGGCATGTTAAATGTGAAAGGATATTACGAACCCTTATTTGCGGCAATGGATCATGCCGTGGCAGAAGGTTTTGTGTTCGACGAGCATCGCAAAGCCGTATTCTGCGAATCTGGTCCCGAAGAATTATTGAGCAAGATGGCACAATATAAGCACCCGCGCGAGGCAGTCAGGAGATGGTTGAAAGAGGATTAAAGCAACATCCCCCAGATTGATGACTGCGGGATGTTGCTTTGAAATACTTTATACAGCCAATGGCTGAATGCTGTCCAAAACTGGTATTTCTTCTTGTTGAACGAAATATAAATCCCAGCGCAATTGTAAATTCATCCAAAAGCTGGGTGTGTTACCAAAGAACTTAGCAAGTTGTAAGGCTGTGCTGGGGGTGACTCCACGCCGTCCATGGATCAGATCATTTACGCGCTGAATTAGTCCAGATTCCCGTTGGAGCTGCCTTAAGGCGGTCATTTGAATATTCGTCAAAATTTTCCAATACGAGGTGGATCGGTAGGTACTCTTTTAATTTTGACTCCTCAGCCCCCAGTGAGATTAACCATCTGCAATCGTACAAGGTCAAGTAGTCGCGTGAGTTGGCCAAATTAGCACTGGTCATTACATCATTCAGAGTTGTTCGCTTCCATTCCTGGTTACGCTGTTCTATCCCGGCACTTGCCATCCGAAAAGCTGCTGAGAGTGCGAAAGCACGTGCCTGGTGGCCAACCAAGCTATTCCTTCGGAAATTCTTCTGCAGTTCATCGATTTTCTTTCTTGTATCGCTGATTTGCTTGCGGTCACTCTTTTGCTTTGGATCAGCAATCCATTCGAGGAAGTGAACGATTGCACGATTTACTACAACCGCTGGTTCACTATGTATCTTAAAGGTACCTAACGCCTTCAGTAGGGTTTCAGCCAAATCAAGCTGGAATTTGGCTTTGGTAAAGTCATTCTTTTCGGGTTGGTAATCTCTCTTCAGAATCTGGCGGATAGCGCAGAACTTAGCCAGCTCAATTAAGACATGCGCCCGTCGTTGGCTCGTTCCCATTAGGCTATAAAGTTCGCTGGACATCTCGATATTTTGTATCGCCTCATCCAATAAATCGATACTCCCTCTTGAAAATGCCAAGTAGGATTGTGCGCGGCCATAAATGAATTTGGAGTACGCACGCCGTGCGTAATGAATCGTCCCAAATTCACCTTTTTTTGCATCATGAATAGCTCTTTCAAATTCCCCGTTTCTGAGCAAAGTATCTGCATAATATTGATAACCGATCTTAATTAAGCGGTCTGTTTGTTGGTGTTGATCGAGGGATGGTTGTTCAAGGAATCTCACGCCCTTCTTTTGGTATTCTTTTGCCTTCCCCAAGGTCTCCATACCCTTATCCTTCCAAAACCAGGCCAGGGCAAAACAACATCGTGCGAATTCCGAGCCATCCAGTTCACATTTCTTTCCATCATCCACAAAATAACCATCGCGCACTGCATCTTCCAGTTGAGTCCTTAGCTCTACAGGCGCCTCTTGAGAAACACGTGTCCAAGTATCCAATCTTTTTCGTTTCAAGCGAAATCTTTCAATCGGCCCATTAGCATATTTGAGGGCCTGATCATATGCAATCATGGCATCCTCCCTACGCCCAATCTCCCGGTAGGCATCACCCCAAGTTAAGTAGAGATTGTAGCGGATGAGTCGGGTTGGTGACTTATCGAGTTCTCCTAATCCAGTAGGGAACTGCTCCTGAGCAAATTCGAGGAAGGTCAAGGCGTCATAAGTGAGGCCACGCAACTTAAGGGTTTGGGCCCTGAGAATGGCGGCCCAGCCTTTCTGCTCGGGCACCATCAGGCTCCAATATTGTTGGATCTCGTTCCACAGTTGTTCAATTTCATACCACTCCTGTGCGTAACGCCACTTCTGCGTGAAGTGAATGAGCGCACTCCACGCGCGAGTTTGGGCATTGAAGCGATCCAACCAGTATTTTGTATTTTCTAGGTCCTTCTCCGTGTCCTGGTAGATCAGGTCAACAGCATTAATGATATTCCGTATGGCAGGCAGAAATGAACTGCTGCCGTGATGATCGTCCAGCTCAAGAATGTGCTTTGGAAGAAATCCGGCATGTAGACTAAGGTCGATCTCAATTAAGTCAGTGGTATTTAGCTCCGGTTCGGCGTGTCTCAATTCCTGGGAAGCTGCTAGCCCCTGGGAAAGCCAATGGATGGATTGGCGCGTGGGCTGCTTGTCACCACGGAGGAGTTCCCCGATCAGATCCTTATCTTTGGACTTCAGCATGCCGGAAAACTCAGCCGGTCGTTTTCCAGTCTTTTTGATCAGTACATTTAACCTGCTCATCCAAAGTTTCTGGAAGTCCTTATCAATTTGGCTTGGACTTTTCAAGTCCTCCCAATCAACTTGATTATTGAGATCTTCATCCAACGAATCAGTCATTAAACACCTCCGATGGTGGAGCCATGTGAGTCATCTAGACACCTCGATTTTTCCGAGGTGTCAGGTTTTTTTAACCGTTGGCATCGCGCCCAATATGCATTTTACTACACCCATCAGTACCAAAAACCCTACTAAAGCAAAAACCAGTTAGCTTCGGTGGGATGGGCTAGCGGCCTTTGTCTTGGAAATGCATAGACGACTTGATCAAGAAAAGAAGTGACAGAGAAATAGCACGAAGGAGTATGAAATTAATACGCGGTTACACAGAACATATGATTAGAAGCTTTTTCCTGGCCGCTAGCTGTAAGAGCTTCTGAGGAGCGCAGAGATGACCGGCAATTGGCGTGGTGACGGCAAATTCTGCAAACGGATCCTCAGTGATCCTGTATTCAGGGAGTGGTTTGAACGGGAATATATGAGGATGTACCCGTTGTTGTATCGCTTTTTTATGTCTCGGCGAGACCACAATTCAAAAGAAGCAGAGGATTTGACGGATGAAACTATGATCAGCTTCTTGGAATCGCTAGAAAAGGGAAAAGCGAATCTCGGCTCTTATAAGAGGGAAGACATTGAGCCATTCATCTGGAAAATTGCCAAAAACAAGCTATATGATTACCTAACCAAACATTATTACGGTCGTAAGGAACACAAAAAGAGAAATGAGAAGGTACAACCGACCAACAACCAGGAATTCAATCTCCGACCACACAATCGTGTTCCAATCCCCCTAGAGGACTACTTGAGTCTCACAGATTGTAGTCAGAATGAGCCTCTTCGTAATATCATGAAAGATCCTCAAGAAGTAATGGAAGAAAAGGAAGAAATCGCGGCGATTGATATTGCATTAGGTCTCCTTAATCCGAGAGATCGGGAGATCTTGGACCTTCATTATTTCCGGGACTACTCCTGGAAGGCTGTTGGCAGGATGACCGGGCTGAGCGAAAATGCAGCGCGTTTACGGGGGCATCGCGCCAAAGAAAAATTTGAGAAACTCCTCAAGCCCTGGTTTGGGGCAGCCTAAGCTGGCTGCTCCATGGATTTCTTACAAAACCTCAAGGAAGGAGGTGATGTACAAAATTTATTTTTTCTTTACTAAGCACGAATACGAAAACATGAAATATCCTAACTATCTGGAGGAGAAAAATAGCATGAACCTTTCCAATTCAAAGATACTCGCCGGTTTACTGTGCATCAATAATTGCCAGAAAACCGTCCGTCTGCTGACTAAGGATCTTGTCTCCCGGTGCATATTCCGGCCCCATGGTGCTCTGCCGAACTTTTTTTACGAGTATGGCGAGTGTCATTGGGGTTATGAGACTAAATACCAAGTCCGCTATCAGAAAGCTGTTAACCTGGCCAGGGGTGACAGGGACTTTCATATTTCCCGAAAAAATATGGGGAATTCGAGAGGCTATCACGTCACCTCGAAATATGCAGGTGCCTACCAGCGGGCAGTGGTGGCTCACGACTGTCCCTGCTTTGGAAATGGCCGCAAATCATAGACATGGATCTAAGGGTCAGGACGATGCCTCACGAGATGAGAATAAGTCTCGGAGCGAATCACCCACCGGCAAGATCGATACGGGTGAACAGGCGCAGTTGCCTGAGGTATCAGAAGACCAGATCCTTGAATCCTTTTGTAGGAACATCCGTCTGGTCACGCAGGGCGATCCGATAAAATTACTGCGGCTCAGAAACCAGATGCAAAAAATACTGGGGCATTACCATTCAGAATAGCAGCATACATGTAACATTTTCGCCCGAATGGCGAATGTATTGGTGGACAACAAAGGAGGCTACGATGTCTATAGTTCTTGGCAAGGAAGTTGTGATCAGTATCCCAGGGGGAGATGATATGAACGAGGTGGAACACCCAATCACACTTGCTCCCGGCGCGACGAAAGAGACCATTCTGGAGGAATTAAACCGAAACTTCGATACGCGCTTCACACCCGATCACTTCACGCTCATCGCACGCGATCCAACCGGGGGACAGATATCTTTTGGCAACAGCGAGAATGTGTCGGAGCAGGTTCGCGATGGCACCCACCTGTGGGTCGTCCCTGCGGGCGAACTGAGTTTGGGGGGATAGAAAATCGGGGAGGCGCGAGAAGCGCCTCCCCATCAATATTATCATTGTGCAGGAGGATATGATGAAACTCCTAGAAATCATCTCAAGGATCGAAGCTTACGTGACGGGCCAGACGGGGGAAGTACTACCCAGACCTGGCGTATCCAAAGCTACGCATCGGCCTAGGCCCCGTGTATCAAATATCGGGATCGGTGCTGGAAAGGTTCCAGGAAGGGTCGTGGCTCGGTCAGGGAGCGTCCCTTTCTGGCGGATGAGGGGCTACAGGCTCGTCAATTCCAACTTGCCAGGTGTACGCGCTTGGCGTGGGCCTCTGGTCACACGCTATGGCCAGGTCATAACCGAGATCGAATCAGCCCATCCTGGCCAGTACGGTATTTTTATCACCAACTTGCCGACCCATTTACACGGTCACCCGTGTCTTCCGAAATCCAGGAATCGCTGGCAAATGCATGTACACGGTGAGTTCCACAATCTGGATCACGTGATCTTTGCTGCAGAAAGAGAACTCGAACATCACTGGAACTGGAAGGGCTGATTTCAAACTATTGATTAGGAGGATTTTCCAATGAAAGCATTCACCTTTTGTCAGAGTAAGGATCCCATCCTCGAGGCACGCAAACGGTTGAAAGACCACATGGAGAGCGTAGAGGTGGACTTCCTAGTAAGCCTGGACCGCCAATTACAACAGCGTAAGCGGGCATTGCGCTGGGGCGACGCTGAAGGAGTCATCGAGAGGGACAGGTCCTTGCGAGAACTGATGGAGTGCTATGACCAATGGAAGCATGACGCCTGGGTGCAATCAGTCATTGCCGACATGCTACCGCCAGAATTGAAGGCGACCAAACCCGTTGTGATCTTCAAATATATGTCGGACAGCCTGTTCTTACGCGACTGTTACCACTACCTGATGCAGGCAGGGATCAGGGGCAAGCGCGGTCGGTTCGCGGATGAACCGGAGTGGGCTTGTGCAGTGACCGGTCCACGCTTGGGCGAGGTTCGGGTATTGGATCGGCTGGTGATGGTCAAGATCGCATACCAGTCTGCCGGTGGCATACGCCTAAGCACAGATGGGCTACAGGAAGCGCTGATTGGTCTTCAAGAGGAAGGACACTCGCTACACGGAATCTTTCACAGCCACCGCATGCACGGTCCCGGGGGAGCACATCCCTCCCACACCGATCTGGATACTCAGGAACACATCCTTGAGGCAGCCTACCCAGCCATACAAGGTATCTTCACGGAAGATGGGTACATTCGTTTCTTCAGCTTCAAACGACCATTCGATGTGGATATATACGGAAAAGGAGTGGAACATGTCGATCACAATCTTTTCAAGCTCCAACGGATTGGGGCACATGCGCCGGCTGTTTTTGGAACGCCGTTTTCCCCCGCCTGAAGAGACCTTCCACAGGCATCAGCTGATTGGGGGATGGGATCAAGGGAAGATTAGCTCAACTAAACTGTTATCGGTGGGGGCCGGCTCACTAGGAGGCTGGTTCGACCGATGTGCGGTCCGCATGGGATTGGCAACGGTAGATATACTGGATTATGATCGAGTCGAGGCTTCAAACTTGCCACGGCAACCCTTTACAGTTGATGATTTGGGTAAACCGAAGGCAGTCCAGCTCAAGCGTCACTTACTCAAGGAGCGCACGAACCCCGAAACAAGGATTAACGCATATCCCTACTCACTTGAGAAAGCCATCGAACTCGGCCTGCCAATGAACTATGATGTAGCCTATGTTGGTGTAGATAGTGATCCGACACGTGCGTATGCGGCTCGGTTATTCAGAAAGCAAGGCATCCCAGTCATTTTTTCCGGAACGGGAATCGACTCGAAGAAAGGATACGTCTTTATCCAAAAAAGCAATGTTGATGCCCCCTGCTTAGCTTGCATGAACCCAGCTATAGCGAAAAGCGAGATAAAGAATGGGTGTTATGGAGCTGCAGCGGATGTGCCCGTTGTGTTGGCCGGGATGGCCATATATGCCTTGGAGTCCTTGCTTGTGGACCGCAAGATCACTTGGGATTATTGGGAGATCATGCTTCCCACCGGAAAAAGCTACGCAATGCAAGTGAGAAACAAACAGAACTGCTCAATCTGCACGATTGATTTATGAGAGGATCGGAATATTTATCATATTTGACAATAGCACTTCCGAAGGTAAAACCCCGATACTTATACTATTTACGGCTCTTATATCCTTCGGTTTTGGTGTCGTATATTACATCTACTTAGATTGGAAAATGCGCACCATCCACCTTTATTCAGATGGACGGGTGGAGTATAAATTCGGAATCTTGCACCGCCACTGCATAAGCATTCCATTGCGATTCGGGGCAGTGCGATATATTTTCAATAATCAGTTTTGTATCTGGTTTGATTGTGCAGATCTGATCCTTCCTTATGGGGAAGGAACCATTGATGCAATCGCAAATTTCAGAAATTTCTGGGATATAGCGCAAGGGAGAGCCTAGTACTCTTCTAAATTTGATTTTTATAACAGTAACAGGGTAAAGCCGCTAAGGTTTTTATATGAGCGTTATCTGGTTTGACTTGCTAATTAATCTATATCTTTAATTAAGGTCAGGATAATCGGTTCGTTCTTTGTGACAATGATCGTATGCTCAAACTGGGCAGCGATGGTTTTATCAATTGTCTGCAAGGACCAGCCATCCTTTTGTTCGACAACATGTCCCTTGCCTGCGGTGAGAAAAGGTTCAATGGCCAGAACGAGTCCTTCGGCAAGAATGCGGCGGTCTTTTGATTTGTAATAATTGAACACCTCGGATGGTTCTTCATGCAGTTTATGTCCAATGCCGTGGCCCGTCAGATCGTAAATGACATTGAATCCGTTTTGGTTGGCCTCCTGTTGAATGGTCTTGCCGATGATGTTGAGCGGTTGTCCCGCTATGGCAATATGGACTGCCTTCGCCAGCGCGGACCTGGTTGCTTCGAGCAGCTTCTCCAGTTCAGGCACGCGCTTTGAAACGACCATCGAGCCGCCTGTATCCGCAAAGTAGCCATCCATCTCAGCGGAGACGTCAATGTTGATCAACTCGCCTTCGCGCAAAATGCGATCAGTGGGAATGCCGTGCGCAATGACAGGCGAAATGCTGATGCAGGTAGCGCCGGGGAATTTATACATGGCTTGCGGCGCAGACTTTGCGCCTTCTTTTTCAAGGAACTCTTTGCCAATGTGATCGAGTTCGGCGGTGGTCATGCCGGGTTTGGCATCCTTCATCATCTTTTTCAACGCCAGCGCAACGACTCGCCCAATGGCTTTCAGGTATTTGATGTCTTTTTCGGAATCGGCGGTCATGATTAATTCTGTTTGATTCCTCTTTCAATGGTTTCCCGGTGTTCCTGGAAGTGCTCGGTGGTGTTCCCGAGGACAAAAGCAAGCAGCGGCATTTTGTCGGGGTCGTCTTCATAGCGCGGCTTCATCAGGTCGTCGAAACTGGTGGAAACGAGTTTCGCAACCAATAGACCGTGTACCTGCGTCAATTCGTCCATCACATCGCTTCTGGAGCGGTTGCGGTTGCGCTCAAAGAAAAGCTGGTTTATTACTTTATAATCCCAATTATTTGTGACTTCTTCAGAAACGTTAATAACTTCGTGCGCAGGGCGTTTGTCCATGTGATAGCCCATGAGGATGTTCATCCATTCGGTCAGATGAGCAAGATTGTCTTTGGGAGTCCAGCCGCCGGCGTCGGGGGTCGCCATTTGTTTATCAGTCAGTTTTTCAGCCACTTCAAGTAATAATTTCCACTCGCGTTCAATCGCGGACATTAATTCGGTTTTATCTTTGGGCATCCATTGGTCGGTCATTATTTTCTCCAATAAGTAATTTTGTCGCTCTGAGGGAGCGTAATTTGCGACCGAAGAGTCTTATTTCTTGAGGTAGAGACCATTCGCTCGCCCCTTCACTTCGTTCAGGGCTTCGGCTTAGGGTGACATTTTGAGACGACTTGAAACCTTCAACCCGCAACTTTCAACCTGCAATTTTCAACCGTTCTACAATCACCTTCCGCAACTCTTCCTGTACGGACTCCCACTTCTGGTCCGAGTTGATTACAACCCACCTCTTTGGCTCCTGCTTCACCATTTCCAAATATCCCGCGCGGACGCGTTGATAGAATGCAACTTCATGCGCGTCCATGCGATTCCATTCCTCGCCATTTTTCTTTTTTCGTTTTAACCCTACCTCCACATCCAAATCGAGCAAAATTGTCAAATCGGGTATCAACCCTCCCGTAGCATATTTCACCAGCGCGCGGATTTGCTCCAAATCCTGCTGATGCCCATAGCCTTGATAGGCAATCGTTGAGTCGCAATAACGATCAGAGAGGACGATCTCGCCTGCGCTCAAACGCGGCTTGATGACCTGTTCCACGATCTGCGCGCGCGCCGCCTGGTAGAGCAAGGTCTCTGTGCGCGGGTGCATTTCCGTATTTTTTATATCATGCAGAATATCGCGGATTTGCTCGCTGATGGATGTGCCGCCAGGTTCGCGGGTGGGGAATACAACATGTCCCCTCTCGCGAAGATATTCCACGAGAGAAGGGATGTGGGAGGTCTTGCCAGAGCCTTCGGGGCCTTCAAGGGTGATGAACATGGGTTAAGTATAAAGTAGACAGGTAGACAAGTAAACAGGGAAACAAATCAGGTATTAATAGGACGGGCGATTTTGAAAATATTCATCAAGCAAAATATCAAACTCAAAAGCGATTTTCAAACCTTTCAATTCATGCGGCCTGAAAAAACGCATATCCTGTCCTTCACCCAGAGTTAAGGATTCAAGCGGATGGTCAATTTTCCCCAAATAGATATACTGGTCAACAATAAAAGGCGGATGCGGCCTGCCATATCTTTTCCAAAAACTCCACCTTACCACCGGGTAAACTCCAGTGATTGGGATGTAAAATGGTTGGCTTGTCGTCTCGAAGAAGCAGAAGAATTTCGTTTTGACTGTTTTCGAGAATAATGGCTACGCCGGGAACGCGAATCATGATGTTTTGATATAATCTTCGAGGGTGATGAACATGGGTTAAGTAAGCGGTGGATGAGGAAACAAACAGACCGTTTATCATCCCCACTCGAAATGAATTTCATCCCGAACATGAAGCCGCCAACAAGCCAACCCTGACTGTGAAACGCGGATTACATTTCCCATACGCCTGGCTTGCGTATTGAATTCTAAATGTTTTAACAGGCGGCGAATAAAAATTGCGGATTCGTACTTTTCAACATCCAGATAAACCAGGCCATAACGCGCGTGACATAATTGAGGTTTGAAAAAATCATCATCTCGTGTAAAGAAGGTTGGACGGCGCGTTTGTTGCAGAAGGGGGATAATTTCCCTATCCTTCATACCGCGATGACCAATATTTACACCAATCTGTCTGATGGAAATACGCCAACTTTCAAGAAGTTGGCGTTGATTTTTTGAAATATTTTCATCCAGAATGTTCATGCCGCAAGCGGTTCCAAAACAAACTCATTTGCGTGTTTGATCAAAGCCTGGCTGGCTAGTTGAACAGCTTCACGGATCGCATCTTTGACAATGCTGTCGTTCCACTCTTCAATGATGGTCTCCCATGCCAGGCCGCTAGCTACCTGCTCAAGCACATCAGAGACCAATACGCGCGTGCCGCGAAAAGTGGGCTTGCCGTGACAAATTTCAGGGTCAGTAACGATATAACGTCCCATGAATTGAACGGCCATTGTTTTTTTCATTAGCGTATCTCCATAATCATTATAACATTTCCTATTCTCTAAAAATTCTCACATGCCTTCTTGGTTCTTTGCCATATGAGTGGCTCACCAGCTCCGCATTGCGCGCCATTTCGTGTTGGAATCTTCGCACGAGGGAGGAGCCTGGGGGCAGATCCACCCAGCGTTCGCCGTTGAGTACAGCGGCGATGGCTTGCCTGGTTTGGTCGCGCACATCGTCCAGGCTGTCGCGGGGATGCTGTTGTTCGGAGAGGTTGTATAGATCGCCGAGGAATTGCTCCACCTGTGTCACAGTGTTGGCGCGCAAAACATAAATGGGCATGCCGCGCTGTTCGGCTTCGATGACAGTTTGTTCGCGGTTGCGGTAATAGGTCCGCAAAGTGACCAGCACGTTGGCTTCGTTCACATCGGTCACTACCACGGCAGGCACACCGAGTCTCTTGGCGGCTTGCATCAACCGATTGCGTGCCACGCCATAAGCAAACACCCGCACCGTTTGTAATTTCGCGCCAATGTTTGGGGTAACGATCACAGGTGGGTTGATCGAGTCAGAGCGTGGAGTCTGCTCCTGAATATCAGGAGCAGGTGTCCGCGTGCGGCGAGGCGTTTTGGTCGTCTCCGGCTTCGCTTCGCCTATTCGTTCAGGGCGGCGGGATTTTATTGGCGCGGCTTTCTCGATCTGAATCTGTCCCGCTTCGTCGCGCGTGCGAATCTCCGAGGGCGTGGGGACATCGCGCAGAAGCGAATCCACTGCGGACATGATATCGAGATGGACTGCAAAACGCTCGCGATGTTGTATCTCGATCAGCACATCAAAAGTTGGAGGCGCGCGTCTTTCGAGGACCGTTTTCTGGGTGCCGCGCCGGCGGGCTTCTTCATCTGAAAGTGTTACCGCTTCGATGCCGCCGACCAGGTCGCTTAAAGTTGGGTTGAGTAAAAGATTTTCGAGGGTCTGGCCATGCGCGGTACCGATCAGTTGCACGCCGCGCTCGGCGATGGTGCGCGCGGCCAGGGTTTCGAGTTCGCGCCCGATCTCGTCAATGACGATGACTTCGGGGTTGTGATTTTCGACGGCTTCGATCATGACTTCATGCTGGAGCATGGGTTCGCGCACTTGCATGCGGCGCGCCTTGCCGACGGCTGGATGCGGCACATCGCCGTCGCCGCCAATTTCGTTGGATGTATCCACGATGACGACACGTTTATTTTCAGCGAGGATGCGTGCGGCTTCGCGCAGGAGGGTGGTTTTGCCAACACCAGGCCGCCCGAGAATTAGCACGGACTTGCCTGATTCGATGATGTCTTGAATAATGTCCACGGTGCCGTACACGGCGCGGCCCACACGGCAGGTTAAACCGACAATGGCTCCAAGCCTGTTGCGAATGGCGGAGATGCGGTGAAGCGTACGCTCCATGCCGGCGCGGTTATCGGCGTCGAAGGTGCCAATGCGCTCGGTGATATGGTCAATATCTGCGTGGGTGATCTCTTTCTCAGCGAGAATGATTTCGCCTTCGACAAAACGCGCGGTGGGCAGACGCCCGAGGTCAATGACAATTTCCAACAAGTTCTCGCTGTTGTTTGCCTTTTCCACCGCATGGCGAATATTGGTTGGGAGCACGTCCAGCATGGCGTCGAGGTCGTCTGTGATTCTGTGTTGGGTCATTTTTTTAAGTTTACAAGTTGAAGGTTGAAAGCTTAAGGTTTCAGGTTTAATGCATAATGGATGAAACGTGAAGCCATGAATGCGCGCACAATTGACCAGGCGCGGCTTGTTGTTGGAAAGGAGGAGTGGGAAATATGGCACATGACGGAATACCTGCCTGCGTGGGAGGTGTCGCGAATATCCCCATTATAGCAGTGTCCCCTTTATTCCTTCATCCCTTGTATAATTGAAATCATGTCCCCATCCGACGACCCGATCATGCCAGTGGAACCGCCGCGTCCGCCCCGCGAGGGGGTTCGCAATCTCCGCCGCCGCGCCACACGCCGTTCCTCCATCCCTGCCGATGCAGAGGGACAGGCTACGCTCATCTCTGATCTTTCACGCCGCGCATATCCATCCATTGAGCTGTTTGTCTTTTCACTGGTTTGCGGCGCGATCCTTGGGGTTGGCTTTTTGCTCGATTCGCAAACCGTGCTTTTACTCGGTATTCTCGTCTCCCCATTAATGACTCCCTGGGTGGGCTTCCTGCTTGCCATTCTGACTGGTTCTTCGCGCTTTCTTTTTGAAACGCTCATGGCCTTGCTGATCAGCGTCGTGCTTGTTTTCATTGGAGGTTTGCTGACAGGTTTTGCCGCGCGTCTCTTCATGCCGATGACGCTCCCCAATGTTTTCATCCATTCGCGTTTGTGGATTCCCGCTTTGGTGGTGCTCGCCATTGGCGCGGTCACTCTCGTGGTCTCCTTCGCGCGTTCGGAAAGTAAACCTTTCCTGCCCAGTATCCTGATTGCCTACGTTTTTTATTTGCCGATCAGCGCAGGCGCTTTTGGACTCGGTTCCGGTTTGGAAGGCGTTTGGCCTCAGGGACTGCTCGTTTTCGTTGCGCATTTTGCGCTGGCAAGCGCGCTCGGCCTGATCACACTGTACATTTTACGACTCCACCCTTCGCTTGGCGGAAAAGTTTTCAGCGGAATCGCACTCCTGCTTTTCGCTGGGATTCTTATTGCGTTGATGGGATCAGGCCTCCCGTCGGCAGTTGAAGCGAATGGCGGCGCCTCCACGCCCACAGCGCAGGCATCCCCGCTTCCATCCTCGACCCTGAGCCTGCCGCCGACATCAATCAGTCCCCGCCCTTCGAGCATTCCCGCTGCGCGCAGCCCGACAGTAGAAACACCCAGCCCTGTTCCGCTGACACTGAATGTGACCCTGCCGCCTGCTGAAACAGCGACTGTGACCCTTACCCTCCAAGCGACTCCAATTTATGGAATGATATCTGCAAGCGAAGGCGGCGGCGCAAACTTAAGACAAACAGCCGATGGAATATTTATATTGACCCTGCTCAATGGCACCATCGTGGAAACCTATTCGGAAATCCAGGAAGTAAATGGAGTGACTTGGATCCATGTGTATGCCACGCTCAACGGGCAGAGGATCGAAGGCTGGCTGTTGGAATCTGTCATAGCTTATGCAACGCCCGCACCCAATTTCGAAGCCTCATCCACACCGGCTTTCGGCGTTACACCTGCCCCATAATTCACGCTAAAAAATCAGGGAGAATATTTTCGCCTCCCTCATGGAGAAAAATAAATGCCCATTCACTTCGGCACAGACGGCTGGCGCGCCGTCATCTCGGACAGTTTTACATTCGACAACCTGCGCATGGTCTCGCAAGCCATCGCAGATGCAGTGGCTTCGGATCATTGGGATAAATCCCCAGGCGCGGACTCCAAGAAGATCGTTGTTGGGTACGACACCCGTTTTCTCTCAGATCGTTTTGCGGGAGAGGTGGCGCGTGTGCTTGCGGCAAACGGATTCACGGTTTTGCTGGCACAATCCGATTCGCCGACCCCTGCCATCTCCTACGCCGTCAAGGACAATCACGCCATTGCTGGCGTGATGATCACGGCTTCGCATAACGCACCGCGTTATAACGGCGTGAAATTGAAGGGCGCGTTTGGCGGCTCGGCTCTCTCCGAACAATGCCGCCGCGTGGAAGTGTATATCAATGACAATGAAGAACAGGCGCGCGGGCCCAACTTGATGGATTTTAATAAAGCGCGGGAAGCAGGGCTGATCAAAAAGTTCAATCCGCTGCCTGCTTATTTCGACCACCTGCGAAAATTGATCAATACGGATATTATTGCAGATAACCCGCAGCGCTTTGTCGTGGACGCAATGTATGGTTCGGGACGCGGCGTGATCAAATCCTTTTTGCAAGGAACCGCGTGTGAGATTACGGAGATCCGCGGTGATATGAATCCCGGTTTTGGCGGTGTGCATCCCGAACCCATCGCAAAATATCTTGGTCCCCTCGCGAGTGCAGTTAGTTCCGGTTTCGGAAATTTCGGTGTGGTGACCGACGGCGATGCAGACCGCATTGGCGCGATGGATGAGCGTGCCAATTTTGTTGATCCGCACAAAATCATGGCTCTTTCCCTGAAGTATCTGGTTGAAAAACGCGGCATGAGCGGCGCAGTGGTACGGACGGTATCCACGACCCGCATGATCGACCGGCTTGCAAAACGCTATGACTTGAAATTATATGAAACACCCGTCGGTTTTAATTACATTGCTGACTACATGATGAAGGAGGATGTTTTGATCGGCGGCGAAGAATCAGGCGGCATTTCATTCAAGGGACATATTCCCGAAGGGGATGGTCCTATCATGGGCTTGCTGCTGGTTGAGATGATCGCTGAGTCGAAGAAAACTCTCACTGAACTGGTGGCTGACCTGCTTGCGGATGTTGGCCCGGCCCTTTATGAGCGCGTGGATCTGCGCCTGAGCCGCCCGGTTGCCAAAGCGGAAATGACTGAGTTTCTTACCCAAAAAGCGCCTGCCGAAATCGGCGGGCAAAAGGTGCAGGAGATCAGTCAACGCGATGGGGTGAAGTACATTATGGCGGATGATTCATGGCTGCTGATCCGCCCATCAGGAACGGAACCCGTCCTGCGCGTGTATGCGGAAGGACGCACACAGGATATGGTTAAATCATTGCTGGCATATGGAAAAACGGTGGCAGAGAGCGTGGCCTAGCGAAAGTAAAAATGGGGCAGCATTTCTGCTGTCCCATCAGATTTAATTTGGATCGGTGATTATGGCTTCTTCACCGGCGCGATTCGTAATCTGCGCGCCAGCAGGATCACGATCACAAAGGCCAAAGCCAGCGTAACAAGCCCGGACACACCGTAGTCATCCAAAAAGCCGGTATTGGGCAGCGCGGTTGTGGTTGGAACAATCGTGAGTTGAGCAATTGCGGCCTGGGTCAAGGCCGCGCCGACAGTGGCAGTCGCCGCAGCGGCTGTGCCATCTGGAGTAAGGCCAGGGTCGAGCGTGGCGGTGGCCAGGTTTACCACTGACGTCGGCTCAGGAGTGATTGTGGTTGTGGGCAAAATGGACGCCTGGAAAGTAGCCGTCAATGCATTGCTGATAAAGTTATTGGCAGCCTGAGCTGTCAGGGTGGCATTGGCAGCCTCTGCCTGTTGGGCAGCAGTGTTGCCGCTTGGACCAAATAGATAAAATCCCACGAGGCAGGCGACCGAGAGCAATATGATCCCGCCCAGAATAGCCACAGCAACCAGAAAGGTACGGTTGTTGTTTGATTCTTCCGGAAGTTGAGCTTCGTCAAAATTATCGTAATTGTTTTCATCGAAAGACATGGAGCACTCTCCTGATTATTTTGTCATCGCCAAACTGATATCAATGATCTTCGCAATAACTTCGATATTATCCCATAAATTCAAGGTTTACGAGGGGGACAATAACCGTCTCACCGTTTTCCAATTTTACTTCAGCGGCAGGCGCTTGCAAACCACTCGGCAGCCTGGTTAAGCCGGATTTGAGGGCCACGATCGAACCGGTCATTCCCAGAGCAGGCGCGAGTCGCATTCGCACCTGCAAACCGGGCGCAAAGGTTTCAACCTCACGTGGAATAAGCGGAATTTCCAAAATGGGAAGCGGGATGATCACTTCGGGTCTTGCGCCGCTATAACGGTCATGGATCTCCGCGTTCACGGTTACGTCACGCCTGACGTTCGTGCTTAGTAATTTATATGCCACAGAGTTCATTGGCAGGGAGCCAAATCCATCGGTCACCAGGATGGGATAACGCATTTCCGTCGCTTTCTGGATAAGAGAAGGCAAAATACTTGACAATATAAGCCCGCGCACAGGTAAACCAGCGGCAGCTTGCAAAGTCTCCACGTCATTGACACTACCAGCCAGAATAATGGAACCACGCAGGCTCACATCCAGCCGCCTGGCCGTAAGGATTCCATCCGGCTTTTCGGCCAGGTTCACCAACGTTCCTGAAGCAATTCGGCCATTGCCCCATACGCCTTGAATCAGCGCCCCGGCAGTTTGGATCACCACCCCACGATTTGGCAGGACCTGCACGACCATACCGGGGATGCCTGCCCTCAACTCCACTTTTGTCACACCAACTTCCATGAGAACCTTGCCCCCACCCGCGGCGACCACGCGTCCATCCCGCGGCGCGCGAACTCTGCGCGAGAATAGCCCCTTGCCGGCAGCGATCACTGCGCCTGCGGCAATCCGATCACCGACATTGCATGTGATAAGTCGGTCCGCAACATTGGAATTCACCCGCATGAGGCGTGTCACATCCAGAAGCAGGTGTTCGCGCGCCCAACTTGTTTGAGCGATCACGTCCAGTGGGCTGACTTTTTGATTAAGGCGTGCAAGCACTGTGCCTGGGACAGGTAACAATCGTTCCCGCACAATGGAAGTCAGACCATTAACATGAATGACCGGCGCTTGCATCTTCTATTCGCCTCCGAGGGCCCAATTCCATTTTTGGATGAGCTCACGCCGTCGCACAGAATCAGATGGAAGATCGAGGGGACGTCCGCGTCCATCGAATACCACGCCTAAGACCCCTCCGCTAACCGGGATGGTAAGGCTGCGGTTGGGTCCAAAGCCGATATCTGCACCGCGCAACCCCTGAATGCTCAATTTTCCCACTTCCCCGCTGGATAACGGCAGGGTCTCGATGCTTCCGTATTTCAAGTCCACCTGCGCTTCGGCGCCGTTCTCATAATTTAATTTTGCCCGCAGAATAACCGTGCCATAACTGACGGCAACAACGGGGGAAATCACCGTGCCCACGCCAAGGAAGGCGCCAGACTTATACACCTGCACAGGCAGGATATTGTTCTGTGAGACTGCCGCTCCCAGCAATGGAAGCAGGCTGTTTTGATCGAGCATGATGGTAGTGACACCCACAGGCTGGATAGAGTCCAGCAGCAGGAGCAGGCCGGGGCCGGGGGGCGAAGCCCCGCTCAATGCGCCGCCTCCTGCCACGATGGATTCAAAGAGCGGAGTGAGAGTCGGGTTGATCGTTGCAACATTTCCCGGAAAGTCACGGCGGGCAAATTGCATCGCAAGGTATAAGGCCTGTCTTGAAACCGCCTGGGAGATGGCAAAGTCTTCCTTCGTGGCTGGAATACTGGCTGGATAAAGTGATTTTTGATAAAGATAATCACGCAGTACGCTCACTGAAATATCAAGGGATGACCAGCGTAGAATATCTTCCAGTGTTGTATAGTTTTGCATGCGGGAGAGGTTCTCGCCCAGGCCAAATTGCGGATAGACGCTCAATGTGGTTTTACGATTGAAGCCTGCAGAAATGATCGCAGCCGAGGAGCCAATATCAACGCTCAAAAATCCTTTTTCCCCTCCATAAACTTTTGCAAGGAAGCGCACCATGCGCCCAGTGGCGTAGGCGGTCGGAAGAATGTGCCCGTTGGACCATAAATCCAGCGCATCTACACCTTTGAACTGCCGCTTGCGGATGTTGATGAACATGCGCGCCAGTTCGCGCTCTGCGGGATCCAAATCTTCTGTTTCAAGCGATGGACGCACATTCGGGCTGAAATGCAGGGATGTTGCCGGAGAACCCATCAGGTTTTTTACTTCGTCTTCCATTTTTTCATTACCAGCAAATAATACGTCGGGACGTTTTTCTTCCGGCAGCAGAAAACAAGCCAGTCCGATCCGCTCCAGTACTTTTCGAATGGAACGGGATGCGCCGCCGTCAGTGCCGCCACCGATGACCACCAGATCAGGGCGCAAATGCAGGAGGCTGTCTATTTGTTGATCGGGTTTGCGCAGATCATTCAACCCTATCGTATCCACAATGCGGGTATAGGTGGACTCTGCGAGCCGGCGCGCACTCTCAAGTGACACATCATTTACCAAACCGACAATGACTGTTTTAATAACAGGTCCCGCAGAAAGGATGACAACCAACGCATCCACACCGGAACCGTTGGGTTGACTCGGTGTAATCAGCCCGCGTGATTCATCCAGCAGGGTATTCCCAATAAGCTTTTGTAAATTTCTAATTGCATTGCGGACCCCTTCGCCCACATCTTTAAAAGGCGCTTCGGCCGTGGTGGGCGCAGAGCCGGAAGCCACAAACCGATATTCGCTTTCAATGACATCGAACAGCACCGCGCGCGTGTTCGCCGCGCCGACTTCTATTGCAAGCAGAGAACTCCCGTCAACCCACGAGGATGGCATGAGACTAATAATTCCCAATGAAGTTTATCAGTGATGAAATACGTTCGATCAGCGCTGTCAGCGCGGCGGCATATACACCTGCAAAGATCGTGCCAAGCGTAATGCCGATGAAGATGCGCCCAACCGAGGCGCTGATTTCGATCAACCCCAGGCGGCGTATGGAACCATCCGCTTTCGGACTGGCGCCAAAATGAAAATATATAAGTGTAAATACTGTGCCTGCCAGGATGAAAGCGCCGTTAAAAACCACCTCGACAACGCTGATGTTACGCGCGTTGGCGGCGCTCAAGTCAAAGGCGTTTATGGTTGCTGCAATCTGAGGCAGGAGAGTCCCGCTCAACGCTCCGGCGATGATCACCGCCGCGCCTGCGCCCACTAAAAAAGCCATTGCAATGCGCGCCAACCCTGCCAAACGCGGCGATATTTTCATTAAGATCAATACCGCTCCAAGCAACGGGATGGCGGTAAAGGCTTTTTCAAGAACCGAACCATACATCAACGGATAAATGAGACGCGGCACAATCACCTGCCACCATGTTAGTGCGGCAAGATAGCCCGAGGAAACACCGACAAAGATATACACTGCAATTCGAAAAAGCGGATTATCCCCGATCAAATAACTGAAGATAAGGATGGTGAATAAAAAGCTCAAAAGTCCTGTAACCAGGTCAGAGGAGAACACCATGCTATTGTGTCTCCCCAGCAGCCACACGCTCACGCAGACCGAGAGCCAAATTCCATAAACCGCCGCCAAGCACCAAGGCCATGGCAAGCAACATGCCGAGACTGAAGGCATCCCAATAGGAGCGCGCACTGCCAGGACGCCCGGCGGCATTGTATTGTTCAAACAGCGCGCCGCCATATAAGCCCGGCACCAGTCCGCTGATTTGCTGTGATTCATAATACGGCTGGATCATCGGTGCGGCCTGTGCGCTGGAAATGACCACGAATGGAACAGCACCACGGGCAGATTCGGTCTGTTCGATCCATGTGCGGGCGGCTTCGGCATCATCGGTGACAACGATCAAGGCCGCAAACTGGGAGAGGGAGCTGATCCCTTCCAATGGAACAGAGTCCCATGCAGAAGAAAATGACATGTCAAAGGGAGCAGTGATCCGCGGGTTTTGCACAAAAGCGCGGATACCCATTTGTCCGCCGGGCAGGTAACCCAAATTCAAATACTGGATTCCACTTTGGTAGTTGTGGACAGCCAAAGGTCCGGAAATGAAGCGTTCGGCGAGGATTGCGCCAGTTTCGTTTGTTGAGATAAATGTCAAGTGCGGATGTCGCAACAGGATCATCTGGTCAAACATGGGCGCGGCTGCGGCTTCCATTTCTCCAACGCGGGCAGGCTCATAATCAAATGCAACCAACACAGGCGCAGATTCTGGAATGGCTTGAGCGATCTGCAGCGCGCCGTTGACATCCAGCGGAACGCCCACTGGCAACGAAAACATTTGAGTACGCATAAATAACGGAATCGTTAACATAACAAAGACAATAAAGGCAAGGAACCAGCGCAAACTGCGTGAAGTTCTTAACACAGAAAATGAAGCAATTGGAACAGGTGCGGTTTCTGCCGCCAGGATCTGCTCCAGCAATGCCGCCTGAGCCTGCTGTTCATCACTGACCTGTAATTTAGTTGAATATGTTTTAGGCCTGCTCCTCTGCGCAAAGCCCAGCCCTGATGGCAGCACGCCTGACAAACCCGCCAACACACCGCTGGATTCAACAGTTTGATCGGCGGGAAAATTGGAGGATAATTCAGAAATGTCAGAATCTACTGGGCGCATGGACTGTACCCACGAAGGCTGATCATCGGGCGCAATTGCCTCTGAGTCGGTGTCTGCGGTGGGAAGTGACGAAGGCGGAGCTTCCGATGAGCTTATAAGCTCATCGGGTATATCCGTAAAGAGACCATCCATGTTATCGCTTGCTTGAAAATCTTCGGCAAAATCGAGGGGCGTAAAATCTACCTGTGCAAGAGAATTCTCAGGTTGATATGCAGATACTGCCTGGAAGGTATTGAGCCAGCCCTGGGTATCCGCATCTTGAGCAGGTTCAATGGATTTCTCTTCTGAAATTCCGCCGGAGGGTTCATCCTCCAGCATGGCAGGTTCATCCTCTACCACTGTCAGAGAAGAGGGAGACTGCAACGCGGCTGTTTCTAACCGATCTGAAATACTGTTTGATTGTGCATCCTTCAATTCGGCAGATTCATCCTCTGCAGCCGTAGTAGGGGGAACAGCTGCGTCATTGGATAACCAGTCAGGGATCTCCTCCCCTGATGAAGTTGCAGGCACTGTGCTTTTCAACCATTCAAAGGATTGATCCTGATTAGGTTTTGGGCTATCGGATGGACTTTCAGCCTCTTCAGATATTTTCCCCGCAGGTGGCTCGCCGACGCCTGATTCTGAATGGTCAGCTGGGGCAGCGCTTTTGGGTTCTTCATTCTGGCTCCCCATTACGCGAAGCCAATCCGGCACCTCACTGGATGGCTCGGGAAAGTCGTACAAAACATCTGCTGAATCATCCGGGGGTGTACCTTCGGGTTGCAAATTCTCTTTTGTCGCCATCTGAGTCAGCCAATCCGGCAAGTCACTATCTATGGAATCTGATTGTTCAGGTTGCTGCGCCTGTTCCGGATTGCCTAAATTGCGAAACCAATCACGCACCTCATTGTTTTCATCAGGTTGTGGTTCAGTTGACTTTAACCCAGCCAAGTCAGAAGATGATCCGTCAGACTCATCTTTTGCAAAATCATCCTTGCCGCCCAGTTCAACCCAGCGGACAGCAAAAGATTCAGTTTGAGGTTTTATTGGTTTTGAATTAACCCCGGTAATACTGGCAAGCCAGTCTGGCATGTCATCTTCTTCGTCGTCTCCGGCTTGAGATTGCAAGCCTGCCAGCAGGTCTTTTGCAGAGGAGGCGGGCTTGAGTTGTGATGGTTGTTGTAAATTTTGCTGTGTCGCTTGCTGGTCATCCTTCCGCGCCGAATCACGCGCATCTCTTAGCCATTGCGGCAGAATGGGTTCAAGTTCGGCGGTGTTTTTCTTGGTTGGGGCTTGTCCGGGTTTGATGGGCGCATCCGCTCCATCCAGAGGGTCTGTCAATGGCTGAAGACGGGTCTGGCAATATTGGCAGAACTCCTGATCTGGAAGGTTGTCCTCTGCGCATGAGGGACATTTAATCATGTCCGACATTAATTGCCTCCATATGGGCGATCCGCGCCGAACAAAACGCGCAAGCCTGTTGTGAGTGTGCCAAGCGCAACGCCGATCAAGATTCCGCGCGCTCCGCCAAGCGCCAGTATTTGAGTAACCCAGGGGCGCAGCAAAGTGCCGATCAAGGGAATATCTCCAAGGGGCAATGTGGCTGAGCCGAACAGGAGCAAGGCGGCTGTGGACAAAAAGATGATGCCCATCAAATCTGCGCGGCGGCGAAGGAGGCGGATGGCCGCGTAAAGCAGGGATACGGTCAACACACCCATCAATGATGCTTCTGCAGGGATGATGATGCCGTTCATCACGATCTTCATGGTGGCATGGTGCGGGCGCAAGATCATGCCGAAGGACAGCGTGGCCACCAACCCGATGATAAGCAGCGCGCTATAGGCACTTCCCTTTTCTTTGCGGCTGATCTTATCCGTATGCACTGAGATCAAATTAGATATCCCGACCAGCACAGCAACCCCTGCAAGAATGATCGCCCAATTCAACAAGAGCGTTTGAACCTCTGCCAATGCAGGGAGGAAATAACCGCCTAATATTAAAGCACCGGCTGCGATGGCGATGACTGTCGTTAATACGCGCATCAGATGATTCCCGCAAATTTTGTGAATGCGCCGACAAGTAAAGCAGCGATCACCAGCCAGCGCAAAATATCCTGCACGGTCAGGCTGGCAGTGTGTGAATCGCCTGCATTTAGATATGCGCCTGCAGCAAATAGTTCTTCGCCAATCAACGCATCCTGTGTGCTTGCGAAGAGGACAGCCTGCCCGGTCAGGTTGTCGCTGGCGCCGATCATGATCTCATTCTCGCGGTCTGAGGCTTCGGCAAGCAAGGCAACTTCGGAGCTAAAATGCCCGACCAGGATATTTGCAGAGACATCTTCGTTTTTAGAAATGTACATTGCGCCGGCTGCATAACCAAATGGGGTTAGCCCTGTTACGCGGCCCATCGTTGGGATATACAACTCATCCGCACCTGCCGCTTGATAACCGGCTTGTAATGTATCCTGCATCAAAAGTCCAAGAGGCGGGTTACCGGCAGAAGCAACTACGGGCTTGTCACTGCCGGATGTACGTTCTGCGATGATGCGCAGCATGGCCAGCCCTGCCAGCGCGGAACCCCCACTTGTATCAAGCAGGCTTCCACTCCCAAGAGAAACGTGCAAGCGCGTTCCGTCTTCCACACTTAACCCCAATGTGCGGTATAACCGCGTGAATGCAGGCATCTCTCGCAGCATGGCAGGAGACTTTCGTTTCCACAAGGTTATTCCAAGCAGAAGTGCGCTGCTTATTATAAGAACTACCAGTGAAGTCATTGGCTTACTTGCTCCTGGATTAAGAAGGATGCAAATGCGCGCGCTTCTGCTTCCTCTTCAAGGGTTTCCGCAAGCGCGTTCCACTGATCGCTTTTTACGAAACCTGCACTAAAATAAATCGCCTGCGCCCCTAGCAAAGCAAGGGGGTTTCCTGCTTCAAGGAACGAGGCGGCCAGGTCATTAAGTTGATATCGGCGCAGGGACTCAGCCCAGCGCGGCCAAAATTCGCGCGGTGACTTCATAATTAATGCGAGTATAGCATAATTTCAAACTCGACCCTCGTAAGCCAGGCGCGTGAATAATTGGGGTCGAATCAGGAATCTTAAGGGGCAATGGTTGTGCCGGAAAATATCTCCGCATCCTTTGGGATGACAACAATGCCATCCCGCACATACCACTTCTCATTATCAATATCCTTATTACGCGGGAAGGGGCGCATGGTTACATTATTTCCAATGCGCACGTTCTTATCGAGGATCGCGCCTTCGATGTAACAGTTTGCGCCAATACCAATCGGCAGGCCTGCGCGGTCGGGCTCATAATAATCCGAACCCATCACAATACTGTCTTTGATCATGCATCCAGCCGATATCTGGCTGCGAATGCCAATGATGGAATGATCGATCTCGGATTTTAATATGCGGCATCCTTCCGCGATCAAAACTTTTTTCAGGCTGCTGTCTTCCACAATGGAGCCGGGCAGAAAACGCGTATCGGTGTAGATGGGAAGTTTTGCATCGTAAAAATTAAAAGGCGTTTCAGGAGTGGTAAGTGCAAGGTTGGTCTCGTAGAACGAGCGGATCGTCCCAATATCCTGCCAATAGCCGTTAAAGTCAAACCCATACACCGCGTTGGATTTGATCGCCTGCGGGATAATATCTCCACCAAAGTCGTCATGGTGCGGGAAATCCTTCAGCAAATCCATCAGTATTTTTGTGTTGAACATGTAAATCCCCATGGAAGCGAGGAATGGTTTATGCGGGTCGTCCCGGCTGATGTATTTCTTTTGGATTTGCGGGTCTTTGGGTTTTTCCACAAAGTCTGTAATGCGGCCATCCGACTCGCGTTTTAAGATACCAAAACGTGTTACCTCCTCTTTTGAAACGGGATGCACCGCGATGGTGATGTCGGCATTATTCTCCCAGTGATACTCAGCCATGGCCTCGTAATCCATGCGATAGAGATGATCACCCGCCAGAATCAAAACGTAATTCGCTCCCGTAGACTGTATCTCGAGGGTTTGCTTGCGGAATGCATCCGCTGTACCCTGATACCAGTCTGCGCTTTCGAGGGTTTGTTCCGCCGCCCAGATCTGAATCCAGCCCTGATGGAAGGCGTCAAAGTTATAAGTACGGGTGATGTGGCGATGCAATGAAACAGAATTGAACTGCGTCAGGATCGCAATGCGATAAATCTCGGAATTAATACAATTACTAATGGGAATATCAATCAGGCGGTATTTGCCCGCAATCGGCACGGCTGGCTTCGAGCGCATTTGAGTCAGAGGATAGAGGCGCGCGCCGCGCCCTCCACCCAGAATCACCGCCAGGACATCTTTCAATGAGGGCATTATGTACCTCCCGGATTATCCTTCGCGTATTTTTAAAGCGAGGTCGTTCTATTTTACACCCATCAACTTGCGGAGGCTATAAAACAGATACACAATCGGGTAGGCCACCAGGATGATAATATCAATAACGGCAAAAAGCAGATAAAGTCTCATCTTATTCAATCTCCGGAAAACATGGGCTATGATTCGTCCCAGGAGGATTTACGTTTTTCAGGGTCATTTGTTGCTTTGATAATATCATTTTACGTTCATCAAAATATCTGTCAACGATTAAGCAGGCAGAATATACAAAAATAAAACATCCTCCTGAATTTGGAGGATGTTTTAAAATGTTTTTATACCCGTGAGGTATAATACCGCTTCCGGTACATTATCCGCTGTGCCGAAGGAGGGAATCGAACCCTCATTCCCGTAGGGAACACGATTTTGAGTCGTGCGCGTCTGCCAATTCCGCCACTCCGGCTCATTTGCGAACGGAAGTATACCACTCCCAACAACAAGGTCAAGATGAAACTAGGAATAATCGGCTTACCCCAATCAGGAAAAACCACGATTTTTAACGCGCTTACACGCGGCAACGCGCCCACCAACGCCTCGGCGGGGCGCATCGAAGTTCATCAGGCAGTCGTGGATGTCCCTGATCCGCGCGTGGACAAACTCTCCAGCATGTTCAACCCGAAGAAAACGATCTACGCCAAAGTGACGTACGCGGATATCGCCGGACTGGAAACCGGTTCGGCCAAAAGCGGGCTTTCCGGACAATTGTTGAATCAACTAAACCAGATGGAAGGGTTGATCCTCGTGGTGCGCTGCTTCGAGAACGACAGCGTGATGCATCCCAGCGGAAGCATCGATCCGCTCCGTGATGTGGAGACCATGTTGACCGAGCTCTTGCTGAACGATTTGATCGCCGTGGAACGTAAATTGGAACGCCTGGCCGATGAACGCAAAAAAGGCGGCACAGATAAAACCGTAAATGCGCGGCAGACGGAAATATTCGAAAAATTACACAAAACGCTCTCAGACAACCAGCCTTTGCGCTCAGTGGAATTCACACATGAAGAGCAGAAGGAACTTTCCAGTTTCGGCTTGCTGACCCGCAAACCCATCCTGACCGTGTTTAATCTTGGCGAGGGACAACCGGCGCCCGATGCAAAACTGGACCATCCCTGCGTGGCCTTGATGGGCAAACTTGAAATGGAAATCGCCCAACTCTCCGCACAGGATGCCGCCATTTTTATGGAAGAGTATGGAATTAAGGAACTCAGCCTGAACCGCATGATCAATTTATCTTATGACCTCCTGCAGGTGCAGACCTTCTTCACGGTCGGCGAAGATGAGGTACGCGCCTGGACCACGCATCGCGGCGCGACTGCGCAGGAATCCGCCGGGGAGATCCACACTGATCTGGCGCGTGGATTTGTGCGGGCGGAGGTGGTGGCCTACGACGACCTCATCAGCCTCGGGTCCATGAATGAAGCGAAGGCAAAAGGGAAATTAAGACTCGAAGGCAAGGAATATTTAATTAAGAACGGCGACATCATGCACGTCCGATCCAGTTTATAAATTTTTATTTGTAGAGGAAAATATCATGGCATATAAACTTTCGAAATGGAGCCTGGCTTCGTTATACCCAGGTTATAAAAGCGCAGAATTGCAAAGCGCATTCGATATGATCGAAGAGCAGGTGACTTCGTTCGAAGGCGCGCGTGAGAAACTCAGCCCTGACATGCCCCCTGACCAATTTGCGGCTGTGCTGCATGCCAGTGAAGAGACTGCGCGTGTGGCAAACAAGTTGTATTCGTTTGCGGGTTTGTCTTTTTCAGCAGATACGCAGGATCAGGCGGCGCAATCCTTGCAAGCACGTGTGTTACAGTTTTTGGCGGAGGTGGAAAACCGTACACTTTTCTTCAGTTTGTGGTGGAAGGAAGTGGATGAGGCCAACGCAAAGCGACTGATGGATGCCTGCGGTAATTATCGTTATTATCTTGAAGCCATGCGTTTGTATAAGCCGCACACCCTCAGCGAAGCGGAAGAGAAGATCGTCAACATCAAAAATGTGACCGGCTCCAATGCGCTGGTTAATTTGTACGACTCGATCACGAACCATTACACTTTCAAAATGAGGGTGAACGGTAAAGTAAAAGAGATGACTGCGGCAGAGTTGTTCTCGTACCGCTACAGCACAGACCCGAAAGTTCGCGCGAAGAGTTATCAGGAACAATTCCGTGTATTTGGCAATGACGGCACGATCCTGGGGCAAATGTACCAGACGCGCCTGCGTGACTGGCATAACGAGAACGTCAATCTACGCAAGTTCAAAAATTCCATTGCGCCGCGCAACCTCAGCAATGATATTCCCGATGAAGCGGTGGAAACCCTGCTGAGTGTGGCGCGCAGGAATGTAAGCATCTTCCAGCGCTATTTCAAGATGAAAGCCAAACATGTTGGCGTCCCTTCGGGGAAACTTCGTCGCTATGACATTTACGCGCCGGTGGCCGCATCCAAAAAGACGTATGGCTTTGACGAAGCTGTGAAAATGGTTTTGGATGCATTCTCTGGATTCGACCCCAAGCTGGCTGAATTAGCGAAGCAGGTCTTTGACGAAAAACGTATTGACAGTGAAATTCGCAAGGGCAAACGCGGCGGCGCGTTCTGCTGGTCTGTTTTACCAGAGATGACCCCGTGGGTGATGGTCAACTACCAGGGCACCGGCCGCGAAGTGGCGACCCTCGCTCATGAGTTGGGACACGCCATCCACTCCATGCTTGCGTCGCGTCACAATACCTTTACCTTCCACTCATCACTCCCGCTTGCTGAAACAGCCTCTACATTTGCTGAAATGGTGTTGATTGATAAACTGCTCTCCGAAGAGCAGGATGAATCGGTGCGGCGCGATATTCTCTTCAAACAAATGGACGATTCCTACGCGACCGTCATGCGTCAGTCTTATTTTGCCTTATTCGAGAAACAAGCGCATGAAATGGTGCAAAAGAACGCCTCTGTGGATGAACTCTCTGCCGCGTACATGGATAACCTGAAAGAACAGTTTGGCGATTCTATTGATTTGAGTGATGAGTTCAAATGGGAGTGGGTGGGCATTCCGCACATTTATCACACGCCTTTTTATGTGTATGCGTACGCTTTTGGTCAATTGTTAGTTTTGGCTTTGTATCAGCAATACAAGGCGCAGGGCGAATCTTTCAAGCCGAAGTATCTCAAGCTCCTTTCGGCGGGCGGGTCTGAAGCACCGGAGAAGATTTTAAACGAAGCCGGCGTGGACATCCGCGACCCGAAATTCTGGCAGGGCGGATTCGATGTGCTGGAGAAACTGGTGAGTGAGTTGGAGAAATTGCCTGTTGGGAAAAAGCCCGTGCATACCCCAAAAGCGAAGACAAAAAAGGCTGCTATAAAAAAGTACCGCGCGACATCGTCTCCGCAGAGAAAGAAGGGCAAGGCTATAAAAGCCAAACCTTCAAAACGAAAAGTTTCCAGGAAGAAATGAGTTTAAAAAAGATACAGCCGCTGAAAGGCGGCTGTATCTTTTTTATTTATGCTTCGTAATCGCCCGGGTCTTCTTCCACGGCCTGCATGGGTTCTTCGGCAGGCTTCTTATCGAGAAATTCCAGGGATTGGGCTACGATCTTCGTGAAGTACTTGGTTTCGCCCTTATCTTCATACTTGTCAGTCTTCAAACGCCCTTCAATATAAATGAGACTGCCTTTCTTGAGATATTCCTGGCAAACTTCGCCGAGGCGTCCCCAGGCTTCAATGTTGACCCATTCAGTGGATTCTTTCGTCTCGCCGCTCTTGTCCTTCCAGCGATTGCTCACGGCCAGGCTGAAATGGGTCACTTTCTTGCCTGTGGGGGTGAACTTGCCTTCGGGGTCCTTGCCCAAACGGCCGATCAATTGAACGCGGTTTAGGGTTGGCATGGCTGATCCCCTTTCATTTCATAACTTCTAGATGCTCGTGTACATGTCATTTTGGTCTCCTTTTTATCTAAAAGAACAGTTGGGTTGTGTCTTGCAATTCTGCCCAGCGTGAGCAGAATTTGTGAACAGAGTTATACTTTACAGAGTGCCGCACGCATCCCTTACATGCGTAACTAAACCGGAATTAAGATATTTACTCTGAATTTCTGTCGAAAAGTTTAGTGATTATGGAATAAGCGGTAATTAGCCTGCACTTTCTGCGGGAACCACTTCTGGGGCAGGAGTTGCTTCCACGGCTGGGGTTTCTGCTGCGGGCGCATCCACTGCGATCTTCTTGAGGACGGGCAGGCCGGTCTTCATTTCAACGACGTTGTACCCTGCAGGTACTGC
>Ga0082335_1001789_pt1 | contig 43262 bp, 39 predicted proteins | sample Subgrocontami58m_FD_72375 | JGI IMG/M metagenome (GOLD analysis project Ga0082335, IMG submission 72375) | Subsurface groundwater microbial communities from S. Glens Falls, New York, USA - GMW37 contaminated, 5.8 m (SPADES assembly) (version 2) ...
GAGGTTGAGTCGTTTGCGAGCAATGATCAAGAGCCGCTGCAACGAGGAGCAAGGCATCGGGCCGGTGGCCTGGTGCATGCGGGCGGCCAGGGCTTGGGGAGTGTGGTCGCCACGGCCCACATTGGGAAAGAGCAAGAGAGGATGCCGATGAAAACTCCAGTAACGGCGAAGCTCCTGCCACATAGAAGTGGGCAAAGGAACGATGCGATCTTTGTGGCCTTTGCTGTGGCGGATGAGCAGTTTGTTTTCCTGGCCGCGAATATCGTGAATGGTGAGACCCAGGCATTCGCTTAAACGCAGGCCGCAACAATAAATGAGTTTAAGCGGGGTGCGATAACGCCGCAGGCGAATGTGAGCCAGGAGATCATGGACCTGCTGGCGGGTGAGGACAGCTGGCAGAGTGTCGTGATCTTTGGCGCGGATTTGGGAAAAGACCGTCCAGTCGGTGTGGGCCAGGAGATCGACAAAGAACATGCGGCTGGCGGCGAGGGCCTGGCGGATGGATTTGGGTTTCCAATGTTTCTTGAGCTTGACGAAGAGGAAGTAGTCGCGGAGCTGGGATTCGGTGAGGTGAATGGGGTCGGAGGCGAAGTGTTGGTGGATGAGCCGGAGCTGGCGGTAATAAGCGTGGCGGGTGCGATTGGCGTCGTAACGCAAGGCCAGGAAATCGGCGAACTTGGCCATGGATTGGTAAGGATGCTTGTAATCGACGGGATTGTCGTAATCGCGGGCGGTGGTCCGAAACGCTGGGGGATGGCCGGGCGTTGTTCCCTGGTCGGTGGGTTTGGGCGAGGAGAGCGTCGTCGCGCTCGAATCGGGTTTGGTGTTGTGGTTGTGGGTGGTTGAATTGCCGGTGGAATGATGATTGGTGCTGTTCATGCACCGCGATCATAGTATCTTCCCTTGATGTTGCCCGTGCTGATTCGGCCCGACACTAAGCCGCACGACCTCTCTTCGCCGCGCAGCGGCTTAGTTCAACCAACCGGCTGCAGGCAACGCCCGCGCAAGCGAACACCATTGGTCCGCCGGCGTCCCCCGCTTGCGGTTTGCTTCGGTTCCAAAACCGTGATCGCACCAACAGCGAACCAGCGGTCCAGACTGAATTAACGCATTTTGCGCTGGATAGGTTCCCTGGAGCCGGTTATGACACGGACCTGGCAGAGTTTGGGCCTACTGTTCGTCTCCGCGATATTGAACAAGTGATGTTGGAGATGGATGGCCCCTAGCGGAGCTTCAGAATTGTCCGGTGACATCCTGATGAGCGCCGGAGCGAGTAAGACAAATCGCCGAACCATTCGGTGCAGCAGAACCGCGGCGAGCCTCCAGTTTCGGAGTGATAGATGAATAGTAACGTTCATCCCGTAGAGTGGAGCTACAGCACTGCCGCGGTCGCTCACCTTTTTCGTTGGGGATGACTAAGCATGAGCAGAGTTCACATAGCGGATGTGAGGGTTCGCAAGGACGCTATGCTTTTTGTCGGCCTGATGGTGGCACTCCTGACGGCTGCCACGGCGGACTGGCACACGTCACCGGATAAATGGAAGGAACCCAGACTGTTTCACCGTCCGTTTGACGAGCAGTTCGCGTCGCGCATCGTCCTGGACCATTGCGCGATTCCGGCAGCAGCGCGGAAACCGGAGATGGCGCCCAACCATGCGTACTGGTTCGCCTTGATTCGACCGGACCAAACCAAGATCGGTCCATGGGACAGCGACATTCTAGTGTTTACGGAGAGGGATTCACTTCTGCGGATACGTCTGCGAGACATCCTCGAATGTCATGAAGTCGCTTGGGTGAACGAGAAACTGTTGCGGATTCGCGTCTGGTGGGGGCGCATCTGTGCCACTGATTTGATTGTGGATGTCGAGCAGGCGCAGATCGTCTACAAGGAGATGGTTTGGGACGGCGCGATCCCGTTTCAACAATTTCAGGAAGCAAAGAAGCAATCCCAAGCCGGTGCAGCGAACCGGAAGCAGCCGGTTGGCGCGCAGACAAAGGGAACGCCATCGGAACACTCTTCGTTCGTCGTCACTCCTCCGGATCGTTAGGCAACTATTCCACACTATGGAAACACACGAGAATAAGCCAAGCACTACGGAAGCTGCGGGGCGGGTTGCTGGTCGCTGGATTGGCGCAGCCCGTTCAGTTTTCGGCAATAAGCCGGTCAGCTCCGCCATCATCGTGGTAGCTGCTTCCTTTTTGATCGCTGGGGGAGGTCACATTACTCATGCCGACACTCAATTGTTCGTCATGATGCTTGGTTGTGTAGTTGGTCTCCTTGGCCTACTTGCGTGGTTTGTCAGTGCGGAGGAGTGAGAGTTCGCGCTGCCCAGAATCACCGGAGCGAACGCGGGTGGGCGATGCCAGTCGCCAATGCAGACGCGCTGAGCCGCCCGCCGAATAACTTGCCTGAACAATTTGCGGCAAATCAACCTGGGCGTGCGAATGTATTCTGATGATTCGAGCGATGCTTCACCTTCTCCCGGAGAGGCGGCGGCCGCGACCAACGTTCTGACTCTTTATTCAGGTTACAAGGCGCTCATGAAAAATTATGTCGGCGTAAATGGCGCATCATCAACTCAGGACAACCTTTGCAGTCCTTGTCCGCCTCAAGAGCCACCGTCGCGACGCTGCTTGGTGATTTCGCGGAACAGCCAGGCTCGAGCAAAAGCGGAATAATCTTTGGCGGCATCGACAGAGATGCTGAGGACTTCAGCGGCCTCGTGCGTGGTCATTCCAACAAAGTATCGCAACTTGAGAACTTCAGCCGGGAGAGGATGCCTGCTCGCGAGTCGATCGAGAGCTTCATTCACAGCGAGTAATTGATCGTCATCGGCCTCCCTGGCGAGCTGTAGCTCTTCGAGATCAATCCGCTCCTGACCGCCGCCGTGCCGCACCGCACGTTTTCGGCGCGCCTTATCGATCAAGATGCGGCGCATCGCTTCCGCGGCGGCGGCAAAGAAATGAGCGCGCCCTTCGAATGTCGGATTGCTCTTTCCGACCAGCCGCAGCCAAGCCTCGTGAACGAGAGCGGTCGGCTGCAATGTTTGGCCTGGGGCTTCCTTGGCCATCTTGGCTGCGGCGAGTTTCCGCAATTCTTCGTAGACGAGCGGGAGCAGTTCATCCGCGGCTTTGGCATCGCCGTCCCGAATGGCTGCGAGAAGGTGGGTGACGTCCGTCATCACGATTGGTTCAGTTCCGTGCTCCAAACCCAGTCGCCTTGCTTCACGTCGGACGAGGTGGCGCCGCCGTGATCTTTTTCGCTCCAGCCGATCGAATAGAGAACGAATTTCCCATCGGAGGTTCGTCGGTAATGCGGAGCGGTTCCCTCGATCGGGTCGCGGGGGATTTTGGCCAGGTACTGCGGGACCAGTTGTTCGAGACTCTGAGGATATTCTCGATGAGCGAGTCGATAGCGTTCCACGGCGCACACGATCTGCGCTTGATTCGCGCTCGATTGCACTCGCGCCATGGTTTGAGCTGCCTTGAGCGCATTGGGGATAGCGATTCTGGCGATGAGATTAAAGGGCGAGGCATGGGAGACTGCGTTGTTGATGCTGGCGGCAGCTTTGTCATTGTTACGCGGCAGCACCGTCCGGGTCGAAATGTTGAAGCTTTCAATCTGCAGGTCCATGAGTCGCGCATATTTCGTCATGTTCTGGTAAACCCAGCCGTGCGGAAGAAGATCAAAAACTGACACCCTGGGACCGTGCGTCGATAGGCCGCTGGAAGCCCAGGATTTTTGCAGCTCGATCAGAGGAGTGGTTTCGAACGCATGACAAACGGCGGCCACCTCCATTTCCAATGAGCCGGCGACCAACGGGAGCAGATCGACTTCTTGAAGCTGGGCTTGGATGGCTGCAAGCTCCGCCTCGCGCCAGACCCCGAGCCGCAAGCCATCCTTAACGGTGGATACATATAATCGCTTCAAGGCGACATCAATCATAGCTGCCACAAACGTAACCGGTTTCCCCCCCCCGGGTTTTTCCAATAACCGGCCGAGTTGGTGGAGGAAGGTCAATTCGTTCAGAGCTTTTTCTGGCTCGTGCCGCAGCAGGAACGCTTGGGCTCGCTGAGCCAGTATTTGCGCCACATGCCGGATCATCATGAAATTCTGAATCGGTATTTCGAGCGGATGTTTAAAATCATCGTCCACTCGCGCGTAGGGCCGTTTGAGTCCCGCGCGCATAATCTCGAAGTCGGTTTCGAGCGGTTCCGTACGGGCCAGGTACTCAGCGGCTGGAATGGGCCCGTCGATCGTGACCGCGAATTGATTTGAGCCGCCGGGCCGGACCGCCAGCCCAGGCAACTCGTTGGCAATATCCGAGGCGGTTAATTTCTTTTCGGAACGAAAACAGATGCGCGCCGGGCGGATGGAATTGAGCGGAGCTCGGACAAAGTTGAAACCTTGAGCGCCGAGCACGCGGGGACCAACTGCCGCCTCAATGATCGCGAGGGCTTGCTGGCGGGCAGCGGGATCATCAAATGAGAAAACGGGGAGTGCGTTTGTCGTGACTGAAGCCGTTGCCGCCTCGCAAATGGTTATTTCGGCGACGGCGATCCGATTGGTGAGACGCGCTGAGAGCGTGTCGTAGACGTTGGAGAATTCATTTTGTGTCGAGCGTGCGCCGGACGGCTTGACGAACCATTCCTGCATGCGAGGGGCTTTGAATATGTTTTGATCATCGGGCACAGCCGGAGGAATGTAAGCGGGCCAATCGATGACCCGGCTTTTGGCTTCAGCGGTCCGTTTGTAATTTTCCCAAGCTCGTTTTCCGCGCCAGTTTTCCTCCGCGTAGAACAGGGCGACCGTCAAGGCAAATGCCAGAATCGCCACTAGCAAGGAACGGCCCCGTCGTGGCTGACGTCGGGCGTGTGGAGGAGCGGGCGGCGGGTGCGGGGTTTCAGTATTCATAAACCTTAGCGAACAGTCGGTCTTTCAATCAGATTGACCGTGGGATCTGACTCGAGACGGGTTGGCTGACGTCCGGCGCGGGCGCTCAGCCAGGTGGCCAGAACTAATCCCATAATCAGTCCCGCGGTCACTGCGGCCAGAGCGGTAACCGCGAGTTTGTTTCTGCGGACCAGCTTTTGCAGCCGGTAGAGAGATGTTGGCGGGCTGGCCAGGATCGGCTCTTCGTTCAAATAGCGCCGAAGATCAGAAGTGAGTTCATGGACGCTTTCGTACCGGCGAGTGCGGCTTTTCTCGAGGCACTTCATCACGATGCAATCCAAATCGCCCCGCAATGAATGAATCAATTTAGGAGGATTCGCCTGGCGCCGTCCGGCGGTGGCAGTCAACTCCTCACCGAGCATGGTGCTTAGCCGGGTGGAGGGGCGGAGAGGTTCCTGTTCCCGGATCATGCGTCGCATCTCGTCCAGCCCCGCTCGGAGAAGTTCTTTGTGATCGAAAGGTGTTTTGCCTGTCAGCAACTCATAGAACAGCACGCCCAAACTGTAGATGTCGCTCCGCGCGTCGATGTCTAGCCCACTCATCTCTGCTTGTTCGGGGCTCATGTAAGCGGGCGTGCCGAGAAACTGTTCGAAGGCGGTGAAAAGAGTTTGGTCCGTGAGTCGGCCTTGGGTGGCTTTGGCAATTCCGAAATCGATCACTTTCGGCGCCGGCGCCCCATCGTGCAATGTGACCAGAATGTTCGACGGCTTTATGTCGCGGTGAATGATTCCCTTATTGTGCGCGTGCTGGATAGCCCGGCAGACCTGAATGCACAACTCGAGGCGTTCCGCGGTGGACAAGTGGTTCTGGTCGCAATACTCGGTGATCTTGATTCCGCGGACGAGTTCCATCACGAAATACGGCCGGCCGCTCGCGGTCGCTCCGGCATCGAGCACCTTCGCGATGTTGGGATGGTCCATCATGGCCAAGGCTTGCCGCTCCGCCGCGAACCGAGCAATCACCTGTTTCGTGTCCATGCCCAGTTTGATCAGCTTGAGCGCGACGCGGCGGCGGACGGGTTCCTCTTGCTCCGCCATATAGACAACCCCGCAGCCGCCTTCCCCAATTTGTTGAAGCAGTTTATAACGCCCGATGCGGTCGCCTTCCTTTTCCGCGGGATCCAACGTCACCCGCACGGTTTTAGAAGACTTCGAGCGGACTCCAGCTCCGGCCTCGGTTTCTCGTTCCGGGTCCAGTTCCTGAAGGAAATCTCCAGCTGTCTGCTCCGCTTGGAGGAGTTCCTGGACGGCGTCGCGCAGAGCGGTGTCATTCCCGCAGGCGTTTTCGATGTATTCAGCGCGCTGGTCCTTGGAAAGCCGGCGAGCTGCGGTAAAAATGGCCAGTTCACGATCTGAGGGAGCGTGCATGCAAAGGTCCATTCTATCTTTCAATGCGAGAAAACGGAGCCAAAAGGGGGAAAGAAATTGAGAAAAATTAGCGACGGGATTTGAGATTCGAAAGCAGGATGCTGAAACCCGAAGCACGAAATACGAAATCCGAAACAATTCCTGAACCTTGAAATCCAAAACCAAAAACAGGGCCAGCGCTGGGCGTCAACCTTCATCAAAGGCGTTGGTTGTTTTCAGTTTTCGAAATTTTGGTCGTTCGAATTTGTTTCCTCCTTCGCTAAAGCTTCGGAGGACAGGTCGAATTCCGACTTTCGGGTTTGAGCGATTTAAGAATTTTGAGAGGTTTTTCGCCGAAAATCTCGGAAAGACGAGTTGCAAGGCCTGGTCCGCCTCGTCACCTCGGCGGCTACAGTAACGACTCCTGCTGTTGTCTAATCACGCTCTAATGATGTGATGTCGGCTTTGATGCCGCTGGCTTAGTTTCGGTTTCGTGGCTGTGAGTTTGGCCTGCGGAGGCTTGGTGCAAGCCCTCGACGTAATGAATGTATTTCACATAGGCCGCGACGAACTCGCGGCCGGCATTCAGGTCGTCGTCACTGAAATGTTGCTTGGCGATCGCGTCGTGGAAATGCTCCTTCAAACCAGCTTCCGTCTGTTTGTGAATGAGTGCCATCGCAATGAGCGCGGGCAGTGAGAGAGGTGAGCGAGATCATGGTGGTGAATGCCGCGGCCAGCGCGGCCGATTTGATTCGAGAATTTAGGTTCATAGCTGCTCCCCCTGATTATTCATGGTGCTCCGCATTGCTGTTTGGCGCGCTTCCATCCGTGCGAATTTCGCTATGTCGAATTTGGCCGCCGAGGTTCGCCGTCCAAACCATTAGCCCGCTGACGACAAGTCCCGCCGCGAGCATCAGTGGACCGAACCAGCCAGGGATCCCGGCGCGCCGGCGCAACCAGATCAAACTTGCCAATGAGGCTGTCCCTAGGACGCAAATGCCGGTGAACGCCACCGCCGCCGCGTCCTCGTGCTGTTCCATCAGTGGCTTGGATATGCCCGGAAGCAGCTTTGCCGTATCTTCGGCGGGTTCCCCGGAGAGGTACGCGGGAATGCCCAACAGCGCTGTCAGGAGAAACACACCGAGGGCAGCTTTCTTCAATTCGTCACTATTCCGCCAGAGCGCGAAGGCCAGCAGTCCTAGCCCGAAGGCGACCCCCAGGACGGGAATGTGATTCGAGATCAAGTGCAGATGCGTCATGTTCATAAATGCTCCTCTCCGCCCCACCGCCGTCAGCTTTCGCAGTCATTTGCACGCAGCGCCTGCAGCGTGCCGCAAGGTTTATTCGATCGGGGCATGCGGGAGGCTCGTGCAGGAGGGCTGAGATCGCAAACGGCGGCTGAGCATCTCTTGACTTGCATCAATCCGAAACGAGGACTTCAGCAATTAAAGACAAAACACTCTTGATTTCCTCCCGCGTTCCAGAAGATTGAAGGCGCATGAGCCATAAACCTAACGTCTTTTCACCTCCTGGAACTCCACTGCTCGACCGGACCGTCGGCGAACTTGTCGCCGAACGGCCAGGCCGTTCACGCATCTTTCAAACTTTTGGCATCGATTTTTGTTGCCAAGGCGGGCGCACCCTGCGCGAAGCCTGCCAGCGGAAAAACATCCCGCACGAATCCGTCACGGAACAGTTAGAGGCAGAAATGGCGGAAAAAGCCGCGGCCTCTGAAAACCCGGCGGAACTGCCGCCGCACGAATTGGCGGTTTATATCGTGGAAAAGCATCACCGCTTTTTGTATCGGGAGCTGCCGCGATTGCACGCGATGGCCGAGCGAGTGGCTCACGTCCACGGCGGTCATACGCCTTCTTTGATTGAACTATTCGATGTGTTTACGAGCATCGAGGAGGAGCTCGCGAGCCACATGGCCAAAGAGGAGCAAGTCTTATTTCCGGCGGTGATCGCGCTGAGCCGCGGTGAGACCGTTTCGGCCTCATTGGATGGTCCGATTGAATGCATGATCCACGAGCACGAACAAGTCGGCGAGTATCTCGGGCGTTTGCGTGAATTATCTGACGGGTTCCAGCCGCCGGCGGACGCGTGCAACACTTATCGCGCTTTGTTTGCTGGGTTGCGTGATTTGGAAGAGGACGTGCACCGGCATATTCATCTCGAGAACGCGGTGCTTTTCCCCGCCGCGGAAGCGCTAGCGAAGGCCGTTTAGTAAAGGCCGCATGTTCATTTATGGGAAGACAGCGGCGAATGCGATCGCGGTGATGAGTTATCTCGCCGTTGACCCGGCGCGCCGCGTGGGATCGGGAGAGATCTCGAAAGCCCGCCGGATTTCTCAACCGCTCACGGCCAAATTACTGACGCAGCTTGCCTCCGCTGGATTGGTTGCCGGACAGCCTGGGCCGGGCGGCGGGTACACGCTGGCGAAATCTCCAAACGAGATTTGTCTCCTGGACATAGCATCAGTCTTTGAACAAACGGACGCCCCTTCTATTTGCCCGTTCGGCCACGGTTGGTGCGGCAAAGGGGATCCGTGCCCGCTGCACGACACGATCATTTGCGTGGTCGACTCGAACCGGAAATTTATGGAGGAGACGCGTCTCTCCGTGTTTCGCAGCTTGCACCAAGAATGTAAAAAGCCAGCACCGACGCAAAGGAAGAAAGCCAAATCGTAGCGATGCGCAACGGATTGAAATCTGGGAGCAGCCAGCTGTCGCAGAAACTGGCGCTTCACTATCACGGCATCCACACGCAGCAGGACCGCGATGCGCGCGTTGCCGCGAAAGCCGCAGGAATCGAGAGGAAGTTCTGGCACATGATCCGTATTCGGGTCCCGCTTGGAACACTCACGGCCGATCAGTATCTGGCTCTGGATGCGCTGGCCGAGCGTGTCTCTTACAATCGATCGCTGCGAGTGACGGCTGGCCAAAGCATCCAGCTTCATGGCTTGGCCGCTTCAGATTTGACCGGCGCGATTGAGGAGATCACACAAGCGGGGTTGGCCGCGGGCTGCCATCAGAACGGCTTTGAATATGCGATCGCTGCACCTCCGATTCCCCTTAAAAAGGCTTCGTATATTAAGGTTCGTGCGCTGGCCGCGGAGTTGTGCGACGAATTCTATCCAAAACCGGGAGCGCCCGCTCTCGATGACAGGCCGGATCATGCGCCCCGAAAATTCACGATCGGCTTGGCCATGCCGGAGGATAATAGCGTCAATATTTTTGCGCATGATCTCGGCTTGTTGATGTTGGAGAAGGGCGGGGCGAGTCTGGTTAATCTATTCGTGGGAGGCAGCCTGAGCATGCCAGGACGGCGGCCGGGAACATACGCACGATTGGGGAGCCCGTTAGGCTCGCTTGCGCCCGCTCGATCAGTCGAGGCCGTGAAAGCGGTTTCAACGGTCTTTGCCAAACACGGACACCTCGCCACGCGACGTTATACCCGACTTAAATATGTTGTCGACGAATTGGGCCTGGACCGCTTTCGAACCGAAGTCGAGGAACAACTCGGATTTCGTCTTTCGCAAACGGCGCCCTGGAGCGAGCTGCAAAATCCCTCCTGGCGCGGAGCGAACGATCAGATGGGCGGACGATTCTTTTACGGTTTGGGGGTCCCTTACGGGCGCATTCAAGATTCCGGTGTGCGACGGCACAAAACAGCCGTTCGGACGATTGTGGAAGCGTTTCGCCCCACCATCGTTCTCGCGCCGGACCAAAACATTATTCTCGCCGGTTTGACTTTTGAACAAATGGGAGCGCTCGAGCGCATTCTCGCGGGATATCACATTCCGTTCGGAGATGGTTTGACAAAATTGCGGTTCGAAGCAATGGCGTGCGCGGGGTTGCCGACGTGCCCATTGGCTGTCGCTGAATCTGAACGAGTGGCGGGAGGCATTCTTGATGAACTCGAGGCTCTGCTCACGCAGATTGGCAAAAGAGAATCGACGTTTAACTTTCGGATCAGCGGCTGTTCCATCGGTTGCATTCGGCCCAACATGGTCGATTTAGGGGCGATTGGCCGAAGACCGGGGCAGTACGATCTTTTTGTCGGTGGCAGCGAAACGGCTGGGCGCTTCAGTGAACTCTACGCGGAGAATGTTCCGCTGGCGGAAATCGTTTCCACGATTCGGCCGTTGCTCGAATGGTGGGGCCGACAGAGCGAACCAAACGAAACCTTCGGTGATTTTTATGCGCGCTGGTTTGCGAACGGCGAAAAGCCAAATCGCCTTGTCCTGTGCGAAGCCGTTCCCGCGCGGGAGCGGGTGGAACGAAGAATCCAAGGGGCGCAGGAGGAAGCCCGGCCGAGCGGCGCGGTGGATTTTGTTTTCCAGGAGCGGTCTAACGGTTCCATCGAGGCAATTCGCAAAATTTAGGCAGCAATTCTCATTTTGCGGAGCGCGGCTGTGTGCGGAGCACCAGCCGCAGGCTTCCGGCAATCACAAGTCTCGGAGGTGCCGGTATTGCTGCGGCTGGTCCGGAGGACACAGCCGCGCTCCAAACCCAAAATGAGAATTGCTGCAACTTAGGGTCCTGGGGTTGACGCGCTCTCTTCTCCATCACATTGTTGTCAGGAAAGAAGGGGATGAGGCGCGAAACAAGAATCGCTCTGGTCTGGTCCTCGCTCTTGACGGGAGCGCTGGCCATACTTGTCGTTGTCGGGTCACGGAACCTATCGCATTTCGATGCGGCACTGGTGGCCTACACGTTTGCTTCCCTGTTCGCGGCTGCTGGGATCACGTACCGTTACTCGATTTGGCTGCAGCGCCCGCCGACAGCTCTATACTGGAAGCGCGGGTGGCAGGTCTTTTTCAAAAGGAAGCATCGGCTGCGAAACCTTCAGACCTGGTTCAAGCGCGTTATTGGTGAATTCGCGCTGAACGATTTCATTTGGAAACGGGACCGGGTGCGAGGGTTGACGCATTTTCTTTTGATGTGGGGATGCATCCTGGCGGCGGCAATCACATTTCCACTGGTGTATGGGTGGCTTTCATTTGAATCTCTCCCGGAGAAAATCGATTCCTACCGGATAGTCGTTTTTGGTTTTCCTACGATCACGTTTGCGAGCGGGTCGTGGCTTGGTTTCCTGATTTTTCACGGGCTGGTTTGGTCCGCTTTCATGGTGATTGCCGGCGTGATGCTGGCCATGCGGCGGCGCATGAGGGATGAAGGCGCGGTCGCTCTGCAGCTATTCGCCGAGGATTTTCTGCCACTGATCCTGCTGTTTGCAGTCAGCATAACCGGTTTGTTGCTGACCGTCAGTTATACCTGGCTGAAAGGTTATGGTTACGATTTCCTGGCTCTGCTTCACGCTGTGACCGTCATATTCACTCTGCTTTGGCTCCCCTTCGGGAAGTTTTTTCATATCTTCCAGCGGCCCGCACAACTTGGCGTCGAATTCTACAAAGACGTCGCGGCGCGCGAGGCGCCTGCCCATTGCAAACGGTGCGGGCATGTTTTCGCATCCGAAATGCACGTGACCGATTTGATCCAGGTCGAGCGCGAGTTGGGCTATCGCTATGAGGCAGACCAAAACGGGATTGGGCATTACCAATGGATTTGCCCTCCCTGCCGCCGCGCCATGTTTGCGCTGGCGCAGGCGCAGCTCACCTTGCCGGCGAATTTGGTGAGCGCGCGCGTTCAGCCGATGATGCCAGCGTATGCGAATCCCGCCACGGGCGAGGGGCCGCTTGGAGAAGAAGATCACAAGAATTTTCATCCTTGATATGGCCTCGTTACCCGCCACCTCCGCTGACATTAGCGACCAATTCGGCCCGCACCTTTCCGGACAAATTGCCGATGTTGACGCGACCAGCGCGCCGGACAAAGCGGTAAAGACCCATTGCTGCTTTTGCGGCCAGCAATGCGGCATTCAATTATTAGTGAAGGACAATCGCGTGATTGGGTTCGAGCCGTGGATGGAATTTCCCTTTAACCAGGGGAAGCTTTGTCCGAAGGGGATCAAGCGTTACTTGCAAGGAGCGCATCCGGACCGGTTGCTGCACGCGTACGAGCGCGATCCATCGAGCTCCGGCGGATTCAAACCGCTTCCCTACCACGCGGCAATCAAGCGAGTGGCTTCGGAAATCGAGCGGATTCAAAGCCAATATGGCAAGCAGGCGATGGCCTGCCTAAGCGGAGCGAGCCTGACGACCGAGAAAGCCTATCTCATGGGCAAGTTCGCGCGCGTTTGCCTCCGCACTCCTTATATCGATTACAACGGACGTCTGTGCATGGTGAGCGCCGGGGCGGCCAACAAGAAAGCTTTCGGGATCGATCGCGCAGCGAATCCCTGGAGCGATATCCTCAAGGCGGAGGTCCTTTGGATCAGCGGGGCCAACATCGCCGAGTGCGCGCCGATCACGACGGATTACGTGTGGCAGGCCCGCGAACGCGGGAGCAAGGTCATCGTTGTCGATCCTCGCTTAACTCCTATCGCTCGAAACTGCGATCTGTTTCTCCCGATCAAACCGGGACGCGATGTGGTTTTGTTCAATGGGATCCTGCGCTTGATGATCGAGAACGATTGGCTCGATCACGAGTTCATTAACACCTTCACCGTTGGCTTTGATGAAGTCGCTGCCAGCGTCCAGGAGTGGACGCCGCAACGCACCGCCCAGGCGACTGGGATTGCCGAGCGGGCCATCCGCCAAGCCGCAGAATGGTGGGGTCGCGCCAAAACGAGTTTTCTCATGCACGCCCGCGGCATCGAGCATCACACCCATGGCGTCCATAATTGTCTAGGCGCGATCAATATGGTCCTCGCTTCCGGCCGGATTGGACGGGAGCACTGCGGTTATGCCACGATCACAGGCCAAGCCAATGGCCAGGGAGGCCGGGAACACGGCCAGAAATGCGACCAGTTGCCCGGCTGGCGCGACATCGCCAATCCCGAGCATCGGGCGCACATCGCCAAAGTGTGGGGCATCGAAGCGAATGACCTGCCTGGCCCCGGAGTGGATGCCTACGAGATTTTCCGGAAGATCGATTCCGGCGAGATTCGCGGTCTTCTCTCGATCTGCTTTAATCCGCTTGTTTCTCTGCCAGACAACAATTTCATTCGCCGGATGCTGGAAAAGTTGGAATTTTATGTCGCGATTGATTTCTTCCTGAATGAGACGGCGCAGTTCGCCGACGTGGTGCTCCCTGGCTCATTGCAGGAAGAAGATGAAGGGATTGTCGCCACCGTGGAAGGCCGCGTGATCAAAATAAACGCGGCGGTGGAATGTCCCGGCGAAGCCCGGCAAGATTGGAGGATTATTCAGGACATTGCCGCTGCGCTCGATCGTCCGCGTGGTTTTCAGTTTGAATCGCCCAGGCAAATTCTCGATGAACTGCGCGTCGCGTCGCGTGGAGGGGTGGCTGATTATTCGGGGATTACGTATGAGAAGATCGAGCGGCAGTTCGGCGTGTTCTGGCCGTGCCCATCGGATGATCATCCTGGAACTCCGCGCTTGTTCGAAAACGGTTCCTGGAACGTGGTCGCACAAGGGACCGGGCCGTTCTATTTTCCGGATGGCAAAGCGCGTTTTAATCTCGCGAAATACACGCCGCCCGCGGAAGAGGTTGATGAAGCCTACCCGCTGATGCTGACGACCGGCCGAGTCATTAGCCATTTTCTTTCCGGCACGCAGACCAGGCGCATCGGCCCGCTGATGGATCATTGTCCGAATCCCTACATCGAGCTCCATCCGCACTTGGCCGCAAAGCTGGAGCTAAAAGACGGGGATTGGGCGACGGCGGAATCGCGCCGGGGCGAATGCACCTTACAAGTACTCGTGGTCAAAACGATCCGTCCGGATACCATCTTCATTCCGTACCATTGGCCGGGCGCGCAGAGCGCGAACCAACTCACGATTGCGGCGCAGGATCCAATTTCGAAAATCCCCGAATACAAGGTTTGTGCGGTGCGTTTGAGAAAAGCGAGTGCTCCAAAATCGCCTGCAGCCGCAACCGCCTGATCATGCCTGTTCCCGTTCAAAACGAATTTTTCATTGATCCAGGCCGCTGCATCGGATGCAACGCGTGTGTCCAGGCTTGCGGGGAATGCGACACGCACCGGGGTTATTCGATGATTCAACTGGATTACATCGACCGGAGCCATTCACCGCAAACCGTGCCCGTTGTCTGCATGCATTGCGATTCGCCCACCTGCGCTGAGGTTTGCCCGGCCGATGCTATTAAGCGCACGGAAGACGGGGTCGTGCAAAGCGCGCGGAAGCCGCGCTGCATTGCTTGCAATAACTGTGTGTTGGCCTGCCCGTTTGGCGTTCCAAAAATGCACACCGAAATGCGCCTCATGATGAAGTGCGATATGTGTTATGACCGCACCTCCGTGGGGAAGAAGCCGATGTGCGCCTCGGTTTGCCCGAGCCAAGCTCTTTACTTTGGGACGCGCGACGAGATCGAGCGGCTGCGGCCGAATTCGCAGCCATTTAACACGTTCAAATTCGGCCGCCAAATCATCAGCACGAAGGTCAATTTGATGATCCCGAAGCATTCTGCGATAGAACATGTGGATGTGCTCGAGGCGATCTACCAACCGCCCACTGGCCGGGAGATGGAAGACACGCTGTTTATGAACCCAGGAGAAGCATGAGAATCGAAGACCCGGATCAAATCACGATCGCTCCTGATGGAGGAATGCCCGAGGCCCAGCCGAAATGGCGTCAGGATTTCCCGATCGATTGGCCGAAAGATGAATATCGTTCCCGCCGTGATTTCACAAAGCTGCTCGGCTTGACCAGCCTGGCCTTCGTGGTCGGACAAGCCTGGATCGTTCTGCTGAGTCTGATCCAGCGGGCGGAAAAGCGGCCGCCCCCGTTCGAGATAACCAGTCTCGAGAATCTCCCCGTCGGGACGGCGAGACTCTTTTATTATCCGACGCAGATTGATCCATGCTTGCTGGTTCGTATAACTCCGAATGAGTTCGTAGCATTCGGGCAAAAGTGCACCCACTTATCCTGTCCCGTGATTCCGCGTGTGCCAGAGGGTAAATTCTATTGCCCGTGCCACTCCGGGTCATTTGATTTGAAAACCGGTTTTCCACTCGCCGGCCCGCCGCGGCGTCCCTTGCCGCGTGTGCTCGTTGAAGTGCGCAATGGCAAAGTATTTGCCACGGGGCTGGCGGACAGAAGCGTCGTATGAAGCGAACGAATTTTGCCCGCAGCCAGCGCCGCACCATCGTGCTGGGCATCCTGTCGCTGGTTTTGATTATTGTGATTCTGCAACTCTGGCTGCTGACTGCGACGATGGAGGCATACCTGGGTGGGGAACGTTCGATTCTGGTTCCTGCCGCGCTGGCCAGCGCGGGGTGCTTTGGGCTCGTGCTAGGGTTGCTCCGTTACTTCCGAGCGCTGGACTGAACCGCGTTCATGGAAGCATTGCCTCCAACACAAATGGCGCCTGCCGATCCGACAGCAACCTGGATCAAAAATTTTCCCCCGGGCTATTTTGCGCTGGTGATGGCCACCGGAATTGTATCGCTGGCCTGGCACTTTCAAGGATTCCCCAGCATCGCGAAGGTTTTATTCTGGTTCAATCTCCCCGCTTATGTGCTCTTGTGGGCGCTCACCTTAATTCGTTTCTGCAAGTTCCGGGCAGCAATGATCGATGACCTCACCAGCCATGCGCGGGGCGCGACGTTTCTCACCCAAATCGCAGCCACCTGCGTCCTGGGCAAACAGTTCGTCCTCCTGACAACCTTTCCCGCCGTCGGAAAATGGCTGTGGCTGCTCGCGCTGTTGCTGTGGTTGGTCCTCCTTTACGCCTTTTTTACCGCCATGACTGTGCTCGAACCGAAACCCAAGATCGAGCATGGCATCAACGGCGCCTGGTTGTTGGTCGTTGTCGCCACCGAATCACTCTGCACGCTCGGGACCATGGTCGCGCCGTCGTTCGTGCGTTCGGATCTTGTGCTGTTCCTGTCGCTCGTCGCCTACGTTCTTGGCGCGATGTTCTATATAATTCTGATCACCTTGATTCTCTACCGCTGGTTCTTCCGGAGCATGGAAGCGAACGTGCTCACGCCGCCTTATTGGATTAATATGGGAGCGCTCGCGATTACAACGCTGGCAGGCGGACGACTGCTGACTCCTTCGCCGGCCGCTTTCATTCTCGAGCCGTTCAAACCGTTCGTGACAGGCTTTACGATATTCTTCTGGGCGACGGCCACATGGTGGATTCCACTTCTCATTATCGTGGGAATTTGGCGGCACGGTTTCCAGAAACTGCCTCTCACGTACGACCCGCAATATTGGTCCCTGGTATTTCCTCTGGGCATGTACAGCGTGGCCACATTCGTGTTCGCTGAAGTCCTGAAGCTCCCATTCCTTCATGTCATTCCCCTCGTTTTCGCGATAGCTGCTCTAGTCGCATGGGCGATCACGTTTGTGGGGTTGATCCGCCAGATTGGAGCCTTTGTGAATGCGAACCGGCGCTCGGGCAGCGCGTGTTAGGGTCTGCTCAAAAATGGATTCGGCTTTTGGGCGGGAGCGCCTCATCGATGCTCATGCCCCTGCAAGGTATGATTCGGGAAACTTCCATGGATCGCGATAAATTGGCGCCGGCAGTTTCACGGTTGTTCCGTCATCCAACAACGACTCGGAAACCGGATTGAAGCGAACGGAGCGTCCCAGGCTGTAGGATAAATTCCCGAGCGTCACCGCGAGACTAACATTCGAATGATAATTCACGCTACAGCTCGGTTCCCGGCGCGATTTGATACAATCGAGCCATTCACGCTCGTGGCCTGGTGAAGGCGGGATCGATTCCGGCGGAGTCGTCTGTTGTTCGAGGAAATCACCTTCCGGAACGATCTCGAATTTATCGTAATTTGCGAACAACGTTCCGTTCGCGCCGTGAAAATAAATCCCCAGGCGCCGGTCCGGTTTGCCGCGGCCGAAATCGAACCCGAAACTGTTACAACAGCTCATCGTCCACGTCATCGTCAGGTTTGGATATTGCCAAATAATCTCCTGAGTGTCCGGGGCGTCGCCGTCGTCCTGGATGACAAACCGTCCCCCCGCCGAGTGAGTGATCAATGGAGCGCCGAGGCCGAGCGCCCAGATCGGGAGGTCAATAATGTGCGGCGCCATCCCGGGCGTCCAACCGCCGGAGTAATCCCAAAACGAGCAATGATGATACGCGCTCTCCGCGAGCAAAGCGTTGTACGGCCGAGCCGGCGCCGGACCGAGCCACGCATCCCAATCCAATCCTTCCGGCGTGTTCTGTTTTGGTGCGCGTCCAATCCCGCGCGGTCCTTGGTTCATCACATTGAAAGTGCGGACCGCGCTAATCGGTCCGAGTTGGCCCGACCGAATCCATTCGACGACGCGCCGGTAATTCGCGCTGGCATGAATTTGTGTTCCTACCTGGCAGACGCATTCATGTTTGTTAATGGCATTCCGCACCGCCAGTGTCTCGGCCGGATGGAGTGTCATCGGTTTTTGCAGATAGATGTCTTTCCCAGCTTCGGCCGCATGAATCGCCATCAGTGCGTGCCAGTGGGGCGGGGTGGCAATGATCACCGCGTCGATGTCTGGCCGTGCCAACAATTCGCGATAATCGGCGTAGCTCTTCGCGGTTGTTTTGAATCTTTCGGTGACCGCGTCGCGGCGTTTCTTCCAAACGTCACAAACGCCAGTCACGACCACGTCCGAGTGCCGGGCGCAGTTGTCGAGATTCGTCCGTCCCATTCCGTTGACCCCAATAATGCCGAGGGAGATTCGTTCGCTGGGCGGCGTTTTCTTTTCACGTCCGAGCACGGACGATCGCACTAACAACGGAGCAGCCAGCGCGGTGGAACGTAGAAAGTGTCGTCGGGAAAGTTTTGCAGCAGGCATGGTGACTGGTGTCTTGCCACCATGCTCTGCCGGTTGCCTTGATTCGAATCATGGTAGGCGGCGTAATTCAACCGGAAAGGGGTTTCGACAGCTCATACCAGCGACGACAAAGATCGCGGGCCGCTTCTTTCCAAGTCGGAAATTCAAATTCGAAGCCATCCCGCACCAGGCGCGTTGGAATGACCCGCCGGCTTTTTAGGATCAACTCCGTTTCCGTCCGAAGCAGCAGAGCTCCCAATTCCAAGAGCGGCTTCGGTGCGGGCAGTCCGAACGGCAATCCCCGCACTTCCCGAAGCGTAGCCATGAACTCCGCGTTGGGAACGGGATGAGGTGAAGTGAGATTCACAGGCCCGGCTAACGATTGCCTCTCGATTAAATAATAGATCGCGCGAACAAAATCATTGTCGTGAATCCAAGAGACGTACTGGCGACCATCGCCCGCAGGTCCCCCCAGCCCGAACCGCACCAGCCGAAACAAAACGTCGAAAACACCGCCGCGGTCCGGACTCATTGTCATCGCCGAGCGCAGCATCACTTTGCGCGTCCCTGGCAGAGGCCCAGCTTCATCGAAGGCCCGCTCCCACGCTTGAGCGACTTCAAGACTGAAACGCCAGGTGTCGGGAACATTCAGCTCGGAGCCGCCCAAGATCCCCGTCTCCTCGTCATTCCCTGCATCGTAACGGTGTGCGTAGATTGTAGCGGTCCCCGCTTGCAACCAAACCCGCGGCGGTTCGGTGCTGCGCTGAATCGCTTCCCCTAAAACCCGGACGGAGTTGACCCGCGATTCGATGATGTCGCGTCGATTGGCTGGGTTGTAACGACAGTTGACCGTCGCGCCGGTGAGATTGATCACCGCGTCCGCCGCCTCGAGTTCGTCGCGCCACGCCCCGAGTGAGTGCCCGTCCCAGCGCGCCACCCGCCATGGGACATTGCGTAGATCCCGGCGCGATAGAACGACCACTTCATGCCCGTCCCGGTGGAAGGCGCGCGCCAGGATGCCGCCGATCTGGCCGGAGCCGCCTGGGATCACGATTTTCATATTGGCGGGTGCAGGATTGGTTTCTGGAGTCCTTGAGGGGGAATGCTCCGAAATCGGTGAGACTGAAAAGTTGACTCACATACAATGACTTTTGAGGTTCAAGGAATCTAGCGCGTCGGCGCCGCACCTGCCGCGTGCGTAAGCGGCGGCAGCCGGTATTCTACCGCGCGGCGGCGGAGCTTCGAGAAGACGAGCAAGTTAAAGAAGTGCATCGCACCAAGCACGAGCAGCACGACCCCGACCTTGTAGCTGAGAACCTCGAGAACGCCTTGGAGGTTTTCCGGCTTCTGCGCCTGTTTCAGGGCGAGCGCGACGTAGCCAATGTTGATCAAGTAGAAGCCAACTACGAGCAGGTGGTTGACCGAATCGGCCAACGGTTCGTTGCCGCGGAACGCATCGACCAGAAATATCCGGCCGTTTTTGTGCAGGGTTTTTGCCACCCAGATAGTGAGCGCAATGCTGATCGTGAGATAACTGAGATAGGTCCAAACGATGGGTGTCATATATTTCCTTTTTTGGTTGTGAGTTGAACGGGCCTGTCGAGAAATCCTTGATATTATTTTAATAACTTCAGCGCCCAAGGGATGACTTTGCTTTGTTCGGACGCCGTGAGTTTCGTCACGATTTTATCCGCCAGTTCTAGAAAATCGCCGAGCGCCTTGATCTGTTGATTGAAGGCGGTCGCTTCAGTGCCTTTGAGATTCCTGGTCCGCTCGGCGCAGGCGTGGAGAACGTTCATGGCTGGCTGCAATTCCCGACGGCGGCGTTCGCGGATGATAATGCAGAACATTTTCCAGACATCCTTTTCCGCCTCGAAATACTCTTTGCGCTCGCCTTTGCGAACCACGCTTCGAACGAGTCCCCAGCTGACGAGGTCGCGCAGATTGCCGTGGGCATTGCCGCGGCTGATTTTGAGGTCGGCCATGATATCATCGGTGCTGAGGAGCCCGGGCGCGGTGATGAGGAGGGCGTGAATCTGGGCCATGGTCCGGTTGATGCCCCAGGCGCTGCCGATCGCGCCCCATTGGGTGACGAATCCATCGCGCGCCTGGAGGAGGGGAGTAAGGGATGGGCTGCTTGTATTCATCTGTTTCAGTAATTACTGAAAATACAGGAATGTGTCAAGCCAGGAACCGCTGCATGCCCAGCGCGCGACGGCCCTCTTGCTCTTGCTCTTGCTCTTGATCTTGCTCTTGATCTTGCTCTTGATCTTGCTCCGATGGATCAGGAGCAGAAGAGCAGGAGCAAGAGCGAGAGCATGAGCAAGACTAAATCCATGTTTGCAATGCGTGGCGACAAGGCCATGGAGTCCGCCAACCTCCAGCGCGCCGCCCGCCTCCGCCGGTCCATCCTCCAAAAGGCATTCACCGGGCAACTGGCTTGACGGAATCGGACGTAAAACATAGTTTAACGCAATGGTTAAAACGATTTCAAAGATTGGCAACTCGCAAGGGTTGATGTTTGACGCGGCGTTGATGGACATGGCCCACCTGAAGGCAGGCGACCGTGTGAACGTGGAAGTCCACGAGGGCGGCACGATCACGCTGACGCCGCTTCGCCCCAGGCCGTCGCGTGAGGAGGTGTCCAAAGTCATCAAGGCGACGATGAAGGATTACGCGCGGACGATGAAAAAGCTGGCATGAAGGCCACGCCGGAAAATCGTTTCCATCTCGCGGTGGAGATCGTGCGGGAGATTCACGCTGAAGCCATCGGCCGTTTCGGCGGCTCGGATGGCGTGCGCGAAATTGCGTTGCTGGAGTCGGCGGTGGCCGCGCCGCAGGCCAGCTTCGGCGGCCGGTCGCCTTATCAAGACATCGCCGAAGTCGCGGCGGCGTATCTGTTTTATCTCTGCAAGAATCATCCGTTCATTGATGGCAACAAACGGGCGGCGCTGGGCGCGTGCGTTGTTTTTCTCCGCTTGAACGGCATCGAACCAAAAACCGACGGACCGGAGTGGGAAGAACTGACGCTGGCGGTGGCGGCGAGTGAGATTGACCGTGATGAAGCCACCCGTCGGTTGCGGAAGCTTTTGCCGAAGAAAGCATGAGCAACCCCAACGCCCTCCTCCAAAAAGCTTTGGAATTATGCAACATCCTCCTCGACCCCCAGCGCGCCACCCGCCTCCGCCAGTCCATCCCCCCAAAAGCCTTCACCGGAGAACTCACACTCGCTAAGGAATTATGAAACTAGTTCGCCTGCGCATCAGAAACTTCCGCTGCTATAAGAAGGAAATTGCGTTCGACTTCAACGACATGACTGCGTTCGTCGGAAAGAATGACGTTGGCAAGTCAACTGTGATGGATACGCTTGATATGTTCCTAAACGAGGGTGCACCGGACAAGCACGACGCAACCAAGGATGGCGACGGGAAAGACCTCACGATCATCTGCGAGTTCACCAACCTTCCCCCAAGCGTTATTATCGACGAGGACAACTCGACATCGTTTCAGGCGGAACACCTGCTCAACTCGGCGGGTCGATTGGAAATTCACAAAACGTTCAGTGGCCATCTGGCGACGCCGAAATGCACCAGCGTTACCGCCTTCGCAGTCCACCCCAGCGCCGATGAGGTCGCCGACCTTCTCCAACTCAAAAATCCAGAACTCAAGAAACGGGCAGAAAAGTTAAAGGTCGACCTGACCGACATCGACCCCAAAGTGAACGCGCAACTGAGACAGCGCATACGTGAATCCGTGGGAGAGCTAAAACTCAAAGCTGCGCATGTTTCGCTTAACGACGAGAAAACAAATAAGCCGTGGGACAGAATTAAAACCTACATTCCGTTGCTTGCACTTTTCAAATCCGACCGCGCCAGCACAGATCAAGATCCCGAGGCGCAAGACCCGCTTAAAACCGCGGTCAAGGAAGCAATCAAGCAAAGAGAGGCGGAGCTGAACGCCATTGCCGCTCACGTTGAAACCCAGGTTCGCCAAATAGCAAAAGCAACGTTAGAGAAACTAAAGGAAATGGACGCATCGCTTGCGCAAGAGTTGAACCCTCAGATAACGGTCAAGAAGTGGGAGACGCTTTTCGGCGTGAACATAACTGGCGATGAAGAAATCCCTATCAACAAGCGCGGCAGCGGTGTCAAGAGGCTTGTCTTGCTAAACTTCTTCAGAGCGAAGGCTGAGCAGCAGGCACGTGAGAAAAGCAACGCGCCAGTTATTTACGCGATCGAAGAGCCTGAAACGAGTCAGCATCCGCACAACCAGCGGCTGCTCATTAACGCGTTGCTGGACTTAGCCGCTGACAGTCAGGTCATCATCACCACACACACTCCGATGCTCGCGCGGACACTGCCTGACAAATGCCTGCGATACATCCACATGAACGCGGACAAGACACGCGAGGTTCTCCAGGGCGGTGGGGAGACGAACAAGCTTTTCGCTAAATCGCTTGGAGTGCTGCCGGACAATGCTATCAAACTGTTCATTGGAGTTGAGGGGCGGCACGACATCACCTTCCTCAAGCACATGGCGAAGGTGCTCCTCAAAGCGGGATGCGATGTGTTGGACTTAGAAAAGATGGAGCTTGATGGGGAACTAATTTTCTTTCCGCTCGGCGGCTCGTCGTTGGCGCTTTGGACATCGCGACTTGAGCCGCTGTCGCGGCCAGAGTTCCATCTGTTCGACCGAGACAATCCGCCACCGGCAGCCGCCAAATATCAGGCTGAGGCAGACGCAATCAATCTTAGGTCGCGCTGTAAGGCTGTCGTGACTGGGAAAAAGGAGATGGAGAATTATCTCCACTACGATGCTATCAACGAAGCCTACACGCGCGTATGCAACATCACGCACGGTTTAGCGGCAAACTTCGCCGCGTTCGACGATGTCCCGGTCAAGATTGCTGAAATGGTTCACGCAGCCTCTGGCAGCCCCACCGCGTGGGCAGCGCTCGATGAGGAAACGAGAGACAAAAAGATCTCCAATGCGAAACGAAACCTCAACGAACATGCAGCATCCTCGATGACCAAGGTTCGATTGGATCAGGTCGATCCTGATGGCCACGTCCTGAGTTGGTTCAACGACATGAAAGCCCTCGCCAATGTCTAACCCCGCCGCCCTTGTTCAGAAACTTTGGAACTACTGCAACATCCTGCGCGATGACGGCCCGTCCTACGGCGATTACGTGGAGCAATCGACCTTTCTGCTGTTCCTGAAACTGGTGTACGGGCAGGTCAAGCCGCCGTTCAACAAGCCCGCGCTGCTCATCGGCGAGCAGACGCGGATCGTGGCGGAAGTGGAGCGACGGTTGAGCGTGGTGCAGGAGTTGGAAGCGGTGGCGTCCGCCAACCTCCATCGCGCCACCCGCCTTCGCCAGTCCATCCTCCAAAAAGCATTCACGGGAAAATTATGAACCAAGAACTTTGGCAGAAATTCGACAAACTCCGCAGTTTGCCATTCAGCGGACATGAAGGACTCGCGGAGTTTTTTCAAAATGAGGGGATTCGCTTTTCGCCAAGTGACATCGGCACATGGGGGCAATTCTTTGCGGCTCGGTTGGGGCGGGCAGGTGCGATGTTCCATATTCCAGAATGGTTGGCTGATGTGTTCAGCGCACTCGCGAAAGACGTTTCGCCAAAGTCGATCTGCGATCCGTGGGCGGGCACTGGCTTTCTTGTCGAAATCCTACGTTCTTCCTGCCAGCCGAAGGAGGTACTGGCTCTCACGCAAATTCAAGCCGAGCACGACCTCGGAAAAGTTCTTGTCCCGGATGTCAGTTGGCAGCTTGGCGAGCCAATGCGTTTGCTCGATGCGGCGAACCAGCAATTCGACCTTGTTGCGAGCATCCTCCCAATGGGGGGAAAGTCCTCCATCCCAGCAAAAGTAACAATCGCAACGGGAGAAACCATCGAACTCCGAGATGATCCGGGCAATCTTTTGATGGTGGCCGCCTCACTCCATATGAGTTCATCAGGCGTCGGCTTGTTCGTGGTGACTCCATCCTTTTTCTTCTCACAACGTTCAGTTTTCCGGCAGTTCGGCGTCCTTGGTTTGGGCGTTCAAGCGGCGCTGGCATTGCCATCAGGGACTTTTGCTCCTTACACAAATATCCCCGCGTTCTTGTTGGTGGTCGGTAGGAAGCCGGCTGCGCGAATGTTTGTTGCGCAACTCTCGAACGATGAGAGAACGAACCATCAAATCCTCGAGAATCTCCGGGGAGGCCATGAAGGTGGCACCTTGGAATTGGGACGATTCGTTGACCCTCTCTCATTCACGAGCCTTGAGACGATCAGGACGGCCGAACGTTTTGAAGAAGCGGAACGCCGCTTTGCCGCTCCGGCGGTCAAGCTCTCGGAACTGGCGACAGCGATAAATCTTGGTCGGTTTGGTGACGAGTTCGCCTTCCAACCGCAGGACAACTCCCTGTTTATTCCCCTGATTGGAAACAGCGCGGTCGTGGATTCTCTCGACGACCTGACATTGAAGAAACAGAACTACGCCCAAGTTGTCATCGACACTGCGCGCTCGAATGCTCGGTTCGTTGCGCGTTTCCTCAATTCGGACTTCGGCAAAAAACTGCGCGAGCCGAGCAAGACAGGCGCAGTCATTCCGAAGTGGAACAAGCAAACCCTCAAAGAGCTCCGCGTGTTCGTGCCCGACCTCCAGACCCAACGACGGATGCTGGAAATAGAGGCGCGGATGACGGCAGAACAAAACACGCTTCTTGGGCTTCAAAACGAGCTTGGAGAATTTCGGCGAGAACTCTGGGCTGATCCGCGCACGGCTGCCAGCATTGAGCAGCGGTTGACGGGCTTATCCAAGCGGCTAGGTGGAGGACTCAAGGAACACACGGCTGAAAGGCTCGACCAATGGTTTGAAACTTTGCCATTCCCTCTCGCGTCCATTTTGCGCGCTTGGCAGGCGACTCCCAGCCAGGACTTCAAAACGAAGCACGAGCACCTTCTCCACTTCTTCGAGGGAACGGCCGAGTTCTTGAGCGTCATCCTGCTCAGCGCATTCAGCTCCAACGAGGCCCTGTTTGACCCGCACAGGCAAAAGCTCGTCGAGGCGATGCAAAAGCAAAACTTGAGCTTTCAGCGGGCGACATTCGGAACGTGGAAGTTGGTGGTCGAGTATCTTGGCAAGCAGACGCGGGAACTGCTTTCAGCAACTGGAAAGAAGCCAGAAGATGCCCAGGATGACAGAGCGCTCTGCGCCGACATGTTCTCTGACCCCTCGCTGGGCCTGCCCGAGGCGCTCGGTCGCAAAGAACTCGCGACCATCCTCTCGGTGACGAACAAGATGCGGAATGATTGGAGCGGTCACGGCGGTGTGGTCGGACAAGAAGAAGCTCAACTCCGAAACGAACAACTGCTTGCTGAAGTCCAGAAATTACGGGAAGCGATTGCCGACACATGGGTGGAATCCCAATTGATTCACGCCCTGCACTGTCGTCCTCGCCGTGGTGTCTTCGAGAACGAAATCGCAGTGCTGATGGGGAGCAACAACGAGTTCCTTAAGGAAACTCGCCCAATGGCGACATGGCTGGATGTCGAGCGCCTCTACTTGTCGAAGAAGGATGCAGGACGTGCGCTCAAGCTCATACCCCTCATTCAAGTCGGCCCATCGCCGCAGTCGGCCAAGAACGCCTGTTACTTCTTCAGTCGCTTGGAAAGAGAGGGCGGCGCACGCTTCGTTTCGTATCATTTCACGGACAAACCGGAGTTGTCTGGGGAGTTCACCGACGCAACCGAAGCCATCAAATTCCTAACCCAACTCTGACATGGCGGAATCATCTCAACTCGTCCAAAAGCTTTGGAATTACTGCAACATCCTGCGGGACGATGGCCTGTCCTACGGCGATTTGGCTTCCCAAGCCCGCCACCAGTTAGTTTCCCCAAATCACGACCTGCGCTTCGCGCATTGTGGTCGTGGAACAGTTGACGTTTCTGCTGTTCCTGAAAATGGCGGATGAGCAGGTGAGACCGCCGTTCAACCCACCTTCGTCAGTTGGACTTCGGCGGGCTGGCAAGCCGTTGCCCATTCCCAAGGGCAAGGATTGGCCGGCGTTGCTGGCCAAAATCGCCCGGCAGTTGAGCGTGGTGGAGGAGTTGGAAGCGGTGGGGACCGCCAACCTCCAGCGCGCCACCCGCCTCCGCCAGTCCATCCTCCAAAAAGCATTCACCGGAAAACTTTTGACCGCGGATGACGCGGATAGCACGGATGGCAAGAAAAAGAAATCCGCGCCATCCGCGTAATCCGCGGTTAATTTTATTTTTTCTTTAATTCGCGGTCGCTTCGAATTAGCGGGATTCTAATCCCCTCGAGGCGCCGAATGAGGAATCCCGCGAATTCGAAGCGCCCCGCTAATTTAGTTTAACCGGAGTTTCCGTTGGCCTTCGCGGGTCCCTCCCTCAGCCTCGCCTCCGCTGTCGAAGGGAAATCTGCGCAAAGTGCGAACATTTCCATCGATAGTAGATCGAGTTCTACAACCTCGATGTCATCATCGCCACCATCGCCGAAGATTTGAAATAATGCCTGGTGGTTTCAGGAGAGACCTCAACTTCACGCAACCAAAGATAGTCTCCGCTCGCTTCAGGGACGTCAATGTTGAGCAACGGACTTATGTTTTACGTTCCTTCGGTCTTCGTTCGAGGATCCTTCGATGATCGTTCGATGATCCTTTAGTCTAACTCCGTCCCAAGCGCCCCAATTCACGGATGCCGGTGGTAACAGACTGTTTGGGCTAGTTACTCTTAAACCGATAACTTGCTGGCCATTGAGGACTTTTCAATATCTTAAGCAGACGACTGAACTTTAATTTCCACGTCTAGCGAGTCGCGCCTCAGACCATGCGAGTTTAAAAAGAAGCCCACACCCGAATTGCAACTCACATCTCCTCTCCGCGCCTCGCTCTTAGATTCCTTGCGGCGGAGACCGACAAAACCGTCAGGAGCAAAATGTGACTCAAATGGTGCGACTTTTGAGGTTCAAGCAATCGAGGGGAACACAGAAACTTCTCATTGTCGGTCTCCCACCGGATCGATAAGATCCGAGTCATTGTGAACAAACAGATTTTTTTCTCTCGCCCAGGCGCGTGCGCCGGCCGTTTTGATCGATCCACGATTTGCCAGGGACACGCTTGGTGCCGGCGGAGCCGCGCCTTCACCCTGATCGAATTGCTCGTTGTGATTGCGATTATCGCGATTCTGGCGGGGATGCTGTTGCCCGCGTTGGCGAAGGCAAAAGCTAAAGCTCAGCAAATCGCCTGCGTTAACAACCTGAAACAGCTCGGACTTGCCACTGCGTTGTACGTGTCGGACACGGGCAAGATGCTGCCGTACACACGCACGGGCGATCCGGACCTTTGGATGTCGCTGCTGATCCAAAACCAAGGCAAGGTCCATCAAATCCGGACCTGTCCCTCGACGCGCGATCCGTTAAAGAAACGAAAACAAAACAATCCTGCCAATCCGTACTACGGCACGGCTGATGAAACCTGGATTTGGCCGACGAACAGCACGAAAGGGTACAACGGCAGCTACGCGCTGAACGGCTGGCTCTACACCGATATGGCCGGCATGCCGCAAGAGAAGTTATTCAAGCGCGAAGCAGCCGTTCCCAACCCCACGATGACCCCGGAATTCGGCGATGCGATGTGGGTGGATGCCTGGCCTGAACCGACCGATCCGCCGGCCCGCGATCTGTTTTTCGGCGACGGCGTTCAAGGTGGCATGGGCCGGTTCACCATCGCCCGGCATGGAATTTCAAGTCCCTCCGCGGCGCCTCGAAAAATGACGGCAGGCGCGCCGTTACCGGGAAGCATTGATGTGGTTTGTCTCGATGGGCACGTGGAAATCACGAAGCTCGACAAGCTTTGGAACTTTTACTGGCACCGCACCTACGTGCCTCCCGCGACGCGACCGAAATAGAGGTCGCGTAGGCGTTGGATTGGCCAGATCTGGATGCACCTGCGCCGCCGGCTTCCAGGTTCAACGTTTTGACGCGCTTTGGGACGTCGAACCCAAGTAACAGCCAGCGTGAGCCGGCTCAAATTTCAAAATCTGGATGGACGTGCGCCGAGGTCTGGCCGCGCTCACGTCATCGCCTGCGATTGTTGAACATGAATTCGAGGGACCTGCTTCGTCTGGGCGTGCCCTTTGGTGAGGCGCAACGGCGCGCGATCGATTTCATCACGCAATTCATTTTGAAGGGCGGGGATAAGATGCGGCTCGAAGAAGAAATCAAAGCAATCGTAGCCAATCCGCCTTTGTTCGCGGAGGACCCGCTGCGAAAGGAATTCGCCAAAGCGATCGTCAACTCGCCGCCGCCCCCGCGGAGCGATCCAATTAAATTTCGGCAATGGGGTGCAGGACTCGAAGACGAAGCCGTTGCTCAAATGGAGAAAGCGTGTTTGCTTCCTGTTTCAGTCGCCGGCGCGCTGATGCCGGACGCGCATGTCGGTTATGGATTGCCCATCGGCGGCGTCCTCGCCTCGGAAAACGCGGTGATTCCCTACGCGGTCGGAGTGGATATTGCGTGTCGGATGAAAATGACGGTTCTGGACATTCGACTACGCGACCTGGAGGAGAAGCAAGATCGGTTGGCTCGCGCCATTGAAAGCGAGACTCGATTCGGGGTGGGAGCGACGTTCCGGAATCGGCGAGACCACGCGGTGATGGAGGCCGATTGGGCGTGCAGTCCGATCACGCGCCAGAACAAAGACAGAGCATGGTCGCAGCTTGGAACGAGCGGCAGCGGGAATCATTTCGTCGAATTCGGCCTGTTCACGGCCAAGGAAGAAATCAACGGTTTGGCGCCGGGCGTGTATGTGGCGCTGCTGAGCCATAGCGGAAGCAGGGGAACTGGCGCGGCCGTTTGCAATCATTACAGCAAACTGGCAGTGAAAAAACATCCGGAGTTGCCGCACGAACTGCAGCGGCTCGCCTGGCTTTCTTTGGATGAGGAGGAAGGCAGCGAGTACTGGGCGGCGATGGAATTGATGGGATTATATGCGGCGGCCAATCATGCTTGCGTGCATCAGCACGTCGCGGGGCATTTAGGGGCGGAGGTGTTGTTGGATATCGAGAACCACCACAATTTTGCCTGGAAGGAAACGCACGTCATCGACGGCATCGAACGCGAACTGATCGTGCATCGGAAAGGGGCCACGCCAGCGGGGCAGGGCGTCATCGGCATCATTCCCGGTTCCATGGCCTCGCCGGGATTTGTGGTGCGCGGCCGCGGGAATGCCGAATCGCTGAACTCCGCTTCGCACGGGGCGGGACGGGTCATGAGCCGGACCAAAGCGGCCCAGACTTTTAATTGGAAGGAAGTAAACCAATTCCTGCGGGAACGGCGCGTGACCTTGCTCTCCGCGGGATTGGATGAGGCGCCGATGGTTTACAAAGACATTCACAGGGTCATGGCGGCCCAGGATGATTTGGTGGAGATCATTGGCCAATTCGATCCGAGGCTTGTCAAGATGGCGCCGCATGGCGAGCGCCCGGAGGATTAACAAAATGAAATGGGGTCTTGCGATTGATTTTTTGGTGGCCGCGCTTGGCATTGGTTGGCGGCCGCTCGTGCAGGCGGCGCCGCTGGCGCATGTGGAAAGTCCCGACCACCAAATTCGGGGCAGCGTTTCCGTCGAGCCTGGCGGCCGTCTCATTTATGAAGTGGATTGGAGGAACTCGCCCGTCATTGAGCCGTCGCCATTGGGCATTGCGGTCGACGGGATTGATCTCGGAATGAACGTTGCCCTCGGCGATATCGAGCGTTCGGAGCACCGTGACTTTTATAGATGGCGCGGCGCACATTCGACCGGGACGAATTGGTATAACGGTTTATTGATTTCGGCAATGCACGAGCCCAGCGAGACGAAATATGCCCTCGAAGTTCGGGCATTTAATGGCGGGATTGGAATTCGCTACCTCGTTCCCGGGAAAGGGCAGCGCGTCGTTTCGGGCGAGAGAACCGGTTTTACCTTTCCCGAGCAATCGCAGTTTTGGCTTCAGACCAATACCCTCAATTATGAAGGCATCTACGAGAAATGGCCGGCCGATCGAATTCAAGCAGGCACGAAAATCGGTTTGCCGATGACGGTGGTGCTGCCGGAAAAGCGCGGTTACGCCGTCGTTAGCGAAGCGGCTCTGTTCGGGTATAGCGGCATGACGTTGCGGTCGAGTCGGAGCGGAACGTTTGAAGCAGCGTTTGAGGATGACGCCAAGTGGGAATTGGCCGCGCCGTTCAAAAGTCCGTGGCGCGTGATTTTGGTGAGCCCGGACCTGAACGGGTTGGTGAACTCCGACGTGATCGCCAGCCTTTGCCCGCCACCCCCGCCGGACCTGGAAAACGCGAGTTGGATTCGGCCAGGCCGGGCCGCGTGGTCGTGGTGGTCGCAAGGCACGGGCGATCTTCACCGGAACAAACTTTATGTCGATTACGCGCAGCAGCTCGGTTGGGAATTCAACTTGGTGGATGCGGGCTGGGAGAATTGGAAAGATGGCGAGCGCGGGAAATGGGACATGGTTCGAGAGTTGGTCGAGTACGGCCGTTCCCGCGGGGTGGCCATCTGGCTTTGGAAACATTTCAGCGGAGTCAAGGAGCGCGAGCCCCGGCGCCAATTTTTCGAGCAATGCCATCAAGCTGGAGTGGTCGGCGTGAAAATCGATTTCATGGATTCCGAATCGAAAGCGATGATCGACTTTTACGAAAGCGCTTTGCGGGATGCCGCCGAATTTCACCTGATGATCAACTTCCACGGCGCCAACAAACCGACCGGCGAATCGCGCACCTGGCCGAATGAAATGTCCCGCGAAGGAATTCGCGGGCTGGAATACAACAAATGGTCCGCCCTGCCTCCGCTGCATTATGCGTCGCTGCCGTTCACGCGCTTGGTGGCGGGGCACGGCGATTTTACCGTTTGCACGCTGCGGCCGGATTTTCTGAAGGGAACACGGGCGGGTTTGCAGTTGGCGTGCGCTATTGTTTTCACGTCGCCAATGATGCATTGGGCTGACACGCCGTCATTTTATTTGGAAAGCCCAGCGCTGCCTTTGATCCGTTCGATCCCGTCAGTGTGGGATGAAACGCGCGTGTTGCCCGGAAGCGATATTGGAAGGGTGGCCGCATTCGCGCGCCGCTCGGGAGATGATTGGTTCGTCGGGATCATCAATGCCGGCGAGTCGATCGATTGGCCGCTGACGTTGGATTTTCTTGGGCCGAAAGACTTCGATGCTTTGCTGGCGGCGGATCATCCTGATCGGAGCAACGAATTGGTCCTGACGCGAGCCCATTTCAGGGGCGGGGAACAAATAAGGATCCAGCTGAAAAGCGGCGGAGGTTTCGCCGGCCGTTTTACGCCTCGGCGATAGGGAAGAGCGGAGCGCCCGGAGTCGGAGGCATGCTGGCGGAGAACGGTCTTCCCGTTGGTTGATTTCGTTGGTGCAACGCCTTGGCTGCAGCGTGAACGCTGCGTTCCTTGCGGGAGTCGCAGCGGCACACAATTGGAATGTGGGCATTAGCCTAAAGGCCGCGTTCCGCTCAGTTGACTTGCCGCGTCTGCCGCGGTCCGCTCGGTTGCGCCCAGCTTGCTCACGGCGTGGCGAGGTGATGCGAACGCGCGCGAATGTAGCTGACATCATTGGTTTCGCTTGTGACCGGGTGCGGATTCGACGTGAGGGAAGAAGTCGTGTTTCGCAAGACCGGCTTTTTCCAACGGTGCGATTCGGCATGGCCATCCGCGAAGGAGAGCACGCCGCTTTTCCGATCGTGCAGCGCGCCTGGAGCGGTGAAATAGGTTTGGTTGTTCCGCACTGGAATTTCAAACGGCGTGTAACAAATGCTGAGCGGCTCGACATCGATGAAGACGAATAATTCCGACGGCCGGACGAATTCAGAGTTGCGTTTATAGAATGTCACCGGCGGGACGGGGGCGAATTGCTCGACCCCGCCGTTGAGATAATCGTTCATGGAATAGCTGCGAAGCTTAGGCGCCCGGCGCTTTCCGACGGTGTAGATCGTTTTTTCGGCCGGGCATTTGTAGACGCCGAGGCTGGTGAGATATTTCGCAAAGGAAGCCCGCTTCGGATCGGTGAACGAAAGCGGATTAATGAACCCTTCCGTGGGACCATGGACCGTGCTGAACACCCAATTCAATCCGCGCCCTGGCGGCGGCGCGCCGCGCACGTTCGAGGGAAGCCCGCCGGCGTTGTCGTCCTGATACAATGTCCAGGTGAGGAGCAGTTGCCGATGGTTGCTGATGCACTGCGCCTTTAGGGCTTGGCCCTTGGCTCGGGCAAGGGCAGGGAGCAACAAAGCGGCGAGAATGGCGATGATCGCAATCACCACCAGCAGTTCGATCAGGGTGAAGCCACGCCGCATGTTCGATCGCATACGATTCCAGCAGTAAACGTTTTCAGATCGTTCGGAAAGCTTCAAAAACAAAACCGATTGTTCGAGGGAAGGTTTTTGGATGCCGAAGCCGCCCGAGAAGGGAGAGCGTGGAGGAGGTGCAATGCCCTGTCCGCCTCATCACCTCGGCGGCTACAGCCGATGTGCAATGCCTTGTCCGCCTCGTCACCTCGGCGGCTACGAATCACGGTCCGCCTGTCATTTCGGCGGGGCGGGCTGTTCCATTTCGCGTCCGGCTGCCGCGGGCGTGTCCAATGGATGCGGCAGTTCCGGCGCGGGAGTCTGCCGGCGCATCGGTTTGCCAATGAGCCGGTGAAATGTTTCGGCATCGAGCGTCTCGCGCTTGACTAACTCTGCTGTCACCGACTCGAGCTGATCCCGGTGCAGATTGAGAATTTCCCTGGCTTCGCTGTAGCAGCGATCCAAAATATTCTTCACTTCGCGATCGATTTCGCGCGCTGTTTCTTCGCTGCAATCCCGCTGGAACGCTCCATCGGGACTGCCGAGCAAAAACGGGTTTTGACGCTGGGCGCAATGGACGAGCCCGACGCTCTCGCTCATGCCATAGAGGCAAATCATTTGGCGGGCCAGGGCAGTGGCGCGTTCCAAGTCATTTTCCGCGCCGGTAGTCACCTCGTTGAAAATAATTTCTTCGGCCGCCCGGCCGCCCAACGCACCCCGGATGCGATCGAGCAATTCCGCGCGGCTCAAAAGGAATTGATCATCGGTTGGGAGTTGGAGCGTGTAACCAAGCGCAGCCCGGCCCCGAGGAACAACGCTGATTTTGTGAACCGGGTCTGCGTCCTTGCTATAAGCGGCGACCAAGGCGTGGCCGACTTCGTGATAGGCAACCCGCCGTTTTTGCTCCTCGTTCAAACGCCGGCTTTTCCGTTCCGGTCCGGCCACGACTTTTTCAATCGCTTCTTCGACGTCAATTTGTTCAATGAGTTTGGACCCGCGCCTGGCCGCGAGCAGGGCGGCCTCATTTAGCGCGTTGGCGAGATCCGCCCCGGAAAATCCAGGAGTCCCTTGAGCGATCCGGCGCAGATTGACATCCGGCGCCAGCGGTTTGTCGCGTGAATGCACTTTCAAGATCGCTTCCCGCCCATCAATGTCCGGAGCGTCCACCACCACTTGCCGATCAAACCTTCCCGGGCGCAGAATCGCCCGATCGAGCACGTCCGGCCGATTGGTTGCGGCCAGCAAAATCACGCCGGTGTTCGGAGCGAAGCCGTCCATTTCGACGAGCAATTGGTTGAGGGTTTGTTCCCGTTCGTCATTCACCGCGCCGACGTGGACGCCGCGCTGCCGTCCGATCGCATCGAGTTCGTCAATAAACACGATGCACGGCGCGCGCTGCTTGGCTTGCTGGAAGAGATCGCGCACGCGCGCGGCGCCGACGCCCACGAACATCTCCACGAAATCGCTTCCGCTCAATGAGAAGAACGGGACCTTGGCCTCGCCCGCCACGGCTTTTGCGAGCAGCGTCTTGCCCGTCCCAGGCGGCCCCACAAGGAGGATGCCTTTGGGGATTTTTGCGCCGAGCGCTTGGTACCGCTCGGGATGTTTCAAGAAATCGACGACCTCCTGCAGTTCATATTTGGCTTCATCGCAACCTGCCACGTCATTGAAAACCACGCCGGTGTCAGGTTCCGCCACGACGCGCGCGCGAGTTTTGCCGAAGCTGAGGACGGATTCACCGGCGGCGCCCATCCGGCGAGAGATAAGGCGCCAGATCAGGACCATGATGATAATTGGGAGAATCCACGCCATGAACAGCGTCGAGAAGAATCCAGGCCGCATTCCTTGATACTCGACCTTGGCCTTTTCGAGCTCGTCCACCAGTTTTGGATCTTCGACGCGGATGGTGCGGAAGTTGAACGGTTCGCCCGGGGCTTTGCCCGCAACACGGGCTGGGGGCGGGTTCGTCTTGACTTCGTTTTTCTGTGGGGGTCCTTTCGGCTCGATGCGGCCGGTGATCTCATCCCTTCCGACGGCGGCGGATTTCACCTCGCCTTGCGCGAGATGGCTTTTGAATTCGCTGTATTGAATGGTTTGAACAGAAAGGCGGGAGAACATTTCCTGCCACCCAATGAGCAGCACCATCATCACGAGAAAATAGGCGATGTAAAAACCCCAGCGCGGCTCGGTGGGCGGTGTTTTTTTCGGCGGGAGTTTTCCTTTCCCCGGTTTCTTCTCCCGCGGCGCGGTCGGATTTCTCACGTTAAAACAGCTTTCCCTTTTGATCGGCGATCCCATCCAGGATGAATTGAATGGCGACCGCCGCGAGCAACAGGCCCATGATCCGTATGGCAATTTTCATGGCCAAGGGGCTAATCCACCCGACTCCATGAGCAGCCAAATGCAAGATAACATACGTCACCGCGCAGACGAATAAAATGCTGCCGAGCAGGGCGGTTTCTTGCATCCAGCCATTGGCTTGCGATTGCAAGAGGATCGCGGTGGAAATGGCGCCTGGCCCTGCCAGCATCGGAACCGCCAGCGGCGTCACGGCGATTTCTTCCTTGCCCGCGGCTTCGTCCGTTTCCTCGGCCGTTTCGTAAACGGGGGACCGGCGGGCGCGCAGCATGTCCACCAGCTTCATGCTGCGCAAGGCGCCAAAATCGCTTCCTTCATTCCGTGAATAATTTTTTTGTTCGCAGGGCAAATAGTGGCGAGCACACCGGACAATTTCGCCCGGGCTCGATCGCCTTCGCCCGCCACAAAATAGTACGGACAAAGACGCACCCGGCCGTCCATTTCTTCCGCAATGCCGCGATCGAAATCAAACCAGCGCGAATGAAACAGAGCGGGCTTGTGGTAGCGCTGCAGAATGAACGGCCGCCGGCCAAACGACTCGACCGCCAGGTCGACTGCCTTCGACCATTCCTCGACCGGCAAGTCGCTTCCGAGATAAACTCCGCGCGCGCCCCAGGCGTGTTCGGAAAAGCCCGACTCCTTCAGGATGAGGTTCCGATCGCGTTGTGAAAAAAGCTTCAATTGGCGCCAATCAGTCAGGTTCAATTCTGGAATGGCGCCTTGCGGCGGCAACGGAGCGGGATCAACGACCCAGGAATATGGAACCAATTTGAGCAATCGTTCCAAAAAAGATTGGCCGAGTTCCCGCCGCCAAAAGTCCTGCAGATGCCGGTTCCAGAGAAGCGCCAGCCAGATTTTTTCTTCGAGGAATGGCTTGGGCGGGGGCGTCAGCCGGATTACTCGGCGTCTCGCCAAATCAAATGCCACCGGCGCGCTTGGAACATGCGCCACATCGAACATTTCGAAAAAACGGTAAACGGCGTCGCCGGCAGAAAACGAGGTGAATTGCGGATCGCGGACCTGCACGCGTTGCGGGTCGATGGCGCGCGCAAGCCAGTTCATCTCGGGGCGGTACGTGCCCGACTCGTCCGAAACAACCAGATGAACGTTTTGGGCCTCGCCGAAAATCGACGCAAAACCGCTTTGCATTCCATCCCGTCCGCCAATGACACGGCCCGCGGCCGGCGAGTGGCTCTGCTGCGCTTGGTCCAACTCAGAGTAAGTTTGGTTGAGCCACGCGGTCAGGCCAATTCCGCCAGGAACGCTGTCGAGTTCCGTGAGCGCCAGTCCCGAGTCCGTCAGGAGCAAATCGGGCCGGATCACCCGCGGCAAATCATTTTTGAAAGCGGGATCGCGCTGGAGCTCGATAATGTCGGCCGGTTTTCCTTGATCGAGCCACGCGGCGACCCAAGGCGGTTGCTTGCCTGCGGCGCTTTGGCGGTAAAGGAGATTGGCCGCGCGATAAAACTGAAGCAGGACCCGGCCGAGGTTTTCCAAATCGCTGGCGAGTTCCGGACCAATCTGAAAAGGCGCCGGTGCGATCCGCCAATCTTGCCCGGCGAACAGGCCCTCGGAAGGAATACGCGAGCGGACAAACTGTGCCCGCTCAGGTTCGTGCGGGAGAGCTGGGATGCAAGGCGCCGGACTGGTTTCCTTCATGCCCTCACTTGTCCCGTGCCGATTCCAATCCATTTGTAGGAGGTGAGTTCTTCCAAGCCCATCGGCCCGCGCGCGCCGATTTTGTCGGTGCTAATTCCAATTTCGGCTCCCATCCCAAACTCGCCGCCGTCCGTGAAGCGGGTCGAAGCGTTCCAATAAACCGCGGCTGAGTCGATCTCCGCGAGAAATTTTTTCGCGCGGGTTTCGTTGCGAGTGACGATGCAGTCGGAATGAGCCGAGCCGTACTGGCTGATGTGCTGAATGGCCGCGTCGAGGTTCTCGACGATCCGGATGTTCAGCACGTAATCGTTGTATTCGGTGGCCCAATCCTGTTCGGTCGCCAATCGCCAGCGCGGAGGCGGGTTGATCCGCGGCGTCGATTCCGAGAAAATTTTCTGCGTCTCGGGATCCGCGTGCAGCTCGACTTTGTGTTCGGACAATTTCTGCACGATGCGCGGAATGAATTGGCGGGCAATCTGCCGATCGACCAGCAGCGTTTCCATCGCGTTGCAAACGGCCGGCCGCTGCACTTTCGCGTTGAGCGCGATTTCTTCGGCCATGTCCAAGTCAGCCTCGCCATCGACATAAACGTGGCAAACGCCCTTGTAATGTTTGATCACCGGCACTTTCGAGCACTCCGCCACCGCCCGGATGAGACTCTCGCCGCCGCGAGGCATGCAGAGGTCGATGTAATCAGTCAGCGACAACAACACGGGAATCGCTTCGCGGTCGGTGGTGGGCACGACTTGAATCGCGTTCTCGGGAAAATTCGGGTTCCGGCTGCGCGCTGCCGCCACCATCAATTGGGCGATGGCCTGATTTGAATGAAGCGCCTCTTTGCCGCCACGCAGAATGGCGGCATTTCCGGATTTGAAACAGAGGCTGGCCGCATCCGCCGTCACGTTCGGACGGGACTCGTAAATGATGACAATCACGCCGATGGGCGTTGTGATTTTTTGCAGCTTGAGGCCGTTCGGTCGAACTCGTTCGTCCAGGATGCGGCCAACCGGATCGGGCAGGGCGGCCACTTCGCGCAACCCTTTGGCCATTCCAGCGATTCGCTTTTCATCCAGCTTGAGCCGATCGAGCATCGCGGCGGACAGCCCGTTGCCCGCGCCTAATTCCATGTCGCGCGCATTGGCTTCGCGGAGAAGTTCGCGATTTTGTTCGAGCGCCTCCGCCATTGCGAGCAGGCAGGCATTTTTCTCGGCCGCGCTCAATCGAGCCAGCTGTCGGGAGGCGGCTTTGGCCTGGCGCGCCAAGTGGAGCATTTCGTCCCGCAAACTCATGGAGGCAACTTAATGGATAACGGAGAAGTTCCAAAAGGATAATTACTTCTCGCCGATCCAAACCAACGTTCCCACCGGAAGCCGATCGAAAAGGGGGATCAGATCTTTTCCAGCGACATGAATGCAGCCGCACGATGCGGGGCGGCCGAGGGTGGTTTCATCGCCGACGCCATGAATATAGATGTAACGCTGGAACGTGTCCCGGTTGCCGCCGCGATTCAGCCCGGGTTCGAGCCCTTCCAGCCAAAGAATCCGATGCGCAATCGTGGCATCAGGCTGGCCCGCCCAGGTGAAACCGATCGCGCGACGGCTGCGAAAAACAGTCCCGATCGGATCGCCGCCGCCGATCTTTTGCGCGATCCGGTGCAATCCCAAGGGCGTTTTGTTGGATCCTGCTTCCTGGCCGATGCCGAAGCGGGATGTGGAAATTAAAAACCGGCGAAGCAGGGAATGATTTCCAGGTCCGCCGTTATGCGGCGCGCCGATCTCTTGGAACCAATCCATTGATTGCGACGCAATGTGAACGATCAAAAGGTCAGCGCTGAGGAGTAGGCCCTTTTGACGGCACACCAGTTGGAGTTCATTTAGGACGCGGGACGCGCGATTGGCGGCGTGGTTGGTTGGATGAATCATAACGGTGACATGCTGCCTGATTCGATGAGCCAAAATCATTCGGTGGGGCGAGGCTACTGACGAGCCGCCCAAGGAGTATGCTCCAACGCCTTGCGGCTCGCGGGTACGCTCGCCCCCCCTGCCTGCACGGCTTCCGTGCGCGCAAATTCCTCATCCGACAGTGCGCTGGGCTTCACTCGGCTGAGGCTTGGCTAGTTTTTTGATCAGCACTTTCGAGTTTCGCCCGCTCTGTTCGTATTTTTCGCGGCGGCCCGGCGGCAGATCGTCCGGCGTTCCCTCGGTGTAACCGCCCTTGGATTGAAAGTAAGCGAACGCCTGCGTCGAGAGCACCACCAATTCATCGAGCCCGAGCTCCCGCGCTTTGTCCTCGACGAAATTAATCAGCTTGCGGCCGATTCCTTGATTTTCGTGAGAGGCCCGAACGAACAGGCACGCGAGCTCGCCTTTTTTCTGTTCGGGGTAAGTGTGCAGCGCCACGCACGCAACTGGATTTTTGTCGATTTCGAAGATGTAATAATCGCCCAGCTGCTTTTCGATGACCGGCCGAGTGCGTTTCAACAGCTCTTCATTCACGACAGAATTCTTGATGAGAATCTGAATGTTCCGGATGTCCTTTTTCAAGGCGCGCCGGATTTGCTGGTATTCATTGGCGTAAATGAGCGTGCCGATTCCCTCGTTGGAGAACACTTCGGCCAGCAGCGCTTCGTCAACCCTGCCGTTGATGATGTGAACTCGCGGAATGCCAGCCTTGCAGGCCGAGGCCGCATGAACGGCTTTGGAAAGGATCTCCGGCGCGAATTCATTTTTGTGGTGAGCCAAGGCTGTTTCCAAATCGCTGGCCAGCATTTGGCGGATCACTTGGCCCTGCCGCAACAGACCGTCCATCGTGGTCATGAAAATCAGTTTGGTTGCCTTGAGCGCGTCGGCGACCGCAAGCGCGACGGCATCGGAATTCAACCGGTACGTCTTGCCATCTCCATCAATCCCGAGCGGCGGCGCCACCGGAATAATTCCCTGCGATAAGAGTTGCTGGAGCATCTCGACATCCACGCGCTCGACTTTCCCGGTGAACAGGTGATCGATCCGCTGAATGATCCCGAGCGGATAAGCCGTGATCGCATTGGTGTAGGCGGCGCGGAGATCATTCGCCGAAAGTCCTTCGAGAATTTCGTGGGTCAGCCGGTTGCCAGCGGTCAGCGCCAGCTTGAGCGTCGGCGCATCGGTCACGCCGCTGCCGTCGAGGTTCGAGGGCGTGACCTTCTGTTCTTCGGCCAGGATTTTGATCTGGGCCGCAGCTCCATGAACGATCACCACCCGGATGTTCAATGACCGAAGCACCGCGACATCCATGAGAATATTGGCGAAATTCTCGTCGGTCACAATCGCGCCATCGATGCTGATGACGAAGGTTCGTTCCCGAAAGCGCGGGATGTACTGGAGAATGGCGCGTAAATCAGTCGGTTTCACAGTGTGGCAAACTTGAATTCAGATCGCGGCGGGATTCAATCTTAAAGCTCAATCATCGTCCAAATCCCTCTGCAGCGCTTTCGGGAGCACAGCCCAGGCCGGATAGGCTGCATTCGGTTTTTGCGCGCGCCACAAAATTCGATTCAAGACGTCTTCCGGACAACGGTCCGGTTGATCGAGCGGCAGTTTGGCGCTGACGATCGCATCGCGCCGTGACACAGGATCCCGGATCGCTTTCGGTTCCGGATTCATCTCGTCCAGCGGAACTTGATTCGGCACGGTTGTAAACGGCGAAAAATCGGGTTCGCTCGTGAAGCACGCGGTCATGGGCGTCGCGCTGGCGTCCATCTGATTCATGGGCGGCAGCCCCAGAATCAACTCCATCGTCCGCAGCAAGCTGGTTTGATTATAATTTTCGTGCACGACCGCATGGCGCCGCGCCCATGGACTGATCACATACGCCGTCGTTCGGTATCCGCTCACATGATCCCAGCCCGCTTGGGGGTCGTCTTCAATCGCGAAGATTGCTGTCTCCTTCCAAAATGGACTATGGCTGATCGCTTCGACGATCTGCCCGAAAGCGAGATCGTTGTCCGCCACTTGTGCGCCGGGAGTGGGCGCGCCCGCTTTCGTTCCGGAAGTGTGATCGTCCGGCAAACAGATGATGATGAATTGCGGAAATTTTCCTTTCCGTTCGTAGTCGTGAAGCTCGTCGATGAACCGCGCGGCCCGGAACACGTCTGGAATCTGCATGTCCCAGCCGACGGTATTCGTCATGATGTAAGGTCGAAGCGATTCGATGGCGGGCCGGCAGCCGATTTCAATCAACCCGGTGTTATTTTTGAAATCGCGGTAATAATCCAAAAACTTTGGGGCCGGTTTGCGCTTCGGATCTTTCCAGCGTCCAGAACCGATGGTGAACTCGCCGTAATCGCGAAACGTCTTTCCGTGCGCGATCGCGTTGTCCCAAATAAAACCGCTTGGCGCGTAGGCCAGCGCGTCAATGTCGTCGTCCTCCATTCCGTCCGGATAACTGCGCGGGAAACCGGCAAACGATTTCTCCATGTAATCGGTCGCGAAGGCGGTGTCGGCCCATTGGTGGCCGTCCGCGCTGAGAATTCCGGAGCAATACGTGTTATCGAGCAGCACGAATTCGCGGACCATCTTGTGCTGGTTCGGCGTGAACTTTTCGCCGAAGACGCACAGTTCAGCGCTCCCATTGCCTTCGGGGATATCGCCCAGCACCTGATCGTAGGTCCGATTCTCTTTGATGATGTAAACGACGTGCTGGATCGTCGACGGTTCGCCCGCTCGCTCAGGAATGGGCTGGGGGACTCGGCTGGCCCGCGGCGGCAGCGCGGCGCGTTCAGTCACGGCTCGGCGGTAATTTCTCAAAACCGTTCGTGTCGCTCGAGGGAGTTCGCCTCGTGCGGGCAACGGAATGAGCGAGACCGTGCCATAATACTGATGCGAGTTGAACTTGACCGGATCTCCCGGCGCCAAATCTTTCCACGAACCGATCCCTTTGATGTTTGCCACTGCCAATTGGTGACGCGGGAGATCGAAATCAATCGCCCCGGGAAACCAGCCGGTTGGAATGAGCCCCGCCAATTTCGAATGGCCCGGGCGAAAGTTGATCACGGCCACCGCGTTTTGGGTGCCGTTGCAAACGTAAAGAGTTTTCCCGAAAGGATCGCTCACGAGCGCATTTGGGCTGGCGCCAAAAAAATCGTTCGGATGCCATCGCAGCGAGATTGTTTCGACAATTGCTTCGCGGCGCGTATCGAGAACGCTAATGCTGTCGCTGCCTGCATTTGCCACGAACAAATGGCGCCGGTCAGGGGAGAGGCAAAGGGCCGAGGCGTGCAAGCCGATCAAGATTTCGCGCGTGGCTTCGCCTCTGTTCAAATCAATGATGGAAACCGAGCCTTCATTTGCGATGAACCGCGTCGGATCGACACGCACTTTCACGCCGCGACCGGCCGGGCCAGTCACGCTGTGAATGTCGGGCCGGCGCCCACCCCAATTGCTGACGTACGCTTTGTCGCCGGCGAGGACGACTTGATACGGGGCGATGCCGACCGGAAAGCTGCGAATCAACTTGCCCGTGGCGAGATCGAGTTCGAGCAACTGATTCGAAAGATTGCCCGCAACGTAAAGCCGCGCGCCATTGGCGGAGAGCGCCAGCCCAGCGGGGATTTCATTGGTGCGATGAGGGGCGTTGGCAGGCGGCAGCGCGATCGAGTAGAGCGGTTCGACCCGGCCGTTTTGCACCGCGAACACTTTGATGCTCCCATTCACGTTCGAGAGATAAATCCGCCGGCCGTCCGGAGAAAAAATCAATCCAGTGAAACTGACCTGCCCCTTTTGGTCCGGCTCGAGGATGTGCGTTGACACCGCGTCCGCCGCGGGCTCGTGCGCAGCCTCGGAAGGAAGCGGCACGCGTTGCAGGATCTTTCCCGTGGAGGGATCGATGACAATCACCAAGTTCGCTTTGCCGGAAGTGAGGAGCAGTTGGCCGTCAGGGCTCAGACGAATCACTTGCGGGCGCAAATCGGGCAAGTCGACTTGGATCCCCGCCGGCGTGATCACTTGGTTGACCGGAACGACCGCGGCATGGTCCCGCTTCGGGCCAACCGTGACATCGGATGTAAAAAGCGGGTTGTGTGGCTGATTCGTTTGGCAAGAGAGGAGGCACGTACAACAAACAGCCGCGGCGAGGGCTCGAATAATTGACGATTGACGATTGACGATTGACGATTGCTTGCTCATTTCAGCGTTGCTCTGCACCTGTTTGCAAGTATGCTGCCGGTTCGTCAGGGAGGAGTTCATCCAAGGAGACTTATGACTGCTGATCAATTCAAAAGTCGAACGAAAAAATACGGAATTTCAATTATCCTGTCCTGCGAAACATTGGCTCAGGGGCTGGCGGCTTCCATCGTGATCAAGCAACTCCTGCGGAGCGGCACATCCGTTGGAGCCAATTATCGCGCTGCCTGCCGAGCGCGATCAAATGCTGATTTCATTGGCAAAATGAAAATAGTCGAAGAGGAGTGTGATGAATCCCTCTACTGGATGGAGATCCTAATCGAAGCTGGCCTCGCCTCCCCCGACCGCTTGCTGCCTATTCTGAGAGAGGGCAGCGAAATCCTAGCAATGGTGGTGGCTTCGACGAAGACAGCGAGACATAACCGATGAAGGGGAGCTCCAATCGTCAATCGTTCAATCGTCAATCGTTCAATCGTCAATCGTTCAATCGTCAATCGTTCAATCGTCAATCGTTCAATCGTCAATCGTTCAATCGTCAATCGTTCAATCGTCAATCGTTCAATCGTCAATCGTTC
>Ga0082335_1001792_pt1 | contig 43232 bp, 23 predicted proteins | sample Subgrocontami58m_FD_72375 | JGI IMG/M metagenome (GOLD analysis project Ga0082335, IMG submission 72375) | Subsurface groundwater microbial communities from S. Glens Falls, New York, USA - GMW37 contaminated, 5.8 m (SPADES assembly) (version 2) ...
GGACTCTCGGAGGCGATGCTCCAGCTCCGGGGCGAGGCGGGCGCGCGCCAGGTAAAGGATGCCCGGAACTGCCTGGTGACGGGCCATGGCGGGGAGATCCTCTCGCCGGGCATGTGTTCCATCCACAGCACGCTGATCTTGGGGAGGTGAGGAAATGACCGCAATGAAACCTTACAACAAACCGTTGCCAAACATTGACTATGACATCAAGCCCTTCTGGGATGCGGTGAAGCAGCACGAATTCAAGCTCTTTCGCTGCAAGCAGTGCGGCTCCTGGTACTGGCCCGTGGCCTGCTGCCGCAACCATGAAAACGAGCCCTTTTACGGCAACATGGAATGGACGAAGGCGAGCGGCAAGGGCCAGGTCTTTGCCTTTAACATCCACTATGTGGCCTTTGATCCGAACTTTGCCGATGACATCCCCTATGTCTATGCCCTGATCGAGCTGGAGGAAGGACCGATCATCGGCAGCAACGTCATCGGGTGCGACGTGGCGGAAGTAAAAATCGGCATGCCCGTGGAGGTGGTCTACGAGGACATCACGGAAGAATATACCCTGCCGAAATTTCGCCCGGTGGGATAGACGCGGGAATGCAAGCCCGTCATTGCGAGGAACAGAATGACGAGGCAATCTCACGAATCTGTTCCAGAAAGATGTTCTCTGCGATCTCTGTGGTTAATATTTGACAATACGAACCTGCAGAAAAGGAGGGGAATATGAAAACAATATGGCAAGGAGGGGTTCTCTTTTTAATGGCAATGTTGCTCCTGCCGGGGCAGGTCCTGGGGGCCGCCAAAAAACCGGCCACCATGGCGGAGTTGGCCATGTACAGCGGGGCGGACCGGCAGCAGATACTGGAAGAAGGGGCTAAGAAGGAAGGGAAGCTGACCTTCTATACCTCGGGGATCTTAAAACAAGCCGTCAACCCTGTCGTGGAGTCCTTTAAGAAGAAATATCCCTATATCAAGGTGGATATCTGGCGGGCCTCGAGCATGGAACTCATCTCCCGGTCCACGGAGGAATTCCGGGCCGGCCGGCAGCAGTTTGACGCCATGGAAGGCACGCAGACCAACATGCTGGTCATCCAGCAGGTGGGGATCGTGCAGCCTTTCACGTCGCCCAACCTGGCGCAGATGGAGGACGAGGCCAAGACAGCTGCTCCCGGCGGCGGTGTCCTGGCCGTGGCCTTCCGCTCCAGCGGCATAGGCTTCGGCTATAATACCAAGATGCTCGGCAAGGACCAACTGCCGAAGACCTATCAGGATCTCCTGGACCCGAAGTGGAAGGGCAAGCTGGCCATTGCCGGCAGCGATACGGGCGTCAATTGGCTGAGCGCCATCTATCGCAATGTGGGCGAGGATCTCCTGAAGAAAATCGCCAACCTGGGTTATCCCGTGCACATGGTCTCGGGACAGGCGCTGCTCGACATGATTGTCAACGGTGAGTATGCGGCCTCGCCCACGATCTTCGATTCCCATGTCTTTGGCAGCAAGAAAAGAGGCGCGCCTGTGGCCTGGGTCCCCTTGGAGCCCGTGCGTGTCAACGTGGGACAGATCGCCCTGGCGAAGCAGGCGCCGCACCCTTGCGCCGCCCTGCTGTTTGCCGATTTCGAACTTTCCCGGGAAAGCGGTGAAATTCACCGGGGCGTGGGTTACGACTCTTTCCGGAAGGATGTTGCTCCCGTATTGGACCAGCGCTACAAACGATATTTCGGCAAGGATACCATGGAGGCCGTCAGAGAGGAACATGCCCTCTTCGACAAGCTGTTTGTGAAGAAATAAACGGAGTGGAGAAACAACCATGAATTTTCGCTACACCATAGGACGCAATCTACCGAGAAAATCGACCTGGGGCATGCTGGCCGTGGGAGCAATTCTGCTTTATCTTATCGTGCCCCCGCTATTTTTTCTCTTCAGAACGAGTTTCCTCTCCGGTGATACGCTCTTCGGAACACCGACGCTGGGCCTGGAAAATTATCGCACCGTTTTACAATCCGCCTCGACCTGGAAACTCCTTTTGAACAGCCTGACCTTCGCCTTGGGCAGTTCGATCGTGGGACTGACCATCGGCGGAGTTCTGGCCTGGATTGTGGAACGTACGAATACACCCTTTCGCAAGTTGGTTTATGTCGCTGTTTTCCTGCATTTTGCGACCCCCGGGATCTTACGGGTCATCGGCTGGATACTGCTGATCGGACCGAAATCGGGCTACATCAACGTTCTCCTCCGGAATTGGTTCGATATCCAGGCGACGACGGGGCCCCTGAACATCTTTTCCATGCCGGGCATGATCATGATTGAAGGTCTGATGTGGGGGAGCCTGGTTTTTCTGCTCATGTCCGCACCGCTGCGTTCCATGGATCCGGCCCTGGAGGAGGCGGCAGCCATGTCCGGGGCGGGCGTCCTGAAAACCATCTGGAAGGTGACCCTGCCGATGGCCTTGCCCAGCATCCTTTCCGTTTTGCTGCTGGCCTTTGTGCGCTGCCTGGAGGCCTTTGAGGTTCCCGCCCTGATCGGCGTGCCGGCCGGCGTTCATGTGTTCACGACCAAGATCTGGTTTGAAATAAAGAGGGACATCTTTCCCAACTACGGCATCGCCTCGGCCTACAGCGTCTTTGCCCTGCTGCTCGTGGGCTTCGGCTTATATCTTTACAGCCGGGCCACGCGGGCCAGCTATAAGTTCTATACCATCACGGGAAAAGGCTACCGCCCCAAGGTGACGGATCTGGGCAAATGGCGCTATGTGACGATGATCTTGATCTTCATCCTGCCCCTCTTCGATCTGCTGCCGCTCCTGATGCTCGCCTGGTCCTCCTTCCTTCCTTTTCACATGGCGCCTTCCTGGGAGGCCCTGTCGAAATTTACGCTGCAGAATTATGAAAACTCTCTGGCGAGTTTTCGGACTTTGTCCTCCGTCAAAAACAGCCTGATCGTCAGTTCCGTAGGGGCCACGGCAGCGACGCTGCTCGCCATGGTCGTGGCGTGGATCGCCGTACGGACAAAACTGCGGGGCCGCTGGTTCCTCGACAGCCTGGCGTCCTTTCCCCTTGTCTTTCCCGGTGTGGTGCTCGGCGTGGCCCTGCTGAAGACCTATCTGACGCTCCCCATCCCTGTTTACAACACCCTCTGGATCTTGATCATCGGCTATATTGTCCGCTACCTCCCCTATGCCATGCGCTACTGCCATCCCGGTTTGCTGCAGATCAGCAATGAACTCGAGGAGAGCGCTTTCATTTGCGGCGCCAGTTGGGCCACCACCTTCAGGAAGATCCTGGTCCCCCTGATGCTGCCGGCCCTGTTCGGGGCCTGGATCTGGATTTTTCTCGTAAGTTTCCGGGAGCTTTCCCTCTCCATCATGCTTTCCGGGCCGACCACGCCGGTGGTGGCGGTCAGCATCTTTGAACTTTGGGAAAACGGTCAGGTATCGGAAGTCGGCGCCTTCGGCGTGATGCTGTCCGTGATGCTGATGGCCCTGTCCGTCATCTTCCATAAGTTTATCAAGACGCGGGGCGTGGAACGGAGCGAACAAAAGGGTGAGTAAGGTGCAGGCAATGGCCGGTGCTGATTAAAAGGCCTCCCGGGGGTGGGCTCAGGGGGGTTTTTTCTTGACACGCACCTCTTTATTCCATATACAAAAGCACAAGTACAAAGGGCGTTCTTGTCCGTAATGATGATGTCGTTCCATCTAAATATATACGTATAGTTCCCATATGTATATATAGGGAGGCTCCCGATATCAAATTGTTTAACTGCTTAAAAAACACCCCCGTATATTTCATTTGTTTCCACGGAGAGCATAATTATTCCAACTAGTTGGTAGGCGTCTGCCTTCCTCTTGAAAAATGAAAGACTTTTCCCGAGAGCGGTTCAACTGTTATCCAGGTATAGCCAGAGGGCCATCGGAAAATTTTATGCATCAATTGAAAAACTACTAAGCGTTGAGTCACCCTTTCCGGGTGTCTTATATGTCGTTTTGCAACTGCATAGTTCTTTTCTCAGGAGGTCCAAAATGAAAACCAAGTCTACGGTAATTTTCGGAACCTTGATCATTGTCTTGTCAGTTTCAGTTCTATGCTCTTTTCCCCGGACGGCCTGGTGCACCGCAGCTTACGATGCCGAAAGAGAACGGGCATTTTTCAAAGGAAAGGTGGTTACCATCATTGTGCCCTCAAAGGTAGGGGGATGGTTTGATACCTGGGCCAGGCTTCTGCAACCGGCATTCCGGGAGAGGCTGAAGACCACGGTGGTTGTGGACAATGTTCCCGGCGCCGGCAGGAAGAAGGCCATGAACCGGCTGTTCAGTGCACGCCCCGATGGAACGGTTTTCGGCGTTGTCAACCGGGCGAACATGATTACGGAAATGATCGGCGAGGAAGGGGTCCGTTATAAAATGGTAGAGTTTACCTGGATGGGCAATACCAGCAATATGGCCAGGCTGCTCTTTGTCAGCCGGAAATCTCCCTATAAGACCTTCAGCGATTTCATCAATTACAAAAATAGAATCAAGGTCGGGGTAAACGGGTCCGGTTCGGTAGCCTGGTATGACTCCATCATCCTGAAGAAGACTTTTAAAAAAGATAATGTTAACATTGTATCAGCCTACGAAGGCAGCGGGGATATCTACCGTGCCATTCTCCAGGGAGAGGTGGATGCAACCGTTGCCGTCGAAAACGAGGTGGTAAACCTCCCCCCGGAGGAGATCTCTGTCCTGCTGCAGTTGGGCGGCCCCAGAGGATATCTGCCCGGCATTAATGTTCCCCGCTTAGCCGATGTAGCACCTCCAGATGCAAGTGATTACGTTAAATTGCTTGGCGAGCAATATTACATGGCCCGTTTCTGGGCTGCCCCGCCGAAGATGGCTCCGCACAGGGCAAAGTTCATGCGCGATACCTTTGAGGAGATTTGTAAGGATCCGAAGTTTATTGCCGTGATGAAGAAGGCAGGGGCCAGGGTTGACTTCACCCGGGGAGAAAAGATCCAGGAAATGGTGAAGTCGCATATGAATCAACCAAAATATATCATTGATCTGTTTAAGGGGACGGAAGCTCATTAAAAAATAGAGGGGGGGCCAAGGAAGATGCGATAATAACAAGCTTTCCCAGGAAAGGACGGTTATTTCATGATGATTGATGCAGCCATTGGTGCGTTAATACAGATCTTTGCGTGGCCTTATTTCGGTTACTTGGTGCTCGGGAGCTTCATCGGATGCTTCATTGGGTTTGTTCCCGGGATCGGCGGTTATTTTGCACTGTCCTTGATGATTCCCTTCGTAATCAGAATGGATCCGCTGGGTGCAGTTGTCTTGATTCTCTCGATGCACTCCGTCGTCACGACGGGAGGTTCCGTAACAGCCTGTCTTTTTGGCGTGCCGGGGTCCGGGCAGAATATTGCCACAGTGTTTGATGGTTACCCGATGACGCAAAAGGGAAGAGGCGCCGAAGCTGTGGGCGCCGCTCTCACCGCCTCGGCCCTGGGCGGGGTCATCGGGGCCTTCGTCCTGCTGCTGCTCATCCCCGTGGTCAGACCCCTGGTCTTGGCCTTTGGCAGCGGCGAGTTTTTTATGATGGTGATGGTGGGGATTGCCTGTGTCGTGACCATGGCCACGGAAAGCTGGCTCAAGGGGTTCGTTATGGCCGGCATTGGCTTTATGCTTTCTTTCATAGGTCAGGATCCGGCCACGGGGACCGTTAGATTCGCCTTCGGCACCATCTATCTGTGGGAAGGTGTGCCGCTTGCCCCGCTGACCATGGGTAAAGTCGCCCTGGCCATGATGGTGGTCATGGGGATCAAAGGCGGTACTGTTGCCCCCACCCGCAAAACAGAGGCTCTGGATTATAAACAACTCTTTGAAGGCGCCAGGTCTATCTTCACCCATTTCGGATTATTCTTACGTTCTTCAATCATTGGTGTCGTGATCGGCATCATTCCCGGTCTGGGTGGGGAGGCGGCGGCCCTTATTGCCTATGCCCAGGGCAAGCAATCCGCCCGACGGGGGAGTGAGTTCGGAACAGGTGTTGTGGAGGGCGTCATTGCCCCGGAAGCGGCCAATAACTCCAAAGAGGGGGGGGTGCTTCTTCCCACCATCAGTTTCGGAGTTCCCGGCAGCGGCCTGATGGCTATCCTCCTCGGCATCCTCATCATGATGGGAATCCAGCCGGGCAGCAAGATGTTGACGGAGTATCTGCCCCTGACTCTTTCCATGGCCTGGACGATTGCCATGTCCAACGTCATCGGCGTCATCATCATGCTTCTTCTTTTCAAGATATTCATCAGGAGCATCAAATTGCCCGTCGCCCTCATCGTGCCGCTCATCGTCACCCTGATCTTCGTCGGCAGTTACTCCCACATTTTTGAGATGGGGGATCTGTTCGTGACCCTGGGCGCAGGGATGCTCGGTTATTTTGCCTGGCGCAAACAACATTATCCCATCGGCCCCTTTCTCCTGGGGTTTGTGCTCGGTGGGTTAACGGAAAGAAATTATCGAATTACGATGGCCACTTATGGCAGTTCCTTCATATTTCGGCCTATCAGCTTTGTCCTTTTCCTGCTTTTTCTCATGGCACTTTTTTACCCTGTTTTCGTTCATTTTTATAAAAAGAAAAAGGACCCTTCCCAGTCCGCCCATAAAGAGGGGGAGGCTCCCCGGTCACGAAACGAGGCTTTGATCGTAAGCTCAGTCATGGTGTTGTTTTCCGCAACCATCCTGATCACGACATTGATGAATATTACGAACCCCATCGCCAGACAATTTCCGCTTTTGGTATCTCTTCCCACCCTTATCTTGTGTCTGATTCAGCTTTTCTGCGAAATCAAGGATAAGAGAGAAGGCAGTCTGGTAAAAAAGGGACAGACGGCCCGGGAAATCGCCCTGTTCCTCTGGTTTGGTTTATTTACGGCCCTGATCTGGCTGGTGAATTTTGTAGTTGCCGTGCCGATCTTCACCTACCTATTGACGAAGGTTTATTTTAAAGAATCTCACCTTTTGGCTATTACCACCGCCGCCATCTCTACGGCCGCCATTTACGTGATCTTTTTTCGGATGGCGCAAATGCTCGCCCTTGGGACAGGCTTGTTGATCAGCTTTTAATAACAATTTAGCAAAAAAGGGAAAGGAGTTGGAAATGAGTGAAAATTTCAACGGAAAATTTGCGATAGCCGGCTTCGGCATGGTGACCAGCCAAGAGATAGGCATTAGTGGGCGTTCCCTGCAGGTGGAAGCTGCCCGGCTGGCAATTGCCGACGCCGGTCTCAAGAGGGAAGATATCGGTGGCGCTATTGACTTGAGGCGCGCCGGCGGCGGCGGCGAAAGAGTCTGGTGGAGCGATGCCTTTCCGCGGGTCATGGGTTTGCCGGCAAAATTCTATTTCTGCATCGGCCGCGGCGGGGCCCTGATTTCTTTGGGCATTATCGCCGCTGCCAAGTTTCTGGAACTGGGCATCGCCGATTATGTGGTGCTGGCGGGCGCCGTTTCCGACTGGTCGCAAGCCCAGTCTGCCAAAGCAAAAGCAAGAGGCCGCCGGGGGATGGGAACCATGGTCCAGAAAGAGGGGTACTGGGGCAAGCCTTTTGGCGATGCTCAGCCCGTCAGCCACCACAGTTTTTTTGCTTCCCGGCACATGCACGTCTATGGCACCCAGAGCAAGCACTTCGGGGCGATTGCCGTGGCCCAGAGAAAATGGGCGCAGATGAACCCCAAGGCCCAGATGTACGGGCGTCCCATGACGATTGAAGATCACCAGAATTCTCCGGTTCTTGTTTACCCCTATCACCTTTTGGATATTTGCCAGGTATCCGACGGGGCCGTAGCGGTGGTCTTGACGCTGGCCGACCGGGCAAAGGACTGCGCCCGGGAGCCGATCTTTGTCAGGGGTATCGGTTTCGGAGAGGCGATCGACCATTTGTGGTGGGAAAAGAAGAATTACACGCACCTGGCGGTGGATACGGCGAAAGAGCAGGCCTTCGGGCAGGCGGGCATGGAACTCAAGGATATTGATGTGGCACAGCTTTATGACTGTTTTACGGGGGAAGTGATGTTTCAGCTGGAGGATTACGGTTGGTGCAAGAAGGGGGAAGGCGGGGCTTTTGTGGAAGCCGGCCACACATCGCCCGGTGGGGACGTTCCGGTCAATACGAGCGGTGGTCTGCTGTCAGCATACCACTACGGCGATTTGACGGGACTTTCAGAGGCAATCATCCAACTGCGTGGCGAGGCAGGCGCGCGTCAGGTTAAAGATGCCCGCACCTGCCTGGTAAGCGGGCACGGCGGGGAGATTCTCTCTCCGGGCATGTGTTCCATCCACACCACTTTGATCTTAGGGAGGTAAAAATGATGAACGAATTGAAACCATATGCCAAGCCCTTGCCCAATATTGATTATGACATTAAACCTTTCTGGGATGCCGTAAAAGAGCACGAATTCAAGCTCTTTCGCTGCAAGCAGTGCGGCGCCTGGTACTGGCCTGTGGCTTGCTGCCGGAACCATGAAAACGAGCCCTTTTACGGCAACATGGAATGGACGAAAGCCAGCGGTCGAGGTAAAGTTTTTGCCTTCAACATCCATTACGTGGCTTTTGATCCGAACTTTGCCGACGACATCCCCTATGTCTACGCCCTGATCGAACTGGAGGAAGGGCCGATCATCGGCAGCAATGTCATTGGTTGCGATGTGGCGGAGGTAAAAATTGGCATGCCCGTAGAAGTTGTCTATGAGGATATAACGCCGGAATACACGCTGCCAAAGTTTTGTCCAATAGAATGAGGGGAGCCAGATAACAGGGGACCCATCATTGATAATCTTTTAAGGGGGATAAAGATGAAAAAAAAGAAGAGCATCATTGGTATGGCTGCTGTTCTCAGCCTTTCTTTGCTGGTTTTTTTTACTGTCCCGCAGGAAGTATCTTTGGCCGCAACGGCCGATTATCCGAAAAAAGAAATCACCATCATTGTCTGTTTCGGTCCCGGAGGAGCGAGGGACCTCCTGGCCAGAGGGGTAGGAAACACCTTGAAGAAATATTTGGGCGTTCCGGTAGTTATCCAGAATATGCCGGGCGCCGGAGGGGCCAGGGGGCTGATCAGCCTGTTTAATTCACGTCCTGACGGCTATACGATAGGAATCGGTACCATTGCCGATATCATCAGCCAAGTCCTGGAGAAACAGGATTACGACAACAAAAAATTCACCTATATCGGAAATGTCCAACATTCCGGTCCGGTCTGGTTTGTAAAGTCGGATTCCCCTTTCCGTACCTTGAAGGATTTTAAAACTTACGGGAAACCGGTACGGCACAGCGCCTTCACCTTGACGGGAAACTCCCCGGTAGCGGCCATGATTGTCGCTAATCGTGAGAAATTTCCCCTGGTGCTCATCGGCGGCTATAAGAGCGCTTCGGAAGGGATACTGGCGGTAATTCGCGGGGAAGCAGAGTTTTCTTCCTGCGCGGCCAGTGTGGCGCTGCAGTTTTTGCGCTCCGGGCAATTGCGGCCTTTCCTGACACTCGATCAAAAACGTGAACCTAATTTTCTGGACACCCCGACCATTGCAGAGGCCGGACATGCCGACCTCGGAGCATTGGCCACGGACTATTGGGTCATGGCTTCTCCCGGTGTGCCCAAGGCGCGGAGCAAAATTCTGGAAGACGCCCTCATGAAAACCCTCAAGGATCCGGATTTCCTGAAATGGACCAAGAACGCCAATGTTGATCTCTTACCCCTCAGCGGAGCGGAAACGGCCAAGAAGGCCCTTAAACTCTTCGGTCTTGTGGAACAGTATAAAGGAGATATCGAAAGATACATAAAACAGTGATCCAGCCCGGCGATGGTTAGCAAGCTAATTTTGTTTATCAAAGGAGGCTTAAAACATGGATAGGAAAATGAGCTGTTCACGAAGCGTTGTTTCCGGGATTTTTTTGTTATTATATTTTCTTATCATCCCTCAGGGTATGGCCTTGGCGGCGCCAGCGGATTTTCCGAAAAAGGAAGTCACAGTTATTGTGAATTATGCCGCTGGTGGCGGAAGAGATAATATGGCACGGGGAGTTGGGAAAATAATGGGTAAGTATCTGGGGGTACCGGTGGTTGTGGTGAATTCGCCAGGTGCTGGAGGTGCAACCGGGCTCATGAAACTCAATGAATCGGCGCCCGACGGCTATACCTTAGGTATTGGCGCGGAAACTGACATTATTGACCAGATGATGGAAAAGCGACCCTACGACTTCATGAAGTTTATTTTTATTGGCAGGGTACAGAGTTCTCCCGCTATTTTTTACGTAAAATCAGATTCCCCTTTTCGTTCGTTGAAAGACTTCAAAACATTTGGTAAGCCCATACGACACGCCACCTTCAGCCTGTCCGCAACTCCCACCGTAGCGGCCATGATTATTGCCAACCGGGAGAAGTTTCCCCTAAAGCTTGTTGGGGGCTATCAAAGCTCGTCCGCAACATTACAAGCTACGATCCGTGGAGAAGCCGAATTCAACAATAGCTCACTGACTGTGTCCATGCCCTTTGTGCAGTCTGGGCAAGTACGGCCTATTTTGGTAATTGCTCCCAATCGCTCTCCAGCTTTTCCTGATATTCCTACATTAGGAGAAGAGGGATACCCGGACCTGACAGATTTGACGGTTAACTTTGTGTTCATGGCTCCGCCAGGGGTTCCTAAAGAGCGGATACAAATTCTGGAGGACGCCCTTATGAAAACTCTCACGGATCATGAATTTTTAGAATGGGCTAAAAAGGCTAATCTGGAACTCGGTCCATTAAATGGGGAAGGCACGACCAAACTGTTTCTTAACCTTAACAAGATTTTTAAGAACTACAAGGGAGATATCGAAAAATTCACGAGAAAGTGAGTTAGTCCCCCATGACGGCGAGGCACGTTTCTGAGATTTTAGGCACTCTTCGGTTATAAAGGGAGGTTAAGCAAGTGAGGACGACAAAATTTGACAAATGCCGGCAAAAGGCAATGTATGTGAGCTTCTTGTTCCTGTGTTTCTTTATTGTCAACCAGGGAGTTTCTTACGCCGCGTCAACGGATTTTCCGAAAAAGGAAATCACGATCACTGTCAATTATGGCCCGGGCGGGGGAAGGGATATTATGGCCCGGGGCGTGGGCAAGATAATGAGCAAATATCTGGGCGTACCCGTAATCATCATGAATCAGCCCGGGGCCGGGGGGGCCAGGGGGCTGATTAACCTGTTTAATGCTCCTCCCGATGGTTACACTCTCGGGGTGGGGTCAGGATCGGACATTACCAATCAGATTTTCGAGAAGCAACAGCAGTACGACAACAGAAAATTTTCTTACATCGGGCGTATCCAGTCTTCACCCAATATGTGGTTCGTAAAAGCTGACTCCCCCTTTCGTTCCTTAAATGATTTCCGCACCTATGGCAAACCTATCCGGCACAGTACTTTCAGCATGGTGGCCAATCACTCCGTGGTGGCCATGATCATTGCGAATCGTGAAAAGTGGCCGCTGGTTGTCATGGGAGGCTATAAAAGTTCATCCGATGCGATCCTGGCGGCAATCCGCGGAGACGCCGAGTTTTGCGGGCTCGTACCGAGTTCGGCGACGCCCTTTGTGCGGGCGGGACAGATACGACCAATTTTGACCGTTGATCAGAAGCGATTTCCGGATTTTCCCGATACCCCGACGGCAAGTGAGGCAGGGCATCCGGACATGGGAATATTTTCCACGGATTTCTGGTTTATAGCGCCGCCAGGGGTTCCCAAAGGCAGGAGCAAAGTCCTGGAAGATGCTCTGGCAAAATCCCTTAAAGATCCAGATTTTATAAAATGGGCCAAAACAGCGGGGGTGGATATCAAGGCAGGCAGCGGGGAAGAAGTACGCCAGAAGGTTTTCAATCTTTTCAACCTCCTGCAGCAGTACAAGGGGGATATTGAAAAGTATATGAATTAATTAGTTTCCATCCGGAAACTCCGGATGAGACACTATTGGTTTCCAATTCGGAAACGAGGGATTTTGCGTCCTGGCTAGGAAATCAAGGGGTTGTGCGGAGGCGTACACGTAGTACGCCGCACAAGTAAACCCGCAGATTGACACCGCCAGGGCGGAAAAGAACCGTTTCCGGATGGAAACTAATTATGTTCTGATATTCCTTACAGGAGGACAACGAGAGGAATGAACGGTGGGAAACGTTTCTGAGATTTTTGGAACTCTTCGGTTATGAAGGGAGGTTAAGCAAGTGAGAACGACAACATTTGAAAAATGCTGGCAAAAGGCAATTTATGTGATCTTCTTGCCCCTGTGTTTCTTTATTGTCAACCAGGGAGTTTCTTACGCCGCGTCAACGGATTTTCCGAAAAAAGAAGTCACGATCACTGTCAATTATGGCCCGGGCGGGGGGAGGGATATCATGGCCCGGGGCGTGGGCAAGGTAATGAGCAAGTATCTGGGCGTACCGGTAGTTATCATGAATCAGCCCGGGGCTGGGGGGGCCAAGGGGCTTATTAGCCTGTTTAACTCTCCCCCCGATGGCTATTCTCTCGGCGTGGGGTCAGGATCGGACACTACCAACCAGTTCTTCGAAAAGAAACCTCAGTACGACAACAGGAAATTTACCTATATCGGCAGGATCCAGCATCAAACTCCGGCCTGGTGTGTAAAGTCAGATTCCCCCCTTCGTTCCTTGAAGGACTTCGGAACCCTTGGCAGACCTATCCGGATGAGTACTTTTAGCATACTTTCAAATCCCGCCGTGGTAGCCATGATTATTGCGAATCGTGAAAAGTGGCCCCTGGCTGTCATCGGAGGTTATAAAAGTGCAGCGGAAGCATTGCTAGGCGTAATACGCGGGGACGCAGATTTTGCCAGCACCGGACTGAGCGATGGGGAACAATTAATACGGGCAGGACAGATACGACCAATTTTGACCGTTGATCAGAAGCGATTTCCGGATTTTCCCGATACCCCGACGGCAAGTGAGGCAGGGCATCCGGACATGGGAATATTTTCCACGGATTTCTGGTTTATAGCGCCGCCAGGGGTTCCCAAAGGCAGGAGCAAAGTCCTGGAAGATGCTCTGGCAAAATCCCTTAAAGATCCAGATTTTATAAAATGGGCCAAAACAGCGGGGGTGGATATCAAGGCAGGCAGCGGGGAAGAAGTACGCCAAAAGGTTTTCAATCTTTTCAACCTCCTGCAGCAGTACAAGGGGGATATTGAAAAATATATGTTCTGATATTCATTAAAGGAGGAGAAAGAGAGGAATGAAAAGCAGAGAGACGATGATCGCTGCTTTCTGGATACTGCTGGGAAGCGTTATTGCCATCTGGTCTTCAACCTTTCCCTTTGGCACCGGGAAAAGGTTGGGTCCGGCTGTATTTCCTTTTACTGTGGGTTTAATGGTCATTCTTCTCGGCGCCATCCTCTGCCTGCAGGCGATTTTTAAAAAAGAAAGGCACCCGGAAAAGAATCTTGAATCCTTATTGCCTGAAGGCGCGGCCCTTATGAGAGTATCGTTAACGCTCTTTGCCATGCTTGCAGCAGCAGCCATCTTTGATGTAGTCGGCTTTTTATTAACGATATTCTGCTTGATGCTTTTCCTCTTCCGGGTCATTGAGCCTCAGCAATGGAAAGTAGATTTATTTTATGTGCTCATTTTTACTTTAGGTTCTTATATACTTTTTCAAGTTGTCTTGAAGGTCCAACTTCCGACCGGCTTTTTAGGATTATAAGATGAGGCAAAGTCAGCTTTAGTAAACTTACTTATCCCGTTTACCTGTGACCTTTAGGTTATCGGGGTTAGGTTATCGGGGTTAGGAGTATCTTCATCATGATCGCTATGGACAATCTTATCTTGGGCTTCAACATACTCTTGACGCCGGCCAATCTTTTTGCCTGTTTTATAGGGGTGTTCATTGGCACGTTGATCGGTGTGCTTCCGGGCATCGGGCCGGTGGGAACGATGGCCATACTTCTGCCGATTACCTTTTCCATGGGCCCCACCACGGCCATTATTCTTCTCTCGGGGATTTATTATGGCGCCCAATACGGGGGGTCAACGACCTCCATACTGGTTAATATTCCCGGAGAAATAGGGTCCATCGTCACCTGCCTCGATGGTTATCAGATGGCGCGCCAGGGGAGGGCTGGTCCGGCTTTAGGCATGTGTGCCATTGGTTCTTTTATCGGTGGCACCGTGAGTATTTTTGGCTTAATATTCCTCACCCCTTCTTTGGCAAAACTGGCTATCGGGTTTGGTCCACCCGAGCTCTTTTCCCTGATTCTCCTCGGTTTGATGATGGTTACCTCCCTGGGGACGGGTAGCGTGCTTAAATCAATGCTGATGGCCTTGCTGGGTATGTTTATTTCTACTATTGGCAAGGAAAGCATCATGGGCTATGGCCGTTTTACTCTGGGGAGCATTACCCTGGCGGATGGGCTGGGGCTGGCTCCGGTAGCGGTCGGAATGTTCGGCCTCGGAGAACTGCTTACCAATATAGAAGAGCTGAAAAAGCAGGAGGTTTTTAAGACCACCATAAAGAACCTTTTACCTACCCTCAAGGACTGGTTAGCTTGCCGCTGGACCTTTATCCGATCGACGTTACTCGGATTTTTTCTCGGGATATTTCCTGGCGGAGGAGTAACGGTGTCAACTTTTTTTGCCTATGGACTGGAAAGACGTTGTTCAAAACATCCGGAGAAATTCGGGACGGGCGTGATAGAAGGCGTGTGCGCCCCGGAAACTGCGAATAATGCGGCCACATCAGGATCAATGGTTCCGCTTTTGGCACTGGGTGTTCCACCCAATGGAGTCATGGCGATGCTCTTGGGCGCTTTGATCGTGCATGGAATTCAACCCGGCCCTTTTTTCATCAACGAGCATCCTGACCTTTTCTGGGGGATCATTGCCAGCCTGTTTATTGGCAATATAATGCTGCTGGTACTTAACTTACCCCTGATCGGTTTATGGTTACAGCTGCTGAGAGTGCCTCATCGGCTCCTCTTTCCCCTGATCATAACTTTCTGCTTCATCGGCGTTTACAGCTTAAACAACAATATATTCGAACTATTCATCATGATTGTCTTTGGGTTTCTGGGTTATTTAACCCAGAAGATAAAATACCCGCCCGGTCCTTTTCTTCTCGGTTTGGTTTTAGGCCCCATGCTGGAGGTCAGCCTGAGGCAATCTATGACCATCTCTCAAGGCGACCCGGCCATTTTTATTCAGCGCCCCCTTTCCGCCGGCCTGCTCATACTCATGATTTTGATAATCATCTGGGTTTCCACACAGGCGGTGCGAAAACAGGGATCTACGAAAAAATCCATCAAACTTAAAACGTGACACGTCTCGTAAAATGCCTTTTTCGACTCACTACGAAAATAGATCGTCATACCGGCGCAGGCCGGTATCCAGTCCTTTAAACCTGGATTCCGGATCGGGGTCCGGAATGACAACCTGCCTATTTTCATGCTTCGTGGTGCCCCACGGGGCATGGGGGTTTTTTACGAGACCGTGATGGTTAAATGGCAAGGTTAATCCGGGAGAAAAAAATGAATGTGATATTTTGCGGATAGTGTAAAATTCATCTTTATATTCTGCACATTATGATATATTGAAAGAAGAAAATGGTGCAACGTGAAAACAGTTTCCTGTACAGAATTCCGTAAACAGGCTGCAAAATTTTTCTAAGGTGTTGAGAAGGGGGAAATAGGTAAAAGTTATGGCCCGTGAAGAGGTTACCTTACAAAGAGAAGCGGGGGTGGCGGTGCTCACCGTCGCTCAAGCCCCCCGGGATGCCGAGGGACTGGTCGGCCTGATGGAGGCCCTGGCCGAGGCCTGTGCGGAAATTGCCGCGGCCGGCGGCGCCAACGTGGTGGTTATCGCAGGGGGGCCGGCTGCTTTGGATTTGGGAAGCATAGCGGGACTTCACCCGGCGCCGGAGGAGGAGGGCGCCGGACGCCTTTCCCTGGCCCAGCCGCTGGCCGGCCTGGGCTGTCCCGTTCTGGCCGCCCTTCAGGGGCCTGTGACCGGTGAGGGATTGGAACTGGCCCTGGCCTGTGATATAAGGCTGGCCGCGGAAGGCGCGTCCTTTTCCCTGCCCCAGCTTCGCACCGGCCTTATGCCCTGCGACGGCGGGACCCAGCGGCTCGCCCGGATCGTGGGGAAGGCCAAGGCCCTGGAAATGATCCTCACGGGGCAGGCGATCGACGCCCGGGAGGCCGACCGGATCGGCCTTGTCAACCGGCTGTTCCCGCCCGGGGAACTCCTGCCCCTGACCATGGAGATGGCGCGCAAGATGGCGCTCCAGGCGCCGCTTGCCATGAGCTTTGCCAAGGAAGCGATCTGTCATGGCCTGGAAATGAATCTCAGTCAGGGATTGCGCCTGGAGGCGGATCTCTATTTCCTGCTCCATACAACGCAGGATCGCCGGGAGGGAATCACCGCTTTTCAGGAAAAGAGGACTCCCCATTTTGAAGGAAGGTAGCAAGGTGCGGACGGTGCAGCCATGAACGGTTTCCAGACGGTGCTTTACGAAAAGAAGGACGGGGTGGCCCATGTCACCCTCCACCGCCCCGCAGCACTCAATGCCTTCAGCATCCAGATGCGGGACGATCTGTATGCGGTGCTCGCCGCGATCAAGGACGACAGCGAGGTGCGGGTGGTGATTTTGAAGGGGGCCGGCGAAAAGGCCTTCTGCGCCGGCGCCGATCTGAGTGAATTCCTGAGCGCTCCCCCGCCCGTGGCGGCCCGGCAAGTGCGCTTTGCCCGCGACATCTGGGGGCTCTTCTTGAGCATCCCCCAGCCTATGCTGGCGGCGCTCCATGGTTACGTCCTCGGCTCCGGGATCGAGATGTCCCTGTGCTGCGACATCAGGATTGCCGCGGCAGACGCCCGCTTCGGATTGCCCGAAGTGGCGCTGGGCATTATTCCCGCCGCCGGCGGCACCCAGACCCTGCCGCGGGTAGTGGGACGCTCCCGGGCCCTGGAGATGCTGCTGACAAACCGTTGGCTGAATGCGGCCGAGGCCGAGCGGGTGGGCCTGGTCAACCGGGTCGTGCCACGGGAACAGTTGTTTCCCCTGGTCGAAGAAATGGCGCTGGCTATCGTCGCTCTTGACCCCCTGGCCGTGCGGAGCGCCAAGGAGGCCGTCTTGCGGGGCCTGGAACTTCCCCTGGCCGCAGGCCTGGCCTTGGAGAGTAACCTGGCGGCGCGGCTGGCCGCGAAGAGGAAAGGTGTTTAAAATCGGGGTCGGAATCGGCATCGAAAAGGGCTTAGTCGAAAGCGGACCCGATAGCGATTCCGACCCCGAGGAAAAGAGGAGGAGTTAGGAAGTTGAATACAGCGGAATTCTTGAATATTGCCAACGCCATCTGCCCCGAGCGGGAGCTTTTGGTATTTGAGGGAGCGAAGCGTACCTACGCCGAAACGGAGGAAAGGGTCAACAGGATGGGGAATGCCCTGCGGTCTCTGGGCATTCAGAAAGGCGACCGGGTGGGGATCCTCCAGGTCAATTGTCCGGAGTACGTGGAGATCTATTTTGCCGCGGCCAGGATCGGCGCGATCTTTGTCCCCCTGAACTTTCGGGCGAAAAGGGAAGAACTGAGCTATATGCTGGCCAACGCCGAAGTAAAGGTCCTTTTTACGGGGAACCGTTATCTGGAGATGGTGGAGGCCATTCTTCCCGAGACGCCCAGTGTCCGGCACTGCATCACCCTGGACGAGAAGCAGGAGGGCTACCCCCATTACGCGGACGTACTGGGGGCCGCTTCGGCGGAGGAAATCTACTGCGAGGTGGATGATGAGGAGATCACGATCCTGATGTATACAGCCGGGACAACGGGGCGGCCGAAAGGCGTGCCCATCCGGCACAGCGGACTTACCAACTACATCCTGGAAAATGTGGAGCCCGCCGATCCGGAGCGGGAGGAAAGAAATCTCCTCTCCGTGCCCCTCTACCACATCGCGGGGATGCAGACCATGGTGGCCGCGGTTTACGGCGGCCGCACCCTGGCCCTCATGAAGCAGTTCGAGGTCCGGGACTGGCTGGAAACAGCCCAGCGGGAGAGAGTCAACCGGGCCATGCTCGTGCCGTCGATGCTGAAGTGGATCATCGACGCCCCGGAATTTTCCTGTTACGATCTTTCCTGCCTGAAGGTGATGACCTACGGCGCTGCGCCCATGCCCTTCGAGGTCATCAACAAGGCCATCAAGGTCATGCCCGGGGTGTCCTTCATCAATGCCTTCGGTCAGACGGAAACAGCCTCCACCATCACCTCTCTGGGCCCGGAAGATCATAGTCTCGAGGGCCTTACGGAAGAGGAAAAGTCCACAAAAATACTGCGGCTTACCTCTTCCATCGGCAAGCCCCTGGCCGATGTGGAGATAAAGATCGTCAATGAGGAGGGCCAGGACCTCCCGGCAGGCGAGGTGGGCGAGATCCTGGCCCGGGGACTCCGGGTGATGACGGGCTATTGGCGCGACGAGGAAAAGACCGCCCAGGCCCTGACCCCCGACGGATGGCTCCGCACCAGCGACAAGGGCTGGATGGACGAGGAGGGCTATATCTATCTGGCGGGCCGGGCCGACGACATGATCATCCGGGGCGGAGAAAATATTTCCCCCGACGAGGTGGAAAGTGTGCTATATTCCCACCCCCAGATTGAGGAGGCGGCCGTGATTGGGGTCCCCGATCAGGAGTGGGGTCAGGAACCGCGGGCCGTCGTGGTTCTGAAAAAAGGAGAGCAGGCGACGGAAGAAGAAATCATGGAATACTGCCGGCAAAAATTGGCGGGATTCAAGCGGCCCCGTTCCTGCATCTTCATCGAAGCCCTGCCCCGCAACCAGATGGGCAAGGTGCTGAGAAAGAACCTGCGAGAACAGTACAACAAAAAGGTAGAGGGTTAGACATGGCAAATGAAGTAGGCAAGAGATATATCTGTACGATCTGCGGCGCCGAGTTTGTGGTGACGCGCGGCGGCAAGGGAACGCTCCACTGCTGCGGCAAACCCATGGAAATAAAGAAATAATTGGCATGATGTTTGGAGGTAATAGAGATAATGGCTCAACTGGGTAAAAGATTTCGGTGCGAGGAATGCGGAACGAACGTTCTTTGCACAAAGGCGGGCCAGGGTACGCCGGTTTGCTGCGGCAAGGAGATGCAATCGCAGGATCCCAAACCCCTGCCTTCGTCGGACTGATTTGATTTTTCAAAAAAACGACTCCTGAGATGCAGGTGGGCTGTGCTGACGGGAATAGAGGTACTGGATCTAGCCGACGAAAAAGCGGCCTACTGCACGAGGATGCTTGCCCTCCTGGGCGCCCGCGTCATCAAGATCGAGCCGCCGGCGGGAGATCCGGCGCGCCGCAAAGGCCCCTTCTTACAGGGTGTTCCTGAACGGGAAAGCCTGCCTTTTAACGCCAATCATACCAACAAACAGGGAATCACCCTTAATCTAGCGGCACCGGAAGGGCGGCAGCTTTTGGCGCGACTGGTGGGCCGGGCGGATATTGTTGTCGAAACCTTCACGCCGGAAGAGCGGGCGCGGTGGGGATGCGATTATGGGGAGCTGTCGGCCCTCAATCCCCGTCTGATCCAGGCTGCCGTTACGGGATTCGGACGACAGGGGCCCCGGAGTGGTTATCGGGCCGATGACCTCGTAGCTGCCGCCTACGGAGGGGCGATGCATGTCACCGGCCTACCGGATGGTCCGCCACTGCGACCCTGGGGAGAACAGTCCTACCTGGCGGGTTCGCTTTTTGCCGCCTTATCCATTCTCCTGGCCCTGCGGAGGCGGGGAAAAAACGGACAGGGTGCCTATCTTGACCTTTCTCTGCAGGAGGCGATGGCCGCAACGCTGGAGCACGTCCTGATCAGGTTCTTCCATGATCAAACGATTGCCCGGAGGAGGGGACCCCGCCACTGGGATGATGCTTTTTGCATCCTTCCCTGCCGGGATGGGTTCATCCAGATGACGATCTTTCTCCAATGGGAGACCCTGGTGGGTTGGATGGCGAGCGAGGGCATGGCTGGCGATCTGGAAGAAGAGCCCTGGCAGGACGAAGGATACCGCCGGGCCCATGTGGAGCGCCTGCTCGAGGTCCTCGCCCAGTGGACGAAGACCCACGCCGTAAATGAGCTTTTTCATCAGGGGCAACTTCTGGGATTTCCCTGGGCCCCGGTGCAATCGCCAGGGGCGGTGCTGGAGAGCGCGCAGCTTAAGGAACGGGCTTTCTTCACCCCCCTGCCGGATGAGGAAAGGGGGGCAACGGTCCTCTGTCCCGGCCTGCCCTTCCGCTTCAGCGACCTGAGGCTTCCGGCCCTGAAAAAAGCACCGGCCCCGGGGGATGACAACGTCCGGATCTACCGGGACGAGCTTGGCCTTGCGGAAGAGGAGTTAAACAGGCTCGCCGCGGCGGGGATTATTTAACATGCCTTTCAGGGTTTTGTCGTCTCCACAATCAGGTAATCCATCTGCATATAGTGGCCCGTCCACCATCCGTAGCTGTGCATCATGACTTTAAGATAGGGCTCCGTAAGCGGGCTGGCCTGCACCCGCATCTTCTCCAGGCCGTTGATCTTGTAAACCGTATCGCCTGTGCCGGAATTGTAGACAAATTCCTCATCAAACCACTGATCCCAAAGTGGGGCGATCTGCGGCGCCCTGCCGCCGCTGTAATCGCCGGGACCGTAAGGAAGGTTCCCCGCCCAGATCAGGGAAAAGAGATTCAGATCCGTCTGGTAGCTGTAATTGGCGTAAAACAGGCCGAAGAGCGGTGCAAAGGTATCCGTTTTGGAGGCCGACAGGGCCGGGTCCGCTACCTCGTAAACATTGATTATGCCGCCATAATATCTGTTGGCCGGATGCACCAGGACCCTTCTCTTTATCGTGACGATATCGCCTTTTTCAACGGCAAAGGGTTTAGAGTACATCACGCCCACCTGGTCCGTAACATCGGCGTTTAATGATACTATGCCGTTGACGAACTGGACGCCGCCCGCATCAAAGGGTTTTCCCTCACCGAAGCGGTCGTTGTTGCTGCCCCTCGTTAACCACCAGTCGGCCGTGTTCAGGGCGTCAAACTGGTCGTTTATGAGGGCGGTCACGTTTGCCCCCTGAGTTGTAAAGAGCCAAAGGGGCGAAGAAAATTCTCCCCCCTGGCTGTCTTTAGCCACCACTTTCCAATAATAGGTCTTTCCCGCCGCGAGTGTAGGCCTATAGGTCTGGGCGGACTGGGCCGCCGATACCAGCCCGGGAGTCGCTGCTTCGCCAAAGTAGACGTCGTATGTTAAAACGATCCCTTCCTGTTCCGTGAAAACAGACCAGCCCAGCAGGGAGCCGGCCGCGACATTTGTCGCCCCGTGCGGCGGATTGGGCACGAAGGTCACCTCCCTAAGTCCCGCTAAATACTGGAGGATGTAAACGGCCTCCGGCATGCCGATCACGCCGTCCCGGTTCAGGTCTCCCGCCATCTGCACGCCCTGAGGCAGGGCGAAACCGGACAAAATCCTCAAACCCAGAATCGCATCTCCCAAATCGACGGCCTTGTCTCCGTCGAGGTCTCCTTTCAATTCCGGCGCGCGGACCTCGATGTCGATATAGGCAAAGTCCGTCCACTGCCCGTCCGTCACCTCGAACTTGACGTTCTTATGCAAACCGATCTGCGACCTGGCCGGTATCCAGCTAAAGGTCGCCGTAGCCGGCGTAAAGACGGCGCCGTTGGGGAGATTGCCGGCCCCATAGGTCAGCACGGCGCCCGCATCGGGATCGGCAGCCGTGACGGTAAAGGCCAGCTCCGTCCCGGCCACGGCCGTTTTAGGGCCGATGGGGTAGAGGACAGGCGGCCTGTCCACACCCCGGACGGTGATCGTGATGGCCTGGCTGTCCTGAGAAACGCCGTCGCTTGCCGTAAATTGCACGCCCGCGTAAGCACCCGCCTGCCCCCGGCCCGGGGTCCAACTAAACGTATGGCTCTGGGGATCAAAGGTCGCGCCGGGAGGCAGATTGCTTGCCCCGTAGGTCAGGCTTGACTCATCCAGGGGATCCGTTGCATGGACGGTAAATCCGTAGGGGATGGTTTCGTCGATGGTGCGGTCCCCAAGCGGATCGAGCAGGGGCGCATGGGAGAAATCGGCGCCCGTAACGCGCAGGGTATAGGGAGTGGCGGAGAAGGTATTCCATTCCTCGTCGAAGATCCGTGCATAGTAGAAACCGGGATCAACGGCGTTGAAGGTGACCAGGTCGGCACCTGTTTGACCCGGATTGGTGGCCGTCCAACCGGCAAGCCACGACTTGTCGGCATTGTAAAGTTCGATATGCGGACGGACCTCCGCAGGCATTGCCTCCAGGGAGAGGGCCAGCATGCCGGGCTGGCGGACATAGAAGCGGTACCAATCCTCATCCTGGCTGTTGAAGATCAGGCCCTGGACGGTGTCTGCCCCCAGCGGGGTGGCAGCGCCGAAGTTATTATTGACTTCCCTGGCATCGACGGCGGGCGTAAAGGCCGCCCTGAGCGCATAGGCGCTGGTGGAGGAGTTATCACGGCCGTAATCGGCCAGGCGCACATAATAATAACCCCCTGTCGTAACCGGCAGGACCAGCACGTTGTCTTCGCCCGCATTCGTCGTGGTCCGGTAACCGATCTGATCCTTGTTGCCATTGAACACCCACATCTCCGACGTGATGCCGGCCGGGATAGCCGTGTGGGAAAGGGTCAGGATGCCCGGCGAATTGACGTAAAAACGGTACCAGTCGTAATCGTCCGCCGGATCGATAGTCCCGGTTACCGTCGTACCGAGGGGGATATCCGTTGCCATCCCACTGTCGCCGTTGGGCTCTGTTTCCGTCGTCACTGGATTGAAAGCCGGCTCGTAGCCGGGAGTGCCGCCTGTGATGCTCAGACGGTAGGGCGTCAGGTAGGCGCCGCCGTTCTGGTCGTTCACGCGGATGTAGTACATACCATCGCTGGGGACCGTATAGCTCAGATACAGATTGTCGCCATTATTGCTGGCAAATTGCCGTTCCCAGGTGTAATTTAAATTCCGGTCCCACGTCTCGATGCCCGCCCGCATCCCGGCAGGGACATTCGTCAGGGCAATCTGGAGCGTGGCGTTAGCCGGGGCGTAGACTTTATACCAGTTCTCATCGTTCGCCGGGAAGATGGTCGCATCCACGACACCGCTCTGCGGCACCAGCACCGCGCTGGCAATGTTCGAATTTTGCCCGCCGCTGTCAGGCACGGCCGTAAAGGTGCTGGTTAACCTGTAAGGCTGCGTGTGGGCCCGGGCGTTGGAATCGGTGATCCTCAGGTAATAGATCCCGGGTATCAGGGCGTCGAAATCGAGGAAGACATCCTCGCCGTCATTCCAGGCGCCGTTGCGCACCCAGAGATAATCCAGATTGGCATTGAAGAGTTCCAGATAGCCTTTCATATCCGCCGGCGACTGGGTCAAACTCAGACTGAGCCGGCCCCGCTGGTCGATTTGGATCCGGTACCAGTCCTCATCATAGACCTTGCTGATGACGGCATCGGCAATGACGCCGACCCGGTTGAGCCACGTTGCCCGGGAGGCGCTGTTATTGGGTTCGTACCTGTCGGGCGCGGCAGCAAAATCAAAGCGCAGGGCATAGGGCTTCCGTTGCTCCCCCGCCCTCTCATCGGTAATCCTTGCATAATACCAGCCCGGCTCGGCAAAAAAGCCGTAGAAGAGGCTGTCGCCGGGATTATATACGCCGTCGCGCTGCCAGAGATAATTGCCCTGCTCGCCATAAAATTCCAGATAGGGCTTCAGATCAGGCGCCAGGGCGTCGATGCTGGCCGAGAGATAGCCGCGCTGCGGAACGAAGAGTTTGAAATAGTCTTCATCGTACCGGGGGTAAACAGCGCTGCTGATCCATTGATTAAGGAGCACCGGATTGGCCGTCTCCCGGCTGTTGTTGTATTCGGCCTCCGCGGCCAGGTTTTCCACCACATAGAGGTTCTTGTAAACAGTGCCGGACCAGCGGCCCTCGTTATCCTGCACCCGCAGGGAGATGCGATGGCTGCCCACGGGCAGATCCGTACGGTTTACCACCTTGTCGTTGCCCAGCTTGCCGCTGATGCTGGAAGTCCATTCATAGCTGATGATCGTTCCGTCCACATCGGTGCCGCTGCCGGAGAAGATGACGGGGCTGCCCTGGACAACGGGATCGGGCAGTATAGAGTCGATATGGGCCAGGGGATAGTTTGCCGTGAACTGCCCGCCTTCCACGGTCAACACATAGGAACGCAGGGAAAGGTTGTCCTCGTTCTGGTCGTTGACGAGCACGTAGTACCAGTCAGGCTGCGTGATATCAAAGGTTAACCGCAGTTCATCACCCTTGTTTTTGGCCCACATCTCAGCCAACTGGTTCTTGCTGTCCGAAAAGAGCCTCAGGCGCGGCTGGATGCCCTCGGCCTCGGCGATTTGCACCCGCACCAGCCCCGGTTTATCGACGTAGAACTTATACCAATCCGGGTCATTGCCGGGATAGATCAAACCCTGTACCTGGTTGCTGTCCGCCAGCAGCACTGCCTGGCTGAAGCGGTTGTCCGGCTCCAGGAGATCGTCCTTGGCGGTGAAGGCAACAGTCAAGGTATAGGGAGAGAGAGAAGAGGCATTATTGTCGCGGTCATAAATCTCCACATAATAAAGGCCCGGCGCGACAGCGACGAATTCGGCAAGCAAGGGATCGCCGCCATTGAGATTCTCTTTGCCAAACTGCTGGCTGTAATTCCGGTCAAAGATGCGCAGCCCCGCCTGCATGCCCGTCGGCACCTGGCCCAGGGAGAGGCGTACAAGCCCGGGTTTCTCCACATTGATCCGGAACCAATCGCGGTTGCCCTGGGGAAACAGCTGCGCCTGTAAGGTCTGGCCAAAAGTAATGGGTGCGGCCCGGGCAAAATCCGGATTCAATTCAAAGACGTCCTCTTCGGGAGCAAAGGCGACCTGGAGTGTATAGTTTTCGACCGCCGACGCCCCATCCCGGGCATGGAGCCACAGATACCATTGCCCCGGTTCCACGACATTGAAGGTAAACTGCGAGAAATCGCCTTTGTTTTCCGCATAGCGGCTCGCGCGCTCGCTGAAATTGCCATCATAGAGCCGCATCTCCGAGGCGATGCCCGCCGGCACGGTCAGGGAAAGGGTCAAGATGCCCCGTTGCGCCACATCAAACTTATACCAGTCCACATCTTCCTGCACGCCGAAGGACCCGGAGATGTTCCCCAGGCCGATGCGCGTCGCAGCTGCAAAGTTATTGTTAGGTTCCGTTTCCGCCGTGACCGTGGCCTCGGAAGGCGCATAGCTCAGGTCCGTACCGCCGACACTGAGACGATAGGTAGCAGCCGCCGTAAACTGGCTGTTATAGTCCGTGATCTTCAGGTAATAATAGCCGGCGGCCGGGACATCGTAATTCAAGGTCACAGGCTGGCCGGCTGCATCGGCAGCCGTCCGGACCCACAGATATCCGTAATTGGCGTCAAACAGTTCCAGATAGGGGCGCAGGGCGGCCGGCACCGGATCAACGGTGAAGGTCAGACTTTCGCCCACTTTCGCGTAAAATTTATACCAATCAGTGTCATACTGAGGGAAGAGATAGGCATCGACGGGGCTTGCCGTAAGCCGGGTTGCCGTGCGGAAATCGCTGTTGGGCTCATAGGCATCGGGGGCGGGCACGAAGCGCGTCGTCAGGGTATAGGGGCTGGCTGCGTTGTAATGGCCGTCGGAATCCGTAATCCTGAAATAATATGTCCCCGGCACGGCAACGGCATAGTTAAGGGAGACGTTGTCGCCATCGTTATTGGCGCCGGTCCGCTCCCAGACATACTCGAGATTGCGGCCCCAGGTTTCCACATAGCCCCGCAGGTTGGCGGGCATGTTTGTCAGATCCATCGTCAGCATCCCCGGTTTGGTAAAGGTGATCTTGAACCAATCCTGGTCGTTCTCGGGGAAGATAAACCCCTGCACTGTGTCCTGAGGTTGCAGGACGGCGGCCTGGGCAAAATCGCCGTTCGGCTCGAAGGGATCGCCCGCCGGCTGGAAGCTGGCCGTGACGGTGTAAGGGCCTGCCTTACCGTCGGAGTCGGACACGCGCAGGTAATACCATCCCGCCTCCGTCAGCCGCCACTCCAGCGATACGGGATCGCCGGCATTGGCAGCACCGGCACGCACCCAGGCATAATCCATATCAGGCGTGTACATTTCCAGGTAGGGCCTGATGAGGCTGCCTGTGGGGTTGGCCGTGGCAATCGTCAGCACCCCGGCCCCGGGGACCTGTACTTTGTAGAAATCCCCCTCCCATACAGGATCGATGTTCGCCGCATAGGGAATATCGAAACCGAGCAGGTTGGCGCTGCCCAGATCATTGTTGGGCTCTTCTTCCTGGGGTGCGGACACGCCTACATAGAGGATGGACGAGGTGGCGGAGGACCAGTTCTGGTCGTTGTCCTTTACCTTGAAAGTAATGGACTGGGCGCCCTTGGGGAGATTGTCCAGAACGGCCACGGCCGCATTACTGATGACACCCTCCACCAAGGACGAGCGCCATTCATAGCCGATAATGCCGCCGTCTTTGTCCTCGCCGTGTCCCTGCAGGGTGACGGCGGCGCCCTGGAGGACAGGATTGGGGGATAGGCTATCGATAAAGGCCAGGGGCACATAGGAGTTGAAACGCGCGCCCGTGATGATCAGCGAGTAAGGATTGGTGGAAAAGCCCTCGGAGTTCACGTCCTTGATGCGGATTAAATAATCTCCCATCCGGGTGATATCTAAGGTAAGCATCAGCCCCTGCCCCTTGTTGGTGGCAAATTTTGACGCCAGGTGCTGGAGGCTGAGATCGAAGATGTCGATCTGGGGCCTGATTTCCGTTGGCACGTCTGCCACTGTCACGGTCAGCGCACCGCCGGCATCGGAGGTGACGCGGTACCAGTCCTCGTCGCCCCGCTCGAAGATCAACCCCTGAATGCGGTTGCGATCCTTCAGGACGGCGGCATCGCCGAAACGGCTGTTGGGTTCGAAATCGTCCGCAGCCGTCTTCAGGGAAAGCAGCAGGCTGTAGGGTTGGGCCGACACGGCATCCCAGGCAGGTGTGTCGATAACGACATAGTAAATGCCCGGCCCGGCGATAATGGTGTCGAAGGTCAAACCGTCCCCGGGATTGGTGGCTTCTCGGTAATCGATCTGCCCCACGTCGTCCCGGAAGAGGCGGACCCGCAGGCGCAGGTTGGCAGGCACATTCGTCAAACTGGTGTGGATGACGCCGGGAACGGACAGGGCGAATTTATACCAATCCGCATCTCCCGGGACGCCGATGGCCCCAGTTACGGGCGCATTGAAGGCCAGAAGGTTCGCATCAGCAATGGTGTTATTGCCTTCATATTCCGCCGGCAACGGGGTTTCCGTGGGCACGTAGCCCGGCTGAGCCCCGCTGACGGACAGTTGGTACATCTGCTGCCCGTTGGCCTGGCCTGCATAGTCCGAAACACGGATATAGACAAAGCCCGCTTCCGTAAAGGGAGGGCTGACCAGTTCCAGGACGTCTCCGGCATTGCTGGCCGCTTTGCGCACCCAAAGATAGTTGCGGTTCCTGTCGAAGAGTTCGAGATAGGGTTGGATATTGGTAGGCGTATTGGTGACATTAACCGTCAGGATGCTGTCCTTGCTGACCCAGACCTTGTACCAGTCCTCATCGTACTGGGGGAAGATGTACCCCTGCACCGTGCCGGCGGTCAGGAGGGTGGCGTTGATGATCCCGTTGTTGGGCTCCTGCGGATCCACGACGGGCGTCTCCTGAAGCGTCAGTGTATAGGTAAAATCGGCATTGAAATGGCCGTCCCAATCGGAGACGCGGAGATAATACCAACCCTTCTCCGTCACATCCAGAGAAACAGTCACGGAGTCGCCGTCCGCTGCCGCTCCCTGGCGGACCCAGAGATAATCCAGATGGCGGTTGAAAAATTCCAGGTAAAGCCGGAGATTGTTGGGGACATTGGTGGCCGTGGCCGTCAACCGGCCGGGGCGATCCACATAAACCTTGAAATAATCCTCATCATAGGCCTGATCGATCTTTGCCTTGACGGGGCGGTCCAGAGCTACCTCGTTGGCCAGGCCGATGGGGGAGTTCGGCTCCGCCTCATCGGTGACGCTGCTGCCCACGTAGACCACCTCGCTCACTTCCGTTGACCAGATGCCGCTGTTGTCCTGGACCCGGAAATAGATCGTATGCGTGCCGAGGACAAGGCTGTTCGTCGAGAATTCGGCCTGATTGTTCAGGGCGCCCTGCAGGCTGGAACGCCAGCTGTAACTGGCGATGGTGCCGTCCATGTCCGTGCCGGACCCCTTAAAAGAGAGGGCATCCCCCAGGATTATGGAGCCCGGGTTGATCTGATCGATCTGGGCAAGGGGCGCAAAGGACGTAAAATCAGCGCCGTTGATCGTCAGGACGTAGGGTTTCGTGGATTCATCGTTGCCCTGGGCATGGACGCGAACCAGGTAGGTGCCCGTCTCTGCTACGGGGTAAACCAGTTCCAGATCCATCCCGCTGGTCCCGCTTTGACCGGCCACATACTCCTTGGACATATTGTAGATGGCGATTTCCGGGGTAATGTTCTGGGGAAGATTGCTCAAGGTGGCTGTCAAGTCGCCCGGCTTGCTGACCTGGACCCGGTACCAGTCATAATCCCCCGCCGGGAAGAGATACGCTTCCACCCGGTTCAACTGGCTGAGCGGCTTGGTGTCTCCGTAGTCATTATTGGATTCATAGGGATCATTGACTTCCACGAAGGAAAGGGAAAAGGCGTAAGATTCAGCGGAAAAGACATTCCCGTCGAGACTGCTGAACATCAGGTAATAGTCGCCCGGTGCCGTAACATCATAAGTCATCGAAAAGAGTTTCCCCAGATCCGTCGCCTGGCCATAGTGGATCGTGCCGGCGGAGCTGTTGTAGAGATGGGCGCGCAATTGGAGCTGCGCCGGCGCTTGTTCGAGCTTCACCGTCAGTTGCCCGCGCTGCGAGATAGGGAAACGATACCAGTCCTGGTCGCCGGCCTGGGCAAGGGCGCCCGTTACGGAATTCCCCGCACTGACCGGGGTGGCCTGGCTTAGGGCATCATTCGGTTCGGTCTCGACGGTGGCGGGCGTTTGTGGCGGGATATAGCCGGGGCGCCCGCCGCTTACGGTCATGCTATAAGGCAGGGCATGGCCCTGGCCCTGCTGGTCCGTGATGCGTATATAACAATAGCCGGAAACAGCCGGCGTGTGGTCGAGATATACCTTATCGCCAGGATTGACCGCGCCGCCGCGCACCCACAGGTATTCCATGTTCGGGCCGTAAAGCTCGAGATAGGTGCTCATCTGCGCCGGCGCCGTCACGGCAAGGCTCAATTTATCGCCGCTGTTCACATAGATCTTGAACCAGTCCTCGTCGTACCTGCCGAAGATATGGCCGGAGACGGTCTGGCCGGTCAGGAGAAAGGCGCGGCCGGGTTCGTTATTTGGCTCCTGGACGTCCCGCAGGGCTGTAAACTCCGCCCGGAGCGTGTAGGGTGTGGTCGAGGTGTCGCCGTCCTGGTCGTTGACTCTGATAAAATATGTGCCCGCCTCAAGCACATCGTAGGTGAGAAAGATATTGTCATGATCATTGATGGCATACTTACTTTCCCATGTATAATCGGCGTTCCTGTTGTAAATCTCCAGGCGCGGCCGGATGTCGGGGGGTGTGAAAAAAGACAAGGTGACCCGCCCGGCATCGGGAAAAGTGATCCGGTACCAATCCACATCCCAGGCCGCTGCAAAGGTGCCCGTAATATCGGCATTCAGGGGCAGTACCGTGGCCAGTCCCAATTTGTCATTGGGTTCCGTTTCCGCATCTGCCATAGAAATGAAGGGGTTTACGATCGATCCCAGGAGCAGCAATAATACGCTCATGAGCACGAAAGGCTTACGATAGGATCTAAGAGAATCTCTTTTCATATGGCCTCCTGTGAAAAAAATCCAGCTAGCCCGCTTTTTTTCAATTGAAGAATGACAATTAGGAGTATAATTTTTTACGTGGTGAGCTTTGCGTCGTCTGTGAAGACAAAAAGTTACAAAGAGCAACCCCCCTGGCGGATTGTCCTCTGAGTGCCGGATGTTCCACCTGTGTTTGTGAAGTCCCTCTAAGGGCGATGCTTATTAGATTGCCGGGCAAAAGTCAAGGTGTATTGAACCAGCGGGAGTGTGAAATAGTTCACACATCCCTCCCCTTTCCCAGAGAGGTCGTTTTGCTTGACAGCGGACCCGGTTTTTTTTAAATTGTGTCCACATGAGACAAGGAATCCTCCAGGGAATACAGGTGCTGGATTTTACCCGGGTCGTGGCCGGACCTTATGCCACCCGGGTCCTCGCGGACTTTGGCGCCGAGGTCATCAAGATCCAGACGGCCAAGACGGCCAGGGGCGCCGAAGACAATGCCACGGCCTACTTTGCGGCCTGGAACCGTAACAAGAAAAGCATTACCCTGAATATGAACCATTGCTCGGCTCGGGAGCTTTTCTGCCGACTGGTGGCGCAAAGCGATGTGGTGGCGGAAAACTTCACCCCCCGGGTGATGGCCAACTGGGGCCTGACCTACGACAGATTGCGGGAATACAAACCCGACCTCATCATGCTGAGCATCTCCGGCCTGGGACAGTCCGGCCCCTGGAAGGACTACGCCGCCTACGGCCCTACCTTGCAGTCCCTGGGCGGGCTCACGCATCTTACTTCCTTTCCCGACGAAGCACCCCTGGGAATCGGCTACACCTATGCCGACCCCATCATCGGACTCTACGGCGCCATCGCTGTGCTGGCTGCCCTGGAGCACCGGGAGAAAACCGGGAGCGGCCAATATATCGATCTCTCGGGTTTCGAGGCGGTCTGTACCCTGATCGGGCCCGCCCTGCTGGATTATTCCGCCAATCACCGGGAAGCTGTGCCCGGGGGAAATGACCCGGCTTACGAAGAGGCCGCACCTTACGGACCTTACCGGTGCCGGGGCACGGACCAATGGTGTGTCATCGCCGTGACAAGTGAGGGGCAGTGGCAAGCCCTCTGCCGGGCGGTCGGCCATCGGGAGTGGAGCGCCGAGGCACGGTTTGCCGGACCGGCCGGGCGAAGGGAACACCGTGACGCCCTGGACGCCTTGCTTGCGGCCTGGACAGGAGAACGCAGCGCCGACGAGGCGGTCCGGATCCTCCAGGAGGCAGGGGTCCCGGCGGGGGTAGTACAAACGGCGGAAGATTTGGCCCGGGACCCCCATCTTAAGGCCCGGGATTTTTTTGTTACCCTGGCGCACCCGCAGCTGGGCGACAGCGTCTCCGATACCTATCCCTTCCGGTTTCCCGAGGGCGGGCCCGCGAGCTGGCAGGCCGCCCCCCTGCTGGGGCAAGACAACGCCTATGTCTTCGGTGAGTTGCTCGGCCTGGCGCCGGAGGAAATTGCCCGCCTGGTAGAGGAAGGCATCATAAGTTAAGACTCTGCTTCCCAGACGACCTGACCATTGATGATCGTCATCAACACCCGAATATCTTTTATCTCTTCCCCGGCAACCCGGGTCGGATCATCGCTCACCACCACGAGATCAGCCAGCTTGCCCGGCATCACTGAACCCCTGTCCGCCTCGGCAAAGGCGCTCCAGGCGGCATGGGTCGTATAGAGGAGGAGTGCCTGTTCCGGGGAAATGCCCTCCGGTGACAGGACCGTCTCCCCGGTCTCGGCCCGGCGGGTGACGGCTCCGTAGATCCCCAAGAGCGGGTAGGTGGGCGCCACGGGAAAATCGGAACTGCCGGCCACGCGGACGCCCTGCCGGAAAAGTGTTGCCAGGGGATAGAGATGGGCAGCCTGGGCCGGAGGCACGGTCTTCAGATACCTTTCCCCATGGTAATAGAGAAAGGCGGGTTGCGTGACCGCCATGATCCCGGCGGCTGCCAGACGTCCGGCTAAGGCCGGCGGGCAGACGGCACAATGCTCGATGCGGTGCCGGTGCCCGGGGCGGGGCTGCCTTTTCAAGGCGTATTCCACAGCTGCACAGGCCGCCTCGATGGCCGACTCCTCAAGGGCATGGAGCACAGCCTGGAGACCCCGGCGGTGGATCGTAAGCACCATGGCGTCCAGATCCCGCTGTTCGGGGAGCAGCCGGCCCGTTGTCTCGTCGATCATGATCTTCACCCCGCCTGCAGCCAACTCTTCCCCCGGCAGGGAGGAAGAAAACGCTCCTTCCCCGTAGTCCGCGAGACTTTTAAAACCGAGGATCATGCGGAGGCGGGGCCGGAGCAGTCCCTCTTTTTTCCACCCGGAAAAGGTCTGCCACTCCTGCCGGCCGTTGCCGGCCGAGGCATCCTGAAGGGAGGTGATGCCGGCCGCCAGCAGGTTCTCATTGGCCTTGACCACCCCTGGCCGGAGTTCCGCGTCGGACAGCGGCGGAATCCCTGCGGACAAATAGCCGCCCATGCCGTAGAGCAGGCCCGTGGGTTCTCCCGTGCGATAGTCCCTTTCCATGAAGCCCTCCGGCGGGTCGGGTGTTGTTGGCGTGATGCCCAGGCGGCCCAGGGCCAGGCTGTTTAGCACGTGGGCCCGGCCGGTACGGTGGGCAAGCTTCACGGGATGTAAGGGGGCGGCGCGGTCCAGGTCCCAGCGGGTAGGATGGCGTTTTTCTGCCAGGTGAAATTCGTCGTAACCCCGTCCCCGGAGCCACGTGCCTTCCGGCAGGGTCAAGGAGTGCCGGCGGAGGGCCTCCCCAATGTCCCCCAGGGATTTGATGCCGCTGCGCGGTTCGAGGTTGAGGGTGACAAGGCTCTGGGCATAGGCGGCGAGGTGGCAGTGGGCATCGCTGAAGCCGGGCAGGATGGTCCGGCCCCCGCAATCGATGACTTCGGCGCCGGGCCACGCTGCGGCCCGGCAGTCGTCACTGCTCACAAAGACGATCCGGCCGGCCCGGATGCCCACCGTCCTGGCCCGGGGCCGGGCGGGATCGAGGGTGATGACCCCTCCATTGGTCAGGATGAGATCAGGTTTTCCTGCCCTGCCGGTTTGATTGATTTGCCCGGCATCTCTTCGTAAACCGCTCAAAACTTGATATATTTGCTGAATTCCTTCACCATATCCGGAGGCTGATGGAGAAGTTTGTCCAATATCTTCAGGCACTCGTCGGCTGGCATATAATTAACGGTCATCATCACTTTCCTTGCTTCCTCCCTTACCACGGGGTCTTTGGAAAACTTGACAAAAGCCTCCCTTAAGATGTTTACCCTTTCTTTAGGCGTTTTCGGAGGAGCTAAATAGGGTCTGCCGACCTGGTCCCCGGCAGAGCGCATGGCGATGATGGTCTTTCCTTTTTTGTCCGTTGTGAGATCTTCATCCGCAGGCAGGTTCTCGATCCCTGCCTCCGCTACGCTACTGCGCAGCAGCGGTCGCACCAACCCTCTTTCGATGTAAGGTTTGAGGGAGTTGTATGACATGGCCCTCCCGTCAAGCTCTTTGCGTTCGACAGCCAGCATGATATCGGAGCTGGAGGGATAGTTGACAATTTTGATGTTCAGCCCGAGAAATTCCTTTAAAAGAATTGTGAACTGTGCGGCGCTTTCCGAAGGCCCCGTCGTCCCGAGTATCAGGGGAGATTTGGCCTTCAGGAGGTCTTCGTAACTCCTGTAGGGCAAGTCGGAGCGCATCGTCAGGACTGTTGCCTCGGTAGTCGCTGACCCCAGCCAGGCGTACTTCATAATGTCGAATTTGACCCCCTCTACCTTTAGCAATTGGGCCACCGGCAAGCCGCGATCGATGGTGCCGATGGTCAGCCCGTCAGGCTTGGCGAGGTTGTACAGATAGTTCGCGGCAATCAGGCTCCCGGCGCCGGGCATGTTGGTGACAATAAAGTTGGGTTTTCCGGGAATAAATTTGGCAGCGTGCTTTGCGAAGAGCCTTGCCAGGCGATCATAACCCCCTCCGGGCCCGTAGCCGACGACGATGGTGATGGTTTTACCCTCATAGAAGGGCGCCGCGGGCACTGCGGCCGGATATAAAAAAGATAGCACCAAAAAACTCACACAGAAAAACAGTATTCTTTTCAAGATATGACCTCCTTTATTATATTGTTTGTCCCCCGGAACAACCTCGTGATGAATTCGTAAAAAGTCGAATTCATCACGTCTTACGAGTCTATTTTATGCTTTGAAATCTACACCTTTCCCTGGGGCCTGTCAACATTGACGTCACTCGGCACTCAACACTCAAAATCCAACACCCAACACTGTCTTTGGCCCCAGCCGATAGCCCCGGAGGAACTCCCGGGTGGCCATCCTTTTTTTGTTTTCCAATTGCACCTCCAGGAGATGGACATAGCCCTTTCCGGCGGCGACCGCCCATGCCGCCCCCGGACGGTCGACGACCGTCCCCGGCGCCTCCCTAGGGAGGGTCGGTTCGGCGCGGGCCCGGAGGATCTTCAGCTTCTTGCTCTCCAGGTAGGTGTAAGCTCCCGGCACGGAGGAAAGCCCCCGGATGAGATTGACGATGGTCTGACAATCCTGATCCCACCGGATGAGGCCGTCCTCTTTTTTCAGCCGCGGGGCGTAGGTGGCGGCCCTATGGTCTTGGGGAAGCGGCTTGGCAGTGCCGCTGGCGATCATTTCTATCGCCCGTACGAGGAGTTGCGCCCCCTGGAGGGCGAGGCGGTCATGGAGTTCATCGCAGGTTTCCTCCGGCCCGATGGGGGTTTCTTCCTGCAGCACGATGGCGCCTGCATCCAGCTCTTCGGACATCTCCATGATCGTGACGCCGCTCGTGGTTTCACCGTTGATCAGTGCCCAATTTATCGGCGCGGCCCCCCGGTATTTCGGGAGGAGCGAGGGATGGATATTGAGGCAGCCCAAGGCCGGCTGGTCGATGATTTCCCCGGGGAGCAACTGGCCGTAGGCCGCGAGCACAACCAAGTCCGGCGCCAAATCCCGGAATGTCCGGAGAAAGGCGGGATCGCGCACCCGTTCGGGCTGCAGGAGGGGAAGGTGCTGGGCCAGGGCGAAGACCTTCACGGGGGAAGGCTGCGGAGACCTTCCCCGTCCCTGCGGCTTGTCCGGCTGGGTAAGGACCCCGAGGAGGGGATAATGCCGCTCCAGGAGGAGCGCTAGCGCCGGCACGGCAAAGGCCGGTGTTCCCATAAAGAGTATCGACGGTTTGTTCGTGGCCATTCCGGATCCTGGACAGTTAAGCGATGCTTGGCCTTTATCTTTTGTGACTACTCACGTGTCAGTCTGAAGCTGTTTAGGCTGTAGGCTGTAGCGTGCCCTATCCCCATTTTTTCCTAACAGTCTTCAGCCTACAGTCTATCTACCTGAGCAGTTACTATCCTTTCACGTGAATACAATCTTGTCAATCTTATCGTAGTTATTACCCCCTATTTGGCTGACATTTATTCCTTATTGTCATTGCCAGCTTATACCTTTAAATTTAATTTCAAAATCGGTTTGTTGTGCATCATTCAGGATAAACGCCCCTTTTTTGCAAAAACCATAGGGTGTGTTTGGCGAACGCACCGCGAGAAGGGAAGCATGATGAACAAAACAACTTTTTTCACTCTTTGTCGGAATCATGCCCCACCATGGCAGAGCCACAAAAGTGTGGCATGCCACATATTTTTTTGCGGAACCCCTTTCTCCAAAAAGATAGAAGATGTTGATTCTCTTAAAGATAAGGGTAATTTGTGATTTTCCCGGACCCTGGCATATTAATTGATAACGCCCTTTAGGAGGAAGAATTTCCTCTTACAACAAGGACATCAAAAAACGATCATGATCTTCTGACGAAAGGAAAGGAAGCATTATGAAAAAAACGATTATCTTCTTTTTGTGCCTCCTGTCGCTGTTTGTTGTCCCGGTCTTTGCCGCGACAAATGCCATGCTTCAGGAAGGCATCCGGCAGTACCAGCAGGAAAACTATGAAGAAGCCATCGTGATTTTGACGAAGGTCCGGGCTCAGGAACCATCGTCTTCCCAGGCGGCCTTCTTCCTCGGCATGGCCTACAAGCAGACTATGGATTATCCCAAAGCAGCCGTCCATCTGCAGGATGCCGTCAGCCTCAAGCCAGGGGTCCGGGAGGCCCTCGTGGAACTCACCGACACCTTCTATCAGTTGGGAAAACTGGAAGAGGCGAAGAAATGTGTAGCCCTGGCCGAGCAGGAGGGGATCGCCCCGGCCCGGACAGCCTTCCTGAAGGGCCTGATCCTGGCCCGGGAAGACAGGAACCCCGAAGCCATCCAGGCCTTTGAAAGCGCGAAGGCCCTCGATCCGAGCTTCGTGCAGCCGGCGGAATTCCAGATCGGCGTGAGCCTGATCAAGGACCGGAAACTCGACCGCGCCAAGGCCACCTTTCAGACGGCCATCGCCCGGGACCCCCTTTCCGATCTGGCCAGTTTTGCCCGCCAGTACCTGACCCTGGTGGAGGAGCAGCTCTACCTGACCCGGCCGCTCCGGGTGACGCTCTCCGTGCTTTCCGGTTACGATACGAACATCGTCTCCAAACCCCTGGAGGCTGCCGTGGCGGCGGACATCACGGACGAAAAGGGCGCCTTCCTGTCAAGTTCGGCGCGCCTCGATTACGTCCCGCGGCTCGATGGTCCCTGGCTGTTCAATGCCCAGTACAGCATCGCCTCCACGGTCTTTTCCAAGCATACCCATTCCCACGATTCCCTGGCCAACAGCCTTTCGCTTTCACCGGGCTATAACTTCGGCCGCTTCGCCTTGAACCTGAACGGGAGCTTCACGAACGTCCTGCTGCGCACCGACCCCGACCCCGTGCCGGCCCCTGATTCCTCGCCGGGCTACAAGCACTACCTGGATTACGTCTCCCTCGGGCCGGCTTTGCGGTATTTTGTCAATCCCACCAACATCCTGGAGGTCTTCGTGGGTTACGACAAGAAAAGCTATTACAATGAGAAGCTGGGGACGCAGAGCCGGGACAACGACGGCCTGCGGGAATACCTGAGCTGGATCTGGCTGTTCAAGGAAGATTCCTTCCTGAACCTGCGGTACGACCATGTTACGGAGGACGCCGACAGCCTGCAATGGGAGAACGACAGCCACCGCCTCACGGCCAATGTGAGCCTGCCCGTCCTGTCGACTGAGGCAGCCAAGCGGTATGGGCCCCTGACGCTTCAGCTCACGGGAAGTGCCTTCTTCCAGGATTTCGACAACGCCATCAATTTCGGCGCCGGTCTGCAAACGCGGGAAGACAAGGTCTACACGGGGAGCGCGGGGCTCGCCTGGCGGTTCTGGAAATACGCCAGTTTCATTGCCCAGTACACAAGAACGGATAACAAGTCGAATGTCGCGATCTTCGAATACAACCGCGATCAGTATGCAGGCGGGTTCGAGTTTAGATACTAAAAAAGCAGTTTTGAGTTTTGGGTTTTGGGTGTTGAGTTGAGGTACTGATTAAAGAAGTGTTGGGTGTTGGGTTTTGCGTGTTGAGTTACGGTAGGTACTTTATTTCACTCAAAACTCAAAACTCAACACGCAAAACAAAGGGTTTGGAGGTAACGCCATGAAAAGAACATCCGTCATGATCACGCTTTTGGCCTGGCTGTTGGTCATTCCCGTCCTGGCGCAGGGCGCGCCGGTGGGTAAGTTCACCCGCATCGAAGGAAACGTCGATGTGACCTCCCCCGGGAAGGAAGCCGTCCAGGCTATCCCCGGAGGAGAGCTCCAGGTGGGCGATGTCATCCGCACCAAGAACGGAGCGGCGTGCGACGTTACCTTCCCGGACGGCAGCATCCTGCGGCTGGCGGAGAAGAGCCGGTTGCGCGTTGCCTCTTTCCGCATGGATCAGGGGCAACGGCAAGCCGTTCTTGAGCTTTCGCGCGGCAAGGTCCAGAACATCGTCAAGGGCGGTGGTGCTGGGTCCAGCTATGAGGTGCGGACGCCGACGGCGGCCTATCAAGCCCGGGAGGGGGAGTTTTTTGTCTATTTCCAATCCGGGATAAGCGGGGGCTTGGTCACGGCGGGGAGGATAGAGGGCTTCAGCTTGTCCCGGCCTGACGAGGTGCGTCAGATCGGCGCGGGCCAGGTGCTGGTGGTTGCGGATGCCCAGGCGGCGCCGCAGGTCAGGACCGCGACAGCGATGGAGACGGCGCAGTTGCAGCGGGACATGGACAAAGGAACCTCCGGGACACCCAGTCCCGTCGAGGACCTGGCGAAGGCAGCCTTCCCTGATCCGTTCAGCGGTCCGGTACTGCCCTCGACGCCCATCATTCCTTCGTCTCCTACCCCGCCGGAGCAGCCCCTGGTGTTACCGAAGACGGACACGACGCCTCCTGTCATCACACTTCAGGGACTGCCCACGGCTGTTACCAATGTTCCTTCTGCCGCGATCGTGACATCAGCCAGTGAGACGGTGACCTGGAACTTTACCCTGGACGGCGTTGCCGTAAGCTCTGCCAACTTGGCGAATCTGTCCGAGGGCCCCCATATATTTACTGCCACAGCCACCGATGGGGCCGGCAACAAAGCCACCCAGACCTACACCTGGACGGTGGACAGGGTCGCGCCGGTTGTCACCACGGCGGCGCCGCCGGCCCTGACGAATAATCCGCCGGCCGCGCTGACCCTGAGCGAGACGGCGACGATCAACTTTACCCTGGACGGGGTGTCCGACACAACCACGGGCGCCAGTTTGACCCTGCCCACGGCCGACGGGCAGCACACCCTGACCTTGAGCGCCACGGACCCGGCGGGAAACGCATTGCCGGCGGTCACCTACACCTGGACGGTGGACACGGCCCCGCCTGTCGTCGCGCTGGCGGGGACCCCGGCGCCTGTGACCAATGTCAACACGGCCACCATCGGCGTGACCCCGAGTGAGGCGACGACCCTGACTTATACCCTGGACGGAGTTTCCGTAACCTCTCCCGATCTTTCCAATCTGGCGGAGGGTAGCCATACCTTCACGGTCACGGCTACCGACCCGGCGGGCAACGTATCCACCCGGGACTACACCTGGGTGACGGACTACACGCCGCCGGTCATCGGCCTCACGTCCCGGACCCGGACCCGGGACGACGACGCTGCGGACCTGGAGGTTGAGCTGGCAGGTAACGAAACAGTGGTCTTTACCACGGACCTGGACGGAGGCGGCCCGATCAGCGGCCCTTCCCTCAATCTTCTGGAGCTGACTCCCGGCGAGCATATCCTCACCGTAGAGGCGACCGATCCGGCGGGCAACACCACCACTCAAACCCTGACCTTTACCCTGGAGAACTACTTACTGTCTGGCGACCTTGCCGGTCAAGGTCTTGCCGGCAGCGTGGCGGGCAATATGGCGGCCATTACCGGCCAGGATTGGCAGGGAAGCTGGAACATGGATCTGGCGGGCGATGCCGCGGCCCTTCCCGGCGCCAACTGGCAGGCCGTGGCGGGCGGGCAGCTCGATGGGACGGAAACCATCGGCTACTGGCTGGCCGACCTGGGCGGCAACGCCTGGACCGGCGGCGAGGTCAAGGGCGACGTGAACTACCGTTATCTGACGCCTTACGCCCTGGGCGCATCGAGCAGCCCGCTTACGGGGAGTTATCAGTTTGATCAGGCCACCTCCAGTTATGCCTGGCAGGCGGCCGCAGGGGGCGATACGGTGGAGACGCCGCTGCAGTTCAGCGCGCTCATCGACGGGGGCTACAATCAATATCAGAATAATATTGTAAACTATACGGATTCGGTCTCGGGCCTGCTGGGGACCACTGTTTCGCCCTTTGCCTCGGCAACCGTCCTGGACGTGCCGGGTGATCCCGTGGACCTCTATATGATGGGCGGGGGTTGGACAACCGGCCAAACAGCCTGGTGGGGATCGCTCTATGAGACCCTGGCGGTAAGCGGGGATATCCTTCCCGACGGCTTCATCCTGGGCCGGACAACGGCGGGCAATGTCGGCGGGGAAACACTGACCGGTTCCCTGGTCAGTCTGTATATAGATGAGGCAGGCAACGCGGGACTACTGGAGGGATTCTTCGACGGCCTGTACCACCCCCTGGGAAACGGCATGGGCCTCTTCGAGGCAACCCCGGGCGCAAGCTTCGCCTGGGCGACGAAGAAGGCGGAGGGTTACACTGCCTATGACCCCGCGATCAATCTGGGCTGGAACCCCCTGGACGGCACTTTTGACGGTTCCTTCCTGGACGGCAATAATCAGCCCACCGGCGCGATCCTGGCTGACGGCAACATCGCCGATATCTCCTGGGGTAAGACGGGCAGTTACACCACCTGGCTGCAGAAAGGGCCGGATGCTCCGGAGCCCTGGGGCATTTTCAACATGGAGTTGGGCGGGCAGTACCTGGGCACACCGGCTGATTTCTGGACGACGCAGCTGGGCGGCATGTCCTGGCGTGCCCTGGGCAGCCGGGAATATTGGCTGGCCGAGGTCTACGGCATGCAATGGTCGGAGCAGCAGCTCGCCGGCTATCTCGTCGGCGCCTATCTGACCGACCGGGTCCTGGGCAGCATCCAGGGCGAGGTCCTGGGGAGCTACGACACCTTCGGGCCGGGCCTCTGGGAGGCCGCGGCCATCGGGACCTTCGAGGAGCAACCCCTGGCCCTGGGCGGGGAGATCAATGGAGGTTATCACTATTATGACGGCGCCGCGGGAGAAGTAACGGGTAATAACGGCTATCTGGCCGGTCTTTTCGGGACCGTGGCCTCTCCCTTTACGGCGGGAACGGAGCTGTACTTGATGGGCGAGGCGGCGCCCTACGGCCAGACGACCTGGTGGGGCGACCTGTCCAATATCTATACGCCTGACGGCGCGGCCCTGCCCGTAGGCCTGATGGCCGGGCGCACCACGGCCCATTATGATTACACCCTGGGCCGGTATCTGGGGAATCAGGAAGCCCTGGAGGGACTCCTACTCAGCCTCTATGTGGATAGTGCCGGGAATGCCGGGATTCTGGAAGGCGACTTTGAGGGCGATTTTTATCCCCTGGCAGATAATCTGGGCGACAACAACTGGGGGCTCTTCCGCGCCGGCGGCTTCCTCCAGGCGACGCCGATGGCCGCGGGGTTCGATCCCCTGACCACGGCTTACAACTACAGTCCCATCGAAGGCGCCTATGTCGGTTCCCTGGGGACCGGCCTGGGGACGATCACGGCGGCGGCCGCGGGCGGCCTCCAGGACAGCTCCTGGGGTTACCTGGGCAGCTACAGCTACTGGCTGGAAAAGGACGGCGTACCCGAGCCCTGGGGCATCTTCAATCTGGAGCTGGGCGGGAACTACCAGTTGACGGCCGGAGCGGGAGCACCCGAGACCTGGTCGCTTCGGCTGGGCGGGTCGTCCCTGCGGGGGCTTGCGGCAAATGAATACTGGCTCGCTACGACGGACGGGACCTGGGCCGAGACGGACGGGGACAAGCGGCTCGCCGCGACCCTTACGGGCCGTTACCTGACCCCGACCACCCTGGGCGTGCTGAACGGCCAGGTCCTGGGGTCCTTCGACACGAACGGCCAGCCGGGCAACTGGGAGGCCATCGCCCTGGGGACCTTCGAGGACACGGAGCCCTTGGCCTTCAGCGCCGAGATCAATGCGGCCTACCACCAGTATGAGAACAGCAGTGTAAATTATTACACTGACTCTTTTGGTTACCTCGGGACCATTGACTCGCCCTTTGCCGCGGCAGTGGAGCTGAATGTGCCGGGCGAACCCGTAGATCTCTACATGATGGGCCAGGCCTGGCCGGAAGGCAGAACGGCCTGGTGGGGATCTTTGTATGAGACCCAACTGGCCAGCGGGGATATCCTCCCCGACGGCTTCATCGCCGGCCGGACCACGGTAGGCAATGCCGGCGGGGATACACTGACGGGCTCCTTGGTAAGTCTCTACATCGATGAGGCGGGTAACGCCGGTATCTTCGAGGGGTTCTTCGACGGCCTGTACCACCCCCTGGGAAACGGGAGCGGCCTCTTTGAAGCAACCCCGGGCGCAAGTTTCGCCTGGGCCACGAAGAAGGCGGAGGGATATACAAACTATGACCCGCTGGTCAATCTCGGCTGGAATTACCTGGACGGCAACTTTGGCGGCTCTTTCCTGGACGGCGACTATCAGCCCACGGGCGCGATTGTCGCCAATGGCAGCATTGCCGATATCTCCTGGGGATGGACGGGCAGTTACACCACCTGGCTGCAGCAATCAGCGGCTCAGCCGGAACCCTGGGGCATCTTCGCCCTCGAACTGGGCGGCCAGTATATGGGCACGCCGGCCGATACCTGGACCATGCAGCTGGGCGGCCTGTCCTGGCGTGCCCTGAGCAGCCGGGAATACTGGCTGGCCGAGATCTACGGCATGCAATGGTCCGAGCAACAGCTCGCCGGATATCTCGCCGGCGCCTACCTGACCGACCGAGTCCTGGGCAGCATCCAGGGTGATGTCCTGGGGAGCTACGACACCTTCACGGCAGGTCTCTGGGAGGCGGTCGCCATCGGGACCTTCGAGGAGCAACCCCTGGCCCTGGGCGGGGAGATCAATGGGGGTTATCACTATTATGACGGTGCCGCGGGCGAAGTGGCCGGGTCTTTCGGATATTTTGCGGGCCTTTTCGGCACCCTGGACTCTCCCTTTACAGCGGCGGGTGCGGAGCTGTACTTGATGGGCGAGGCGGCCCCCTACGGCCAGACAACCTGGTGGGGCGACCTGTCCAATATCTATACTGCCGACGGTGGCGCCCTGCCGGTGGGCCTGATTGCCGGGCGCACCACGGCCCATTATGATTACACCCTGGGCCGGTATCTGAGGAATCAGGAATCCCTGGAGGGGCTCTTCCTTAGTCTCTATGTGGACAGTGCCGGCAACGCCGGGATTCTGGAAGGCGACTTTGGGGGAGATTTTTATCCCCTGGAAAATAATCTGGGCGACAACAACTGGGGGCTCTTCCTCTCTATGGGCTTCCTCCAGGCGACGCCGATGGCCGCGGGTTTCGATCCCCTGACCACGACTTACAACTACAGTCCCATCGAAGGCGCCTATGCCGGTTCCCTGGGGGCCGGTCTGGGGAGTATCACAGCGGCGGCCGCGGGCGGCCTCCAGGACAGCTCCTGGGGCTACCTGGGCAGCTACAGCTACTGGCTGGAAAAGGACGGCGTCCCCGAGCCTTGGGGCATCTTCAATCTGGAGCTGGGCGGGAACTACCAGTTGACGGCCGGAGCGGGAGCACCCGAGACCTGGTCGCTTCGGCTGGGCGGGTCGTCCCTGCGGGGGCTTGCGGCAAATGAAT
>Ga0082335_1001795_pt1 | contig 43195 bp, 40 predicted proteins | sample Subgrocontami58m_FD_72375 | JGI IMG/M metagenome (GOLD analysis project Ga0082335, IMG submission 72375) | Subsurface groundwater microbial communities from S. Glens Falls, New York, USA - GMW37 contaminated, 5.8 m (SPADES assembly) (version 2) ...
GGGTACTTCAGGCGCCCCGCCTTGCTCCCGCGCCCGGCCGCCCGGAAGACGATCCGGTTCAGGGTGAAGGCGCCGCCCCGCCAGGCAAACCCCCCCGCCGTAAAGGAACCGTCGCCGATCACCGTGATCGGCGGGTCGGCCCGCGAAGCTTTGCGAGGCAGGCGCAGGCGCCACCGCTCCGACCGGAAGCCGATATGGTGCAGTTGCTGACGCAAATAGCGGCGAAGGAACAAGGTGTTCACGAAGGCGCCGCGATTGTGGAAGGCGGCAAGCGGAATGACGGCGAGGAAGCCGATCGCCAGGAATGCGAATGTCTGCCGCAACGGCGCGAGCGGTTCGAACTGCGGCCAATAGGAAAGCGTGGTCAGCGCCGCCGCGCAGAGGCAGGCCAGAAAAGCCGGCAACTGCCCGCGCCGAGCCAGCCGCCGTTCCTGCCGCAGATAGCTCAACGTGTCCCGGACGGCGGACGACGCGGCGCCGTAGCGCCATTGCAGCCGGGCCTCCTGAACCCCCCGGCGGGCGATGACGAAGCCAGCGATCCCGCCAGCCAGGATGGCGAAGGTTGAAACCGTCAGGATCAGCCGCTGGTCCGAGCCATAGGCCGGGTCTTTGGGAACCATTGCCAGAGTGGCCAGTAGGGCTGGCGTGCCAAGGCCAAACGCGAGTAAGCGCCGCTGCGTTCGTCTGAGTTGGACTATATCGGTGGACATGACGTTGCCTCCTTCAGCGCGGGTTGGGCCGCTGCCGCTCGGTCCGCAGGGGACGCGGCGTGGTCGGGTAGCGGCGTTCCGGCGCGACGCGCGGGAGCCTGCCGGGGTCGGAGTTAGTGGGTGGTGCGATGATCGCTGGTGCGGCCGCCGCCGCAGCTTTGATGGATTGGCGCTGGGCAGCGCGCGCGGCGCGCGCCCGTTGCCAGGCCTGCCAGCCTTTCACCGCACCAAGCCCCAGCAATTGGCCGAGGAGGGTGCCGACCATGACGGACAACCGCAGGCTGAGGGAGACAAAGGCGAAGATGACGCGGAACAGCAGGGAGAGCATAGCTCGACCTCCGTGCGAGAAATTTCGGTGATTGTCTGAGACCGGGGTGGGGTGTTGCCTGCCGCCTCAGGGCGACAGGCCCAGCACCTTTCGCAGATCGATCCGAATCCAATGCGCGCCAGACATGGGCGGGGCGCCCCGGTTGCCTCTGGTTGCTCCCAACTTGAACGGAGCTTCGTACACGGCGGCGCCAAACCAGATTCGCACCACGCCTTCGGGCGGCGTGCGCAGTTCACCGCTGTAGAGATTGATCGCGGCCTCCGCTTTCGTCAGGTCGATAGCGCGAACGAACTCGATGTACTCGAACTGGCCCTCGCCTGTCGCTGTCAGATGGTCCTTGTTGAAAAGCCCGGCTTCGGTGCGAACATTGCCGAAGAACAGCCAAGGACTTGCGCCGTCCGGGCGGGCGTAGAGATCGATATCCGCGGGGGCTGTCCATTTTAGGCCGATCCATGCCACCCCGGTCGTCGTCGTTGGCGGGGTCCTCGAGATTGGAACGTCATCTCTCAGGAACCATGCGCCCGGCTGATCCATCGAGGCAGGCAACGCGGCCGGCACGGGCGGGCGGACCCGCAGCATCTCAATCTTGCCGTCCGGCGAAATGGTGTAGGCGGTTTGGCCAGAGGCCTCGCTCGTGCGGGCTCTTTTGAAGCAGCTGGCTAGGTCATAGGATATGGTGCCTATCTTCGCTGCCTGCTCGACAACCCAAAGGGTCCAGAAACGCCGCACCTTCTCTTCGTAGCCGCGCGTCGTGAAGCGCTCCTGGCTGTTGGGCCAGCAGAGATGTACAATACCTCCCTTAAGACGGTCCTGGGCTCCGGCAACGCCAAACGGGGTCTCAGTCCGCGATGCCTTCAAGTGTCCGTCCGAGGGGAAATAGCCGAGAGTAAATGAGAAGCGCCCATCGCGCGGATCGTGATAGAATGGCGAGCCAATCAAGAGGATGTCAGCCTTCTTGTCGGGCAGACTTGGAACCAGGTTGCGGCCGATCTCATCGAGAACCTCCGGCATCATCACGTTCTCTGAAATCTGCCCGCTCGCTGGGACCGGTGGCAGGACCGAGAGGTACCGGATCACGGGCGCGAACTGTGCGCCGATCTGGTTCTTCACCCACGCCGGGTTGCGAGCCTTTTCGTCTCGCGGAATGGCAATGTTTGCGATCTGCACCGGTGGGCTTACCGAATAAACGACAAGCCGATCCTCCGGCGTCAGCGTCAATGCCATATCCGCCAGATGGGTCACCAATGCCTCGCGCATCCCGCCGTAATCCGGCGGCAGTACCACGATGGTGGTTTTCGCATCGACGGTCGAGGCAGCCGCGAGACTGGCCAGAAGCCACAAAGCCGCCGCCCGCGTGGGTTTGGTCCGAGGCCGGGTGAACAGCGCCACATTGGCCGATGCGACCGCGGCGTCACGTTCATATTTCTGAGTTGCTTCTTCACACAGGACGGCAATTTTAGTATCTAATGCGACGACTTCCCGCGTCGCATCAAACCGCCGCAGGAAGCCCCGGGCTCGGGCTTTGGTTTCGCGGCGATCGAGAATTTGTCTATCAAGTTCCTCAATCACTGATACCATCTTCTGATGCAGCGGGTTATCCTGCGCCGTTGGGACGAAACCGCCGAGCCAGAGCCGCTCCGCGCAGGAGAAGATTACATACCCACCGGTTACATCGAGGAGAATATGGCTTCCCATCAACAGCATTGTCGTTAGGCGGCCGCCGTCTGATAGTGCGTTTGATAGCAATTGCCCGGTTGTACTACCGGTGCCCGGGGCGAACACCGCCATCGCCATCGCCACCCACAGCGCAAACGACGCGAATACGACCGACCCGATCAGGTAGGTGTATATGCGTTTCGCGCGTTCGTTAGGCAGGAAGCGCTCGAAGGCTTTTAGAAATGCTCCCATGATGACTGTGACGAAGAAGAACAGCATCGCTCCTAACGGGTCGATAGCAAACATGCTGTAGCCTGAGTTGAGGATGTATTTCATGCCGACCAAGTTTCCGACCGCTAAGCCGGTAGGGGTGAGTATGAGGAAGCAACCGGCGACCACAGCCTGGAGTCGCGGGATCCGACATTGCGACTGGTCTGATAATAAATATATGACCGGCTCAATATGTTCTAGTTTCTGCCGAAGCGTAGAGCGCACGCGAATAAGATATTGAAGATGATCTTCGGCATCGTCGATGAGCGCCTCGGCCTCGTCAATCAATGCACTAGTGGCATCGAGGCTCGAGACCTGCCGCTGAACAATATCGTCCACGTCGGTACCGGTAAAAATCGCGCCTCGCAACTGGTCGAGGTCCAGAAGCGGTTTCCCAAACTCAGCTGAGTTGATCAGGCTCCATGGGGGAGATGATATCTCGTTCATGGTAGTCTCTCCTATTACATTTGAACGCGTTTGATGCAGCCGGTGCCGACCGGAGAACGTGCACACCACGTGATCGGACTGATGCGACCGAAGGCGAGAACCGAACTTGTGCTTCGATGCCGGCGCTCCGTTAACCGTCGGCGCAGGCCACCACGCAAAATGAACGGTTGCTCAGCGCGGAAATTCGTCCAGGAGCGCCGGATCGAGCGTGATGCGATAATGCTGCACCAGGGACTGCAGCATGACCTCAGGCGCGTCCTGCCACGCTGTATGCACAAAGCGCCGCCGTGTCCGGCGCTCCCCTTCAAATCGTACCTCATACAGGTCAGCGCCGCCGGCAATGCGCCGCACGACAGTTGCCCAGCCTTCAATCACCGGACACCGAGGAATGTCGACGATATAGACTGCTACGCGATCACCAGGCATAACGCCCGCTCGCCCTGGCCGATACGGCCGTGCATGACGTTTGGGCCTCATTTTCTTCCGCAGAAAGTGCGCTCTACGCCATTCGGCGGGTGTGGTGAGGCCGAGACGCATCGAGCGATGCTCTGCCTGGCATTGGGAGCAAAATCTCATCGTACGCTCCTTCCTTGAATTGCAGCGGAGCCGTTCGCTCTCCTTTGAAGTTCTCCGCCACGGCGGCCACTGGGTGGGCGAGGCCGTCCGGCTCGCCTTCCCCTACCTCGCGACGGCAGAAATCAATTTCCAGATACGCATTCGTAAAAATAATTACGTAAGTTTTATTTATAATGCGACGGCGGCGACGCAAATCGCAATCGGTTGCGACATGATGCGATAAGGGGTTGCCATACTGCGTCATCACTCCAAAGATGCGAAGGATTGCGTCACGCATGGGCAACGTGCGGATGCGGAAGGGAGAGATACGTGTCGGAAGGACAGGAAATCCCGGGTACCAGCGGTGCGATGCCCAGTTCGCTGGTCCAGGTAGAAAGCGAAACCTTGCGTCGAGCATTGCGGAAGTTTGGCCTTGGTGGGATCGCCATCGCAAACCTCGCCGCGAAACACCGTGCCATGGTAGATCCCGATGGAAGGCGTAACCCCCCTATTTCTCATGACACGGTCAGCCGCTTTCTTCGTGGCGCTTCGATAACCCGGTCGCGGCTTCGTATCCTACAGCGACTCCTACCATTTCTGGATGGGACCCCGCTTGGGGCTGCTCCGGACCCAACCCCTGAGAGTGCGGCGCCGACAGGGATCAACAGCCTATTCCCGGCCCTCATCGACTACTTCAAGGTGACGGAGACGCGCCTAAAGCAATGCCGAGCCGATATTGCGGGCACCTACACCTTCCATGCTAATTCGGAGGACCGAGCGGACTATCCCGATCACTGGCTCGTCAGAGGGGCGATGAAGTTCTACCACGATGAGAAATCGGGAGAGTTGCGCGTCGAAGAGCTGCAACGGAGCGTTGAACCGGCGGTAACCAACGTGGCAAACCGCGCATTTAGATTTGACGAAACGCAGACGCACGTGACGGACGAGGGGCATTCGGTCATCGTCAACGTGGAGCGGTGGGCCGGCCACTACATTTTGCGGCAAGGGAAGGTGATCGTCATTCTGCGTAATATCGAGAATATCCCAAAATTCTATATCCTCGACGCGGTCCCGTATGGAGAGCAGAATCCAACCACGGTAACGGCTATGTGGGGGATTATGGTGAAAGCGGGAACGGGCCGTCCGTTCACATCCCAGGTCCAACTGAACCGAAACTCAGATGCATTCAAGATCGCCAATCTCGTGCGGGCAAGCGAGACCAGTCAACATATCGTTCAGTCGATTACTCGGCCGCCAAAATGGATCGACCATCCTCCGCGTGGACCGCGTGGCAGGTCTCGGACCGGTCGCTGACGAGATATTCAGCAGCGCCGATGGGCGACATCTAACACCATCCACGGGGGGTGGGGCGTCAGGGGCGAACCTCCACGGCCCACACCTGTATAAGTTGCCCTCGCGGCGAGCCACAACGCCCGAACTGGCTGCCAGCCACCGCAACGCGTCTCTCCGGTTAAGTGCCTGGTCGCCAGAATTTTCGCGCAAACGCAATCTCCTCCGGCCCGGTGACCGCCGCATAAATCGCCGTGGTCGTCAGGCGGGCGTGGCCGAGCCATCGCTGGACAAGCGTGATCGGTATTCCAGCCTGTAGCGTGCCGACGCCGAACGCATGACGCAGACCGCGCGGCGAGGCGGGCGTCCCGCCCACCTCGGCCGTCTGCATCACCCGCTTCACAACCCGCCACGCCGTCACGCGATGCCACGGCCATAGCAGCTTCTGTGCCGTGTCGGCGTCGCGCTGTAGCGGGCCAATTGCAAATGCCTCATTGAGGGCCGCCATCAACTCGGGCGGCAACGGCACCTCCCGCACGCTGTGGCACCTCCGCTTGAGTGTGCGGATACTCACAACGCCCTGGTCAAGCTGAAACGCGTCCGGCCGAAGTGCGAGCACTTCGCTCACCCGCGCTCCGGACCAGGAAAGCGTCAGCACAAACAATCCCTGCACACGCGGGAGATCGTCGATGCTGTCGAGCACGCGGCGACGCTCGTCGGCGTTCAGATATTTTCTGCGGCCAGCTGCCGTGTAGAGGCTGGCGGCATCGGTGCGATCGGTGATGGGGCGTGGCAGCTTGGCAGTAGGCTGTCCCTGCGGCCTGCGAGTGACGGTGTTGTTCATAATGTTGCATCTCAAATTTACCCTCGAAAATCAGGCCCCTGCCCTCCTTTTCGCATGGCCCGACCGGGTTGGCCGAGCCTCCTGATACGCGCCATATCACGGCTCTATGTAAAGGGCAACATTATGAACAATAATGTTGCACGTTTTGGCCAATTCGACAATATTAACTATAGTCAATACTGAATATTCGCATTTAGTTTCATGATGAATGGGATATCATTACTGTGTATAGTAAATAAATAATTCACGCGATTACTGACTTCACCACACTGGATGGAGGCGCACATGTCACTGATATCGAGCTTTGCCGGAGCCAAGCAGTCATTCCGGCGCAAGGTTGCGGCGGCGGGAATGGCCGTGTTGGCGACACTGTTTGCCGCAAACGCAACGCAGGCAGCGCAGTTCACCGCCGACGAGTGCAAACACATCGCGGGCATTGCAGGGCAGGTTGTCACATCGTTGGGTAAGGACACTCTTAGCAATGACTTTCGACAGAGCTTCCGGAATTTCCTGGATGCAAACGTGACATGTACCGGGCCGACCAAAATCGCCACGCCGACGGGACGAGACATCAATGCCTACAACGTGATAGCTGGCATGCTTGCCGCTGGAAAATACCGCATTGACCTCAATGCGAGGGGACTCCAATCAGTCGCAACGCTTGCGATGCGATAATTATGTCGGTGACGGTACGCGAGTCGGTGCTGGCGTTTGGACCGTCACTCCAAATGCATCGTCCGTTTGCTTTGTGATTTCAATTTGAGATTTACCACGGACGGTGTCGTCCACCTTCTGATCAGCCTCGCTCAAACGTTGTCCCGCACCAGGTGGTTGCAAGACAGTGGCCACCTGCTGAGCGGTAGACAGATCACGGGCCGCCCGGTCGCCAATGTTAAGCCGCAGCCTATCGGCCTGATTTTCAATAAGCTTAATGAAATCCAGCGCACCAACCTTCCGCGGATCGCTATCCGGCAGGCGGCTGTATTCTTCAACCAATTCTCTATAGCGCTTCTCTGCTGCCTCCCGCTCCTGTGCGTTTCTGGCGGTTGCGATCGCCGTGGCGGCTGAGCGCAGATCTGTCGGGGCGGCGGCGGCGACTCCGACCGCATGTGTGCCCCTGAGGCCGAGTGCCAGGGCATCACGCGCGACGTTGGCAATATGCATCTTGGTGTAACCGAGCAACAGCAGACGCTCGACGAATTTTCGCTCAATCTCGAGTCCCGACAGATTTTCCATCGTGGCGCCGCCGAAACCCAGGCCTGCAAACTGGCGGGCTTTCTCGGAGCACTCATCATCGCGATCGCGCAGGCTGGAGAACCGCCTGCTGCTTCGCGTCTCCGCCTGGTCGTCCTCGGTGTGACCGCGCCCGCCACGTCCGGCCGCCGCCGCGAGAACCAGACCGCTGACGACCGCCGCGTTGAACGGATCAAGACCCATCCTGAGCGCCCGCTGCTGCGGTTCAGAAAGCTGGCTCAAGGCCGCGCTGAAACTCGCGGCTACAACGGACATCAGTGTGCCGTCAGCCAGCGACAGGCCACGAAGCTGGCCGGCTGGTCGCGCATTAAGATCATTGGTCGCCTGCGCGACGATGGCATCCGCCATGCTGGCCGGGACGAACGGCAGGCCATGACTGGCCGCCTGTGCCGTGACGGCCTGTGCGATCGCCGCCGCAAGACCCTGCCGCGCGCTTTCCGTTGGGTTTTGTGGTGTGCCGGTCACATGGGCCATAACAGATCCATCGTTGCCGTGATCGCGGGGGCGAGGTCGCTGACCGTCCCATGACCCCGCTCCTCAAGATGGCGAGCTGCCAAGTCTTCGATTGTCACCGCGCACGGCCAAATCCAGGTTTCGTTGTCGTGGGTCGTCAACCCGTCGACGAGAAGGTCAACCAGACTGGACGCATCCTCTTTGCTGAACTCGCCGGCGAGGCGCCAGGTCCGCACGAAGATATCGATCATATTTTCGATGGCGATTCGATCGAGAGCCGCGTTGATCATTCCGTTGAGCCGGAGATCCAGCCGCCGGTCGCTTTCGGCACGCGCAATCAGGCTGCGTTCCCTCACGTCGAGTTCCACGTACAGATACAATGCCCGCCATTCGCACTCGACAATCGAGATCGGCACGTGCTTCCAACCGGCAAGCCGGGAAACCATCATGCCAAGGCGGGCGTAGATCTCGAGACGTGTCGCCTCCTGGTCCACGTTAGCAATCGGACGGGACAGGATCTCCAGCATCGCCGTCGGTCGCCCGCGCGGGCAGTAATCGTCCGGCATGGCCAGGATTGGCGCGGGGCGCGCACGATTTGTCAGTGTATCGGACATGCCAGATGCACCATGGACAGGAGTTGTGCTTCGAGAGAAGCCAGATCGGTCTGCACGACGCTGCCGCGGCGACGCTTCGCTTCGCCTTCAATGATCCGTTCCGTTGGCCAGCGCCAGGTTTTCAGCCCAACGGGATTTCGTCCCTTTAACGCGGCCAGCATTCGGTCGGTAAGGATGCCAAATGCCAGGTCGTCGATCGGTTCCATGTTCCAGGCATCGGCAAAGGTCAGGATGATGTTGTTGGCCGCTATGCGGTCCAGGCAGTTGTTCGCCATCCACACATTATCCGTATAGACCGTCTCGTCCGGCGCATCGTAGGCGATCATCTGGAGGGCGCGCGGCTCACGATGGGCGGTTATTGAAACGGCGATATCCATGCAGTCGTGTATGCCGGCGGGCACATTTTTCCGACCGGCGAGCAGGGCGACAATCAGCCCCATCCGTTCGCAAGCCCGTACCTGCATGTCGCTATCAATCGCCGTACACGCCGACATAATATGATCCTTGAAAATATTGCCTCGGCACGAAGCCCAATATGGTTCTCATGATACGGCTCCTTGGTTAGAAATCGCTTAATTCCGGCTTGTTCGGTAATATATCTTTGATTATATTGATATAATTACGTGCCGCCATCCCGGCCAGATTTGCCCGGTCAGGGCTTGCGGTGTCAGGCGTTCAGCGCGTCGGGACCGGTCCGAACGCCACAGCGGGCGTGGTCAAATTGATCCCGTATCGGGCGTCGCTCCGCCGACCCAGTCCACGGCGGTTGCCAGGAGCGACAATCTGAAGGTCTGCAGACTCGTCGCCTCCATTCCTGGCAAGAGCGCCTGTGCCTGTTTGACCAGTGCATCGGACTCAAGCCAAATCAGGTCAGGTGCGCCGATCTGGTTGCCGTGCTTGATGCGTGTGATGACCATGTCGACCAGCCAGTCCTCCTCCTCGGGTGCCAGCGCAATCCGTCCTGCGATGTCCGCGAAGATGGCGACCGCGCGACGGGCTGCCGCCACGTCGAGCAGATTGTTGATGAACCAGCGCACCCGTTCGGCGGTCTCGGTGTCCGGCTCATCCAGGGAGAGGGCACGTACTGCCGCAGGAGTCAGGGAGCGCACGATATCCATCGCGAAGCCGCGGCTGTCATCGAAGCCGATGGGTGTATTTTTTCGCGCGGCCATCCGCATGACCACTCCCATGACATGACGGGCGGCCCGTTCCTGGCACGTCTCGCAATTCATACAGGTGCTCGAGGGCAGAGGATGTGCTCCAGGTTTTCTAGCTGGCTTGGGCGCGGTCCCGAGGGATCCCGCTTGGCTGATAGCAGAAGGTCCAAGGTAGGCCACGACGCGGACTGCGCCACTGTCCGAATGGACATTCGAGATCTTTGCCAAATTTACAGCCAAGTGATCGTTTTGCGCTTACGGAATGACTGTGAACCGAAGGCCCATGCCGCTGGCGCGATGCGGCAACCAGGGGCGTTGCCGGGATGACGAGCCTGACGTCTGACCAGCTATCGCCCCGACCCTGGCGCGGGTCCCGGCGCGACGGAGCGCGTTTCGATCTTGATCTGAGCAAATTGTTCACGTTCCAATCCGCGCGGCGCGTTTGCTACCAAACCCTGCCGCACGACCCGGAGTGACCGCAGTTCCCCACCCGGATAGAGCTTGACGCTCGGCAAAACGCGCGCCTGCAAGGTGATAACCGCCAATTCCTCAAGCAGGTAGTTCCGGCTGTGCTCAAACTCCGGTAGCGAAGGCGGGCGGCTTCTGCGGCGATAGAAGTCCATACTGTCGTCATGAACGGCTTCGCGCAGGACGGGATCGATCGCGTGTGCGCGCTCGAACCCGGCCAACGTCGTGGCATAGTCAGCATGGCGGTACCACGCCGACCAGCGGATGACATCCGGTTTCACCGGGCTGGCATCGATAAGGTCCTGATGGCGGGCCAGCCACGCCGCACCCATGGCATTCGCGCGGTCAAGGGCTTCATCCGGCGGCAAGCCTTCCGCCATGAAGCTGTGACGATAGAGCGCATCGCTGACATCAATCCGTATCGTGCTGAAATTGGCTGCGGCGAATGCCAGGATGGCGGCGAATTTCGCGCCATCCCAGTTCGGACTTGGCGTGCTGACGCCGAGGGTCGCGGCGGCAAAACGCCGCCACCCCGGGCTGCTGCGAACGACGATCTTGTACCGGGTCATGGTGCAGGCTTCGAAGGCAGGGGTGCCTGTGCCCAGATCATTTCGAACAAGCCGCGCAGCATGTCGGCCTGGTCCCGGTCGGTGACCAGAAGGACTGCGCCATTGAGCCCGCGCAAGGTGGCCACCTTGTCGCCAAACACGACCATCACGCTGTTGGTGAAATAGCGGGAGGGGATCAGCCGGTACTCGCGCACGGAGAAGTCGAACCGCTTGGCCCGGTCGTGGGACAGAAAGCGGCATTTGATTCCGGCGTCATGCCAGCGCTGGATCGCTTGGGTGACTTCCGGGGGAGAGACACTGTCATCGGTGCAGATCGACAGCACCTCGGCGTCGGGCTTGCCGCGCAGGGCGTGATAGACCTCATCAAGGAGACGGAGATAGCAGTCCGGCCCCTCGATCAGCCGATAGTTGTCATTGACGAGCGCGACGCCCCGGTCACCGACAAACTCCACACCGGCCGCGGAGAAGACGCGGAAAATCCGTTCGAGCGTCCCTTCGCGTGGCTGGACGAGGTTGTTCTCGATGTTGGTGATGGTCTCGCGGCTGATGCCTGCACGGGACGCCAGTTCGGCGGCGTCGAGACCGACCAGGGCACGGGCGGCGCGGATTTGGCGTGGCGTAATCATATGGTTGGCACAAAGAGAATTATGGTTAATGAAATCGAATATACATCTTATACGGACCGAGCAATGACATCCTTATATTGAAAATATCATACCCATGCAACCGATGTTATTCAATATTATGCTGAATAATAATCCTCATGAAGATGAATTATATTGTCAGTACACCCGCTCCCCGGTAGGCTGACTACGAGTCAGGCCCAATAATACCGTGCGGAGGGAAACCAAAATGGCAGCCATTCAATCGCCCGAAGAGAAATTTGACATCACCGAGGAACGGCACTGGTCGGAAGACGGCGAGATCGCCGCCAGGATGGCGCCGGTGATCGCCGCCATTAGCGGGCGCAAGGGTGGATGTCTGCCGCAGGACCTCGTTGCCGAGGGCTTTCCACCCGGGCAGGTCAGTCGATGCTGGCAGATCGCCCTCGCACTTTCTGCGATCCCTTCCAGTCGCTGAAGCGGAGGTCGGATTGCGCAGGACCAGAAAGACGCCGGACAAACCCGTCCCAAACTGGTCCGCATTGCGCCGGGCCGGTGAGGGGACCATCGAGGCCTATATCGAGGCATCTCGGACATGGGAGCCGATCGTCGAGATCACGGCCATCGGCCTTGTTGCGAAGGATCGGCGGGCGACGGCCAGCCTTATCATCGATGCACTCGACCGGTATCAGCGGAACCGCGTCCTCATCCCGCACATGATCGCGGCGCTTGAGCTGTGCCTCGAATGTGAAGAACTGTCATGGGCAGCTGAACATGATGCCGAGATTGTACTCAAGCGAGCGAAGGCCATGTGCCGCTAACAGTTGCAAATAAGCGGGACTGCCATCGCTGATGCCACCACGATGGTTACCGAGAGCGTCGGTTGCTCCTGACCATGCCAATTGCCCGGACTGCCGGCTTCGCAGATTGCCGACGCGCCTGCTCAGACAGGATAATTTCGCTGACCGCCGCCTCAAGCATGGGACGTGTCAGGCTCAGATCACTGACCATCCTGGCATACAGCGTGTCGACGAGTTCAGCCTTGAATTCGAAATCATGTCGCAGCTCTGACTTCGTCAGCTTCCGGTCGACCACGGTCAGCACGACAGTCAGCACCCTGCGATCAAGGGCATGGGCCGCGGCCCGGCGATCCCGCGCCCTGCCATCGCCTTCGCCCGTGCGGAGCCAGCGTTCATTCACGCGAAACAACTCGGCAAGCTCTGGCAGATAGCGGGGTCGTGCAATCATTCCCTGCTCAAGCTGGTGGATCGATTGCTGGCTCACGCCCGGGATGTGTGCCGCGAGTGCCGCCTGTGACAAGCCCGCATTCTTGCGAAGTTCACGGATGCGATGCCCGATTTCTGCTTTGTTCTTGTCTGGCATGGGATAATGAGAGGACCGCTGCTGGCCCTTGCCATTCTATCGCATAATCGGGGTTAACATCCTGTAAACACGCAGGCCTTGGCTCATTCTGTGCGCGTCGCAGGCCGCCCGGTACACGTCATCCGCGCTTCCACGCGCGGCGCTCCTGACTGGCGATCCAGTCCAGCAGCACGGAACGGCGCGCGCACAGCAGGGAACCCAGCTTGAACACCGGCAGCCGTGACGTTGATGCAAGATGATAGACCTTCCGCCGCTTGGTTTCCGTGCCGAACAGGAATTCCGCGATCTTATCTGCTCCACGCAGGAGGTCTGTTGATAGTTCGTCTGCTCGCGATATTGAGAAGGACTTGTCTTGCATGCGTGCACCTCCAGAGTGGTTGTGTGGAATAGCCCGATCCTGTCGATCAGACCTTCCTCCATGGGCACGCTCGCCCTGACGTATGAAGAGTTGCCACGCTCCGGGATCGCAGTGGATCAATCCAGGAACAGGGATGGCCACCAGACCAGCAGGTGCCGTCCGGCTTGATCGAACATCACAGACTGTTCGGAGATTGGTATCGCCCGTCAATCGGTGTTGCCGAGAATTATCATCCAGTACGAAACAGTCCCACGTGCGGGCGTGTCAGGATTGCATCACTGATTTTGCGGGTATGTACTTTCGTGGATGGACTATCCATGCGGCACATCTCGCGCTTACGATCCGATCGTCCGATCTTCTCGTGAGCGCTGCTCGGCGGGGCATTCCCCCTCAAGTCGGCAGCCGTGACTGATCCGGCAGCCAGACAAGTCCATCGGTTGGCCTTCATCGCTAAGGGTCACGACCCTGCCTGTCTCCATTCGTCAAACATGCCCCTCATCTCCTCGGCGCCGGCCATATGGGGGCGAAAAATATCATGGTGAATATCGTATAGTCGTAATGTATATATAGATAAATGGACGAACAAGATTGCATGCCAACGTTGGGCGGATTGATTGCCGCGTGGGTCGCGCGCCTGCACCGGGCGGGCGTATACAACCCCGAGGCGGACGTACAGCGGATTATCGAGACGGTCATGGAGGTGCGTGCACCTGCGCTTGGGATGTTTATCCCGTACAACAAGCGGCAGCGGATCGAAGCCATCGTCCTTCGCCGCGAACGTCGAGAACCCATGGCCCGGATCATGGGATATGTCGAATTCTGCGATCTGAAGTTTCTCACTCACGATGGAGTGTTTCGTCCCTATCCGGAGACGGAGACCGTTGTCGACGTCGTACTCGATCAATTCCCAAACCGGGAGGCTGCCCTGCGTGTACTCGACGTCGGAACCGGGTCTGGATGCCTGCTTCTGTCAGTCCTGAATGCCTATCCGCGCGCCAGCGGTCTTGGTATCGACATCGACCCTCTGGCGATCGCAGCCGCTCAGGAGAATGCTGAACGACTGGGTCTCGCCGCTCGTGCGGCGTTCCGGGAAGGGGACTGGCTCACCGGATTGACCGAACGCTTCGACCTGCTCCTATCAAACCCGCCCCGCGTTCCATCATTGATGACGATGCACTTGCTGCCCGAGATGAGGGATCATGATCCGTTGCCGGCTATCGACGGTGGGCCGGACGGGCTTGCATTTTTCCGGCGGCTGGCGGACGGCTTCGAGCAGGTGTGCGCAGCAGATGGGTGCGGCGTCTTCCAGGTGTCGGACGCTGATGCCGTGAGCCGGATATTCGCGCGCCGCACAGGGACAAAGGTCACGGTCCATGGCAACTTCCTGGGGATACCGGGCTGCGTCAAAGTGGTGGCGGGCGCAGGCCCGGTGAACAAGAAACGGCAGATCAACAGGTTATTTGGTTAATTCTCGAATTGCCCATAAAGATGAAAATACCATTGCCATATTGAACAAAAAGTGTATCGTCCCGATAACGTTACGTTAAACGTAACATCAACAACTTTTGGGAGACAATCATGGAAATTCGTCAAAAAGCACCTATCGCAGTATCCGGTCCACAGCGCCCTCTGGCACGTGGCCGCTTTTCCGACGAGCAATTGGAGCGGGCCGGTGCAGGAGGCTCGGTGAAAGCCGGCCACGGCACGATCTATGACTTCTGTGGGACGATTCACTGGTGCACGACATACACGACGACATGCCCACAAGGGTTGGACATGTAGTCCGGGATCGCTATTCCCAGATCAGGGGATTGGGTAGCGTGGGGTCGTCAAGGCGCAAGAGGCTGTAGCCGACCCCCGCGAGCCCGCCATAGAGGCTGAGATTCAACGCATCTGGCCCCTTCGACCAGAAATATTGTCCCTTCGCTTCCGCATCTTCCGCAATGCCACGCAGATACCGGCCAGCAAGCTGTTCAAGGTCTGGCCTGCCGAGCTGTCGCGCAGCATCCATCATGAACTGAATATTCCCGAGATTTCCACAGCACAGGCTATCCGCCTGGCTGGGCCAGCCGACGATCACACGGGTTAACGCCGCCTCGATCTGCGGTGCGAACTCCTTCCGGTATTCTCCCGCGCATCGGAGGATGGCGAGGCGGGCGAGGCCGATACCGCCCGCGCCGTGGCACCACTGGCAGGAATTATACGATCCCGAAGGACTGGTCTCATCACGAAAGTCCGGCCAGTTGTTGTGTTCCGGGGAATAGAGGCCAGCTTCATAGCGCAAGGCACCCTGCGCTGCTTCCTCAAACTCCCCTCGTCCGGTTGCTCGCGCGATCGCGATCAACGCGTAGGCATATCCTGAAGCGCCGTGCGAAAATCCGGTGAATGGCCGATGCCCGAGATAAGGCCAAAGACGGAGACCGTCCGTCATTGTCGTTCGCCGCTCCAGAATGTGCTCCGCACATCGAGTTGCCGCCGAGAGTGCCATGTCATCGCGGCTTGTCCGGAACAGCTTGATGAGTGCGAGCACAGCGCCAGCGGCGCCACCGGCGACATCCAGGGCTTCGTCCGCTTGCAGGGCGTCGGCGGTGATCAGGGCCGCCGCGGATTTCGCGTCGCTCAGCAGATCAGCATCGCCGAGAAACTCACTGGCACAGGTCAAGGCATAGATGAACGATCCGAGGCCCAACGCACCGCCGAGGCCGCAGGTGCGTACCAGACGCGCGCCCTCCGGCCCGTTCACGAGGCTACGGATGCCGGCGAACGCCATGTAGGCGAGAGCGCGGCTGGAAGGCTTTCGGCGTGAATGTGCATGGGCAGCGAGAAAATAGCCGATCCCCGAGAGGCCCGAATGCAGATCGTGGCCGAGCACGGTCAGCTGGTGCGTGTCGGTGTCTGGCGCGCTGGCCAGGCCAATCCAGGCCACGCTATCGCCCTTCGTGAGAGAAAGCCTTTCAATCCCCTCCGCAATGTCGGCGACCCGCGTGAGCGCCTCGACGGATGCGAACGGCGCGTCGGGGACGGGAATGATCCGCTTCGTCCCAAGCCGCGCTGCATTCGGCCCGGCGAGCTCCGATGCGAAGCTTAGCTCGATGATCTTTGCCTGCCAGGCGATCTCAGCCTCGTCCAGGCCTGCGAGCTTCCGTGTTGCCAATGTCAGGGCGTCGATGCCCGGCAGCGAGGCGGCTGGACCGCCCAGCGACGAGATTTCCGTTGACCCGGTGCGGCAGGTGAAGTGTGGAATATTGAGGTCGAGCACGGCTCGGCGCTCACTGGCATAAAGGCACCATGCGGGATCGTCGCTGGTGACCGTGGCAAAGCGGGATATGAAATCGCCGTGCACGCTCCAGAGCACACCGTCCGACCATGTGCTATGGTCCTTCAGGCGATGCAGAAGCATCCCATAGAAACGGGTCGTACGAAGCACGATGCGGGCCGGAATACCCGCGAGAAGCGTCGACAGTGTGTGCGAGATTATCGGCTGAGCCGTTGTCGATAGGAACCGGGCGTATTCCAGGAACCCGTCAAGAATGTCGGCGGTATACCCATCTGGCCCTACGACCGTGCCGTTGACGGTGGGGAGGTTTGGCAACGCTTCCTGCGGTCGTTGCACCGTCATGGAATGCATGGCGTCGGTGTTCGGCGCCATGAACTGCATGATGGTCTCGGCGCCGTCGCGCTCCACCATGCCGCCCGCGCCATATATCTGGGTATTGGGGCCGCGGTATGTTGCCGGAAGCATACCGGTCGACAGGACAGAATCCGCGATTTTCGCGCCCGCATCCACGGTGGCGGCGTTCGGGAGCGCCGTGGCCTCGGCATCGTGTGTGCGCGGTTGCAGGATCATCTCCAGGTCGATCGGCACCGGATCGGCGGCCGAGGCGATGATGTTCTCCTCGTGCATGTCGGTTGCGCACAGAACGTGAAAGAGTGCCAGCAGGGCGCCTGTTCGGCGGTAGAACGCCGCCACGTCCCGTGGGTCGCAGCACGGATCAGGGTTGATGAACTCCATCCACCCATAGCCCGATTGTTCGACGACCCGGGCGGCGCGCAGCGGGCAGGGTGGCGAAGCCGCGTTGAGCACACTCGCCAGACGATGCCAGATGACGTCAGGCCGCATGTCCTTGGGCTTGTAGAGAACCTTGCCGCCGTCCGAGAAGGTGACGATGAGTACGCTGCGGCCGGAATTGTGCAGGTCAGACAGCCCTCCGGTGATTTGGACGACGGTGGCAGGGCTTTCGCTGTTCATGATGCCCGCACGAATGAGCGGCACATCAGATGCCAGGCGCACGATGAATTCTGCTGTTGTTTCAATCCATTGACGGGTGATCGTCGCGATCAGGCGTATCAGCACCGGATAGCGTTCGACCATCACCGCCTGAGAGTTCGATCGCAGGTTCGCGATGAAGGCCTGATAGAGCGTGGTCGATCCGGGTTTGGCATCGTGTGGCAGGTGGCCAGACCGGAATACGTCGAACGCCTCATATAGCGGGATCATGCTGAGCTCGGTGAGTTGGTGCGCGAGCTGATAATCCAGGTCGGCGACGGCCGTCTGGGTCAGGAAACTCAATGTGTGGTCGGGCAGCAAGCCATCGCGTATGCGCCGTGCTTCCGTGATGAGAGCGACATAGACATCGATAAACGGAAGCGCCGACCAGCGGTCGTCAGCCTGTGATGGCGTTGAGGTCAGCGCGTCACTGACGGCTTGTATGATCCAGCCAGCATCCTGGATCCATTGTGGCGGGTCCGATGCCGGGTTTGGATAGGCGGTGGCAAAGCGGGACAGCACAAAGGCGAAGTCCCACCCGTCGCGGGCCAGCCGTTGGGAGAAAAGTTCCCAGTCTCCGCTCGCTGCCGATTTGCACCAGGCCGCAAGACGCTGGCCCGCAAGATCAGCGTCGATCTTCTGCCCTGTGCCGGTCTGGAAGGCGTCTGACAGTAATTCCTCAAAAGAGGCCGCCTTGGTGTAAAGTCGCTCCAAATTTGAATCCATACAGGTCCTTCACGGCAACTGCGAGTGGCCGGATCAGCGACGCCGGTCCGATGTGACGATTACATATCAAACGAAATATTAATATTTGGTAGCGGCGGTCCGATAAGCTGAATCGTGGCCGAAGTGCCACTTCGGGCTACCGCGGCCTATCGCGAGTCCGGATGATGGCGTACCGTCGCACGACATCATGAATAGCGTTCCGACGCCGCCTGACGCGGAATCTGGCGGTGTCGGAGGCGTCCGCCGACGGACCTGGCAGACAATGGCCCTGATCGGGCGCGGTCCGGTCTGGTCCCTCTTTATTCCGCTCCGATCACCGTTGCGGGATCGCTCGTACGGATATAGCAGTCCGTACTCAAATTCGGCAGTTGCACTTGGGGGCCGTGCGCTCGAGGCTTATTTCTGGCCGATAACTACGGTGTTCGCGTTGGACACGACGAACTGTCGATTGACAGGCGACAGGCGTGATTCTTCCTGCACCTTGATCCAGCGTAGCAATGTGGACTTCCGTGCGCAGAGGCGCGTTCCGATCTGAAACAACGGAAGGCGTGACGACTGGCGCAAGTAGTACACCTTCTTCCGCAGCTTCGCGTCTCCAAACATAAATTCGGCGATGGCGCCAGCGCCTTCGAGTAGATCATCGGCGAGTGCCTCCGGTTCATGATCGGGCGTCAATGCTGTTTGAGTCATTTACCCCTCCATCCTGTCGGATATGGTTTCCGCCAGCTGAATGATCACCGGCGTCGTCACCTGCTGATATCGCTTAAAGTTGCGCCCGTGCGGGTGCGCGGCGATCGAACCTTCCCATTTGTCGATCGCTGCTTTCGAGGGACGCGTTCCCTTATCCCATGGTGACGAGAGTGCGTAGCGGATGTTGACCACCACGCCATCTGACAGACCAGCCAGACGAATTTCGCCCATTGTTCCCGGCATGACAGCCGCGATCTCGATCAACGGCACAAAGATACTCCGTTCCTGCCTCGCGCGCGTTGTCGTCGGACGAACGGAGACCGCAAGCGTGCCGGTCGCGACCGCCGTTATCAGCATTTCCACTGCGTCAACAAAGCTGTGATCGGCAGGGAGCGATGCCAACTCGGAGATACCGGTGGCGCGGAGTAGTCGAGCGGTGGTCCGATGTCCTTGGGCGCGCGTCATCATGTAACGGCGGATCGTGTCAGCCGTATCGACAATATCCCCGCCCGCCAGCACTGACACCAGAAGAACCGCGGCATCACGTGCTCCAACGCGCGCGGCGCTGCGGCCACGCCCGCCCGTGCTTCGCAGCCCAGCGGTGCGGAGGTGCCGGTCATGCACCGCGATCGTCCCTTCCGAGAACGGCGTCACGGCAGCAAGACTTCGCACGAGATCGCCTGGGGTTGCCATCGGAACGCCTCGGAGGTTCTGTCAGTCATTGGTATTGTATGTCAATGGACGTTGCCGAGGCAAGTACCATTAGCATAGGGTTCCGATGAAAGAGGGGCGCGGGCGGTATGGACAGTCTGTCCGCTACGCAGTCCCGGGAGACACGACGGTGCAGGCAAGAAGCACTGGAACCGGCCAAGCGATCGACCCCTCCCGTCCGGGCGAACATACCGCCGAACCGGACGCCAGTCAGCATGCTTTCGTGCCCCCGGGGGCGATCGTCCCGGCTGCTGATCTCACGTTATCAACCCTTATCGAGCGGATCGAGCGCGCATTGGTGCTCCTGGCCTATTTCATTGAGGTCGATGGCGACGTTCATGTCGAAATGTATGAGAGGTTCGAGTCCGAACTCCACGAACTGAAGCGGAAGGAGAGCACCAAGGAGCGCGCCAAGCGTCTCCTGTGGGCTACAGCCGCTCAGGCCGCTCGAACGCGATCTGCTCCAGATACTTGAGCTTGAGTTCCAATGACGGACCACGGCCGTATTTTGGCTTGTAGGTCTTGTGGCCCATCAGGCTGTCGATAAGGCTGTCCGGTGCCTCGATGGCAACCAGGCGATCCTTGAAACTGTGACGCAGGGAATAGACGGTGTGGTCCTTGGTGGGGCGCAGGTCATTCTCGGCCAGGTATTTGTTCACGGTTGCCGACAGGACGGTCGCCTTGTCGCGGTATTTGGCGAAGCCGCCCGGACGCAGGCGCATCGCCGCAAGTGCGACGCCGACCAGCGGCATGTCCCGGGCGGAATCCTCGGTCTTGAGCCGACGACCGTCCGCCGCAACCTTAACATGGGGGATTGCGGCGTCCAGGAAGATGGTGCCCTCACGCAGGTTCACCACCTCCGAGGGCCGCAGACCTGTCTCCATCATCACATGGAGGACAAGGCGCGCATCGTCGTTGAGCCCGGCAAGGGCGTCACCCTTGAGTAGGCGTTCCTGGATGAAGGCAGGATCATAGGGCTGGCGGGACCGTTCGACCTCGCCCCGCAGCCGCAGACCCTTGAAAATATCCGGGAGGTTGAGACGGCGGCGAACGCTCATCTCCTTCAGCATCCGGCTCAGCTGACCGATGTCCTTGTTGGCGCTCTTCGCAGCGACATCCTCCTCAAGGATACGCTCGCGCCACCACTCGACATAATCGATGGCATCGGACTCCGTAATCGCGGTGACCGGTTTGTCGCCGACCACTTTCACGAATTGCGCGACGGCGCGTATCCGGCCGTTCCGCCAGATCCGTAATTGATCTGGCGAGAAGTCGCGGATTTCGTCCCGGGTCGCGGCCTCATATTCTTCAAACAGCCTGGACAACGAGAAGGTCGGCCGCTTCTCGGTTCCCAGCAACGCGGCCCGAGCAGGTGCGTCCTGCGCGAGGCCGTTTGCGACAAGCGTCTCCAAGCGTTCGAGCAACCGCTCGATCGGTTGTGTGATCAGCTGCTCATTCGCGACATAGTCGTAGCCAAGAGAGCGAGCGCGTCGGCGGACCTCGTCATACCGCGAGGCTTCGGACGCTGATTGCGTGGTTGCAAGGGAGGTCCAATAGCATTCCAGAGCCTCGTTCAGCTTCTGGGCGACTCTTGCGGCCCGGCGACCGATCCGGTCATCGGCAATCCGAATCCGGGTCGAATGCCGGATAATGCCGCGACGATCGAGTGCGGCGAACTCCGCCGGAACGCGCCGGACGAAGTGCCACGTCGTGCCGCGGCGGGTAAGAAAATCTGGCATGGATCACCAGCGGTGTTGGACGAAATGTTAGCCATTTTCGCCCCAACTCGCTGACCAAGCATCTGAAAACATTAGTAAGCCATTGGAACCAATGACAATTTTTCCAGATGAATGGAGCAGGAAAAGGAACCGGGGTCCAACCTTCGCTGGGGAGAGGTATCATGCGATATCAATAGCTTGATGTGGTCCCGACCACCCTTGCCACCCGCGAGGATCAAGCACGCTGTCCGCAGCAACGCTTCATCGTCGAACACCCGAGGTGGCCCACCTGATCGAGCATGTCGCCTGGTAACACCGCCATCTCCACATACCAAGGCGCTGATCTGACCGTCTTGACCTGAACCTATCGCAGCACCGCGTCCCCGCCCTTGCCGACGAGAAGGTCGTATCCCTTGGTATTCCGATCTGCAAGCTGAGCGTCGGGGCCACGACGCAACAGCTCGCCCATGACAACATACTCGCCCGCGTTGCCGGTAGGGTTTCCGGAAACACGGTTGCGTCGTGACACCCGCCTTCGGCCGACATGCGGTTCGTCTACTCAGCCAAGCTGGTCGATGCGAGGTGCAATCACCTTATCCCAGTTTCCCAATACTGGGCGGCAACAGAGATGGTAGAGGAACCAGTTGGCATAGATAGTGTTCGGAGTCAGGCAGCTATCGCCGCTCACCTGGCCATGTGCCACTTCATGCCGCAACGCAGGCCCTGGCCTTGAGTTGAACAACCGGTCAATCTCCTGGACGACATCCGCACCGAATATCTGCTCCAGCTCCGTGCCGAACTGGCTGAGGATGGCATCGAGCGACTTGTCCTGCTCCAAACCGTCGTGATCGCGCTTGGCTGGGTCATGACCGGCGAGACGCAGCACATGCCTGAGGCATGGCTCCAGATGTGGAATCAGCAAGTGTGTCGATGAGATGTAGTCGCCCTGGAACATGCGGGTGAACCCCAGCAGCATGATCTCCTTCTGCATGTCTGGCACGAGTAGGGATGCGCCCACAATTGGTGCAATGTGAGTTTGTTGGATACCGACCGCGGCGTGAATCGTCCTACGCGCGGGTTCAATGCAGCCGATTACCATTCGCTGGCGCCGCATGGCCTCCAGCATATCGATCATCCTGGCGTACCAAGCATCATCCTGCTCCCCAGCAAAATTGGCGCCGGGCGCCTTCGCTTCGACCCTCCCTCGCTGATCGATGTACGCCATCGGGATCGCCGCGAAGAATGGCGCGTCCTTGACCATCTTCCTGGCATCGGCTCGCAGTTGCTCAGGGTCCTGGGGGCAGGCGAAGATTCCGATCTGCTTTAGCGCCTCCGACAGCGTCAGCTTCTGGAAATGCTCCGCTGTCAGCCGCGGCGTATCGCCGATGTACAGGTCGACCGATATGGACCCGAGGTCGTTGAGGCCGGCCTTTTGCAGGCTTTTCAGCTCCGCCTCGAGCGTTACCGCAAGGTCTTCATGGCCCTTCATATGGTTTAGCCGTTGTAGCGCCTCCTGAACCCACGCGGCCTGGCCGGCAGGACCAATCCCATGGTGCCTGGCGGACAGCGTCTGTTCGACCGCGCCGTACAGCATGCGCTGCCTCGCAACCTCATCCTTGATGATCCCATACAGCTTCGCGGCGAAATCATACGCCCGCCTAATGTCGAGCGGGTCTGTTGCTATCTGTGGCAAAGTCGCCAGCTGCTCCATTTTCGGGGCGAGGTGGGCGGCAGTGTGCAGCCGGAACTCAAGCGCCAGCTCCCCCAAGGCCACAGCCGTCTCGGTGTCATGGGAGTCGATCGCTGAAAGGAAATAGCGGTCAAACAGGTCCACCACGTGCTGTGACGGCTTGCCACCCTTCGTTGTTAGCGCGGCGATCTGGAGCGCTCGATGCATCGGTATCCGGGCTTCACGGGCCGGACGCAGTCCATGGCTGTTGGAGACCGAGCCATCCAAGAGGCCGGTGACCACAGCACAGTAGGAATCAACCGCCAGCTTCGCCATATCGCCGAGCCGGCGGTGATTGGACCAGGCAACGTCTGCAACCCGAGCCCGAAGGGCATGATTGGAAATCTCGGCCGCAACTGCTGCTAGAGCGTCTGTCTGCTCACTGGTGCAATCCTCCGGCATGAAGGTACGCTCGTTGCCTATCGTCGCCAGCGGCACCCATACCTGAGCCGGGTCGTCTGGATGAAGATGAATGGTGCAAATGCCGAGAAACATGTGATGAACCGCAGCCGTGACCCGGTCTCCCACTTCATCAGCCTCATCCCGCGCATGCTGGTACTTAGGGTAGTAGGCATGCACGTCACTTAAGGACATTCCCGAGATAGGGTCCTGAAAATTGACGGTCCGCAGGTCTTCAAGCGTCACAAAGTGCCGGGATGCGGGAGATTCCCGCGGCTCGCCCTCTTCGGCAGATTCCTCGCTCATGGCCCCACGCTGACGGACTAAATCGGGCACCTTTTATCGAGAAAATCTGCCGCTTCGTCAAGTACTCGGCGAACATTCTGTGAGAAGCGGGCCGATCCACTTCTCGCCCAGGCGGCTTTTGACGCAGACGTTTGGATTTTTACTGTATATTTAGTTTGGTTGGTTGTAAATACATGGCGTCCGACATGGACAGCGGGTTAGTGCTTGGTTGCTCCATGCATTGGCCCTTCCCTTCGTCGGGAGCCGCCCACTACAGGTCTTTCCCGCAGGTGAAGATAAGATTGCCCACATCAGCACCTGACATCATCCAAGAGTTTGACCGCGCCATAGTTTGCTTTGGAGCGAACATCTCGGCCGCCTCTCAGCCATCCCCTCATTTTTTCTCTCGCGATTCCAACGTAGTAGGTTTGGACGCCAAGTCGTCCTGCCACCGGCAACGGGAAGCTGGGCCAGCTGACCGGGTCACACCCCGAGTCACGTGCCCGACCTTGATACAAAAGCGGTGTCCAGGAGAGTCACGGCCTGCATGGACATAGTAATGCGGGAGTCAAAAATGAGGGGAGTCATGAGCGGCCGCCTATATCCCAGGCTGGATCAACTACTACAGCCACTTCTACAAGGCGGCGTTATATCCGACATTACGTCGGATCGACGTCTTTATACTCCGATGGGCGCAACCCCAACCACGTAGTCCAGCTGCTCGGCGCGGCAGAAGCGCAGCACCTCGGGCGTGCAGTAATGGCTGTCAGCGCGCATCAGGATCTCCACACGCGGCCAGTTTTCGCGCAGGGCGGCGATGTAGGCGCAGCCAGAAGACGATCCGCCGTCCGGTTGGCCGGCAGGCTGGACGCAGCAGGGCGGCAATCATGCGGCCAACCGATGCGCGATGCTCTCCGGTGCGCGCGGATCGGCGATGCAACCCGCCAGGCGCGCCGCCAAGCCCATGCGCCGCTCGATCTCGCGCAAGGCCAGGAGGCCACCGTCCGAGGACATCAGTACGGCATTGAAACGCGTCTCGATCGCCCGGCCATGGATCGGTGACAAACCAGGCAGCATGGGGATAGCATCGACACTGGCGGGCATGGCGCATCCGGGATTGGGTGGGAGTTGGTCCCGAGACCCAAATCGTACATCAGATCGGAGGTTTGCCCACACGCTCGCCAACCCCGGTGCATAATTCGGGCTAGGATAGCTTATATTGCTGTTTTAGAATCGTCGCCTAGGATAGGTCCGGCAAGGAAAGGATGGTAATGGTGCGGGACGGTCGGGAAGACGATCCGCCGAAACGGCTATGGCGCTTCGACCCTGCGGGGTTGGTGGCCGGGGATGTGGTCCTGGAGCGGGGCCCGGGCCGCTTAAGCAAGCTGATCATGTGGGTTGACGGTGGCAATTATAGCCACGCGCTGCTGTGGCTGGGCGGCACCGATTTTCTGGAGGCTGTTGGAACCGGTGTTCGGGTGATCAGCTTCGCCCGGGTGCTCGTCAGTAACCCGGATGATTGGCTGATGCTTAGGTTGCCCGGAAATCCGGTTGCAGCGGCGGAAGCCGTCACTCACGCCCGAAATATGGCGCACAAGTTGTATGACCGCGTTGGCGCGATCAGTACTAAGATCCCCCTTCGTGACGGCGCTAATCCGATTGCACTTTTTTGCTCGCAGCTGGTTGCTACCGCATATGAGATGGCCGGGATTCAGCTGGTGGCTAAGGTTCCAGCGTCAAAAGTCACGCCTAACATGCTTCATCAGCGATCGGTGCTCGTCGTTATGGCGCCTACGCCATTGGTGGAGCTTGATTTTTTACTGGAAGAGAATGAAGATACGGTCCAGTTCTACATGGATCGCGACAAAGCCTATACCGAGTCGCACATGCAGCGGGAAATGGAGATATCGCAGGAAGCCTTCCATCTCGTCCGACCCATGTACGATGGCATCACGCTCCCAAAAGGCTGCCCGATCGGAAGCCCACCTGGAAATCTTAGCGACGCCATTGCGCTATTGCAGGTGATCGATATGGCGAAGGCCACCCAGATCTCGGACAAGCTCACCGCCGCTCTCGATGCAGGTGGATACTTCAACTTCCTCGATCAGCCGCTTGCTGAGTTGGGTGAGCAGTTGTTTACCTACCAAGCAAGACTGAAGCTCAAGTTAGCTGACGTCGATGAGGCGAGATATCATGCTGACCGACTCAAAGTCGGCATGCCAGGACGACGCGAAGCTCAACAACGGCATGCAAACAATGCCGCAATCTGCAAAGATCAGGTCAGACAGCGTGGGCTCGAAATATTCAAGCGGCACCATCAGATGTATGCCACTTATGCGGCGCAGTTGGAGATTGTCGCCAATTTGGAGGATGAGATACACGCGGAATGCGTCGCGTTCCTCAAAGCAGCTGGTGACGTCGGCACCCCATGAAGTTTTTCAGCTTGTACGTGCGTCGATCGCACTATAGGAGTATCTATCCAGCGGCGACCGCCTTGCATCCCTGACCGACGGCCTCTGATTATAACGGCGCACGTAAGAGTGCCGCAAAGATCGTGGGGCAATGGCTGGCATGGAGATCATCACCGGTGTCGAGCGTCGCCGGCGTTGGCGACCGGAAGAGAAGCTGCGGATCGTCGCGGAAACGGAAGTGCGTGGCGCGTGGTTCGCCGAAGTTGCCAAACGCCATGATGACAGTCGGGGTCTGCTTTGGGCCTGGCGCAGTCAGGCGCGACGGCGTGCTGGGCTTTCATTCGACGCCAGCCTTCCGGCCGGTACGTGTGATGGGCGAACCCATGCTCGGCCCGCCCACAGCCAGTGATCCGGCCCGGGCGTCGTCGAAACGACATAATCCTGATTGCCGGATTGAAGTCACGTTGCCGAGCGGGAGGACCATCCGGATTGGCCAGGATGTTAGCCTGGCCATGCTGCGTCGTGTGCTGACGGCCATGCGCGGGTGATCAGCGATCCTGGCCAGGACATCGGCCAGCCATGCCCGTGGATCAACGTCATTGAGCCTGGCGGAGACGATCAACGGGTTCATTGGTGCGGCCCGCTCCTCGCCGCGATCGCTGCCGGCGAACAACCATGCCTTTCGACTTAGGGCGGCCCTCATAATGCGCGCTGAGCGGCATTGTTGGCTAGGCAGATCCGTGTGTCGCTCAGGAGCCGGCTGAACGTCACCCATCGCTTCAGCATGTCCCACGTTGCGGGTGGTTGGTCAGGTGGGTATTATCCTCTCTGATTTTGGGGTGGCGACAGTTCACCTGATTGACAGACTTCGGGGCATTTCGACATGCGACGCAACGTCATTGCAATAGTCCTCTCGATGCAAATCTTACCTCTATCATTCGCCCGAGCGGACGACTGCCCTGCGCTTCTGGCAATCGTTGAGGCGGCCGAGTCAGGCTTCAGCCGTCTGCTGGCAAAATCGCTCCCGGATGATCGCTGGCGCTCGCGCGAGAACCTGGCATCCTACCAGTCCTGCTGGATAGCCAGAAGCAATGGCATGAAATTCGAGTGCGAATCCGCACCGTTGGGGGATGTGGCCAGCGCCAAGGAGTTCATCGCAGAGCAGGGTCTGGCGTTTTCGAAATGCCTCGGCTCATCGTGGCATGAAGGGCCCATCCTAGTTGCAGGCTCATTTGGATTGATGAATTCCGAAAGACTGATCGCCATCAACCTGATGCCTTCTCAACGGATTGAAATTTCGGGATCTGCCGGTGCACGTGATGTCCACGATGCGCGACTATGGATTGCTCCCATGAGTAGGCCCGCCGCCGCGACGCCAACGGCGCAGACAAAGCCGCAGCGTAACCTGACCGCAGCTGAACTCGGCGACGTCTGTAGCTCGCTCGTCAAGATCCTAAAAAGCGCAGACGGAAAATTTACCGACCTGAAACGCCGGCAATCCATGGCGGGAAGCTGGCGCTCAAAAATCTCCATCGAGTCGGTCGACGATTGTGCAATCAATGAACTTTCGGATACCGTATACCACACTTGCAGATGGCAAATGTTTGCGGACAGAGACGATGCTACGGCCGGGTCCGTTGCTCTCGCCCAGGTGGTGCGCGCCTGTCTTGGTGACGGCTGGTCAGAGAAGCGCCGCATAAGCCGCCGCAACAACACTACGATCTATGATTTCGAGCGTGGCGACGACGACCCGGAGGTGCAGATACGTGCGATTGATTATCGCGATGGGAAATGGGGCCTGTTGCTTGACGTTGACGTGAAACAACCCTGAGGAGTTGTCATGGTAGGACCAGCCTGCAGGGGCATCTCCGGCATGCTGCTCTGGGAACTGTTGCTGGCGGCCCTCATCTTTGCGTTTCCGGTCGCGGCGCAGGTGCGAGCAGTGGCGCCGGCGCCAAACGCCGCCCAGGTCGCGCCACCGTCAGCTGCCGCCGAACTGGACAACGCCCAGGCCGCACTGTCTTTAAAGAGCGGCAAGGATGGTGGCGACCTGGCGATTGCACCCGAACTAGTACGGGTTGCGACCGCCCTCCTCTTACTAGAGCGGACGCACGAAGTTAAGGACCTCGTCGCCCGGCTCAAAGTTCTGGAACCACGGCGCGTTCCACCCAAACTTCGGCCACGAATTGCACTGTTGGCGGGCATGGCCGGCGTAACGGACGTGGTTGAGTGTGCTACCGAGGTCGAAGCGCTGAAACCGCTCTCGCTCGATGGACAGCCGGCGGAAACCAGCCCGCAGGATCGCTCGGCGCTTGATGCCGCCAGGAAAGCGTTGGATGCGGCGATCGACACGGCGGCAGGATATCTCAATGAGGCCACTCGCTCGACCGATCGACCCATCCAGATCGAGGCGACGATCGAGCGCGCCCTGCTCGACTTGCTCGCGGGTAATGTCCCGCAGGCCCGAACAAGGCTCGACCAGGCAATGGCGGCCATCAGGGCGTCTGCTCGCGGGGTGGATTGGCTAAAACCCAAGTTAGCCTGGGTTGCTGGAATTGTTGCGTTACGCGAGGGAAAAGCCCGGCCGGAGGTGCTTATTCAGCAGCTGCGGGGTAGCGTTCGCGAGTCGCAACGCCTCGTCGGCAACCAGCATCCATACACGGCGCGGCTCCGAGTTTCGCTTGCCCAAGAATACGTGAAAGCGGGCAACGGGGCCGAGGCCACAAAGGAATTCACTGCCGCGCTGGGGTTCTGGTCTGCCGTCGCGGACGACGGATCGTTGTGGCAACGCTATGCCGAGGCTGGCGGCGAACTTCTCGGTGTTGGGCGAGTCAACGATGCGGCGATGTTCCTCAAGCGCGCCATGCGTCTACGGCTCGCTGGCCTACCGCCAGATGATCCTCGACGCAGCGACCTGCTGGCCTCAACGGTGATCGAATTCGTCGATATGGAGGCACCCAAGCCTGCTCGGGCAGGCTTTCTTGAAATCTTGGTGGACGCCAGGGATCCCGTTGTCGCCGAATCCGAGCCGTCCTTCCCGCTGCTGCTCGGCGATCTAGCGCATACTTACGCCGAAATGCGCCTATCGGAACGTTCACAGGCGACGTATGCGCGTGCCTGGGCGCTGCGCAAGCGGTACGGGCATCCAGCGGAAGTGCAATCGCTCCTCGACCGGGCGGTGCGCACATCTAACGAAGAGACGGCCACGATGCTGTTCGAGGCATCGGATTCGTACTCCTGGGCACATCGCGACGTGATAAGCGCCTATCTGTTGGCGGCGGAAGCGGCACGCATCCGGCTCACGCTGCTGGGCCCGGCCCACAAGGACGCCGACGCCGCAGTGGCCCTTGCTGCGGCCTACGAAGAGGAGGTCATCAACGTCGAAGCGGCGATCAATAGGTATGACGACTTTGCCAAGCGCCTTAAGACCACCGCAGACCGCGATCACAACGCCGCTGCCGTTAGCCTGCGCGTGGTAGCTGAGTCATTCGCCAGTTACGGGCGGCCTAACGAGGCAGCTAGTTTGCGACTCGACGCGGAGTACGAGATCCTTGCGCATCGCCTGCAGAAATATCGCGCTGCGAGCGATCTGCACCCAGTGGACAGCTTGGATGTCAGGCTTGCGCTGGACCTGTTTTCGCAGCAGGCGATTCGTCTCGGGCAATTTTCCGAACCGGTGGACGAATGGCAAGCTTTTATCGTTCGCCTGATTAAGGCCAGGCCGAATGATAATTTCACTGTCGACATCGCTTTGGGGAACTTTGCCCAGGTCCTACGCGATGCGAAGCGGCCGGCCGCGGCGGAGGTTATTAACCAGCTCAAGACGGTTATGGGGTCGCGCAGCGATCCTACCGCACTGTGCCGCCGCACGATACCAGACGTTGCTGATACAATCGCCGCCGTGGGCATCTGCCGTCGCGCCGTCGCGGCTACCAAACCCGGTCAGGCGATGGTACCGCCGAATGATCTTGCCCGCGCCCGCGCCCGCGCCCTTGCGCTCTCGACGCCGACGCTGAACGGCGTGGATGCAACTGCAACTGCGACTGAGACCCGGCGTGCGCAGGGCGGGGGCATCGCCTCGGAGTTGCACCGGATTGGCACCGACCAGGCGCGAGATCCAGGACAGCGGGAGGCCGCGCTCTGGCAATTGCTTGCGGCGCAGGAAGCGCGTGTGCCACGTAATCCGGCGACCGAAGCGACGATTCTGGCGGCCATCGGCACACTCAATCTAGAGCAACTGGACGCGGCCGTTGCCCTTGTGGCGTTGTCGCAGGCAGCTAGCACCCTGCTCGCCGAGGAACTGTTTGACGACGCCGCTTTGACGAACACGCTGCGCGATTTTCTCCGAGCCGCACACCAGCAAGGAAGCGTCGACGAAGCAAGTGAGGTCCTGGATCGTGCAATCGTCGCGCAGGCGCGCGGCCTGCCGGAAGACCACCCCGTGCGGCAGGGAGTCGCACTTCTCCGCCTAGAGGAGGAACTGTTGTCCGCGCGCACCCCGGATGCGGCGGTCGCGATCCTGGCGGGGAGCAAGCAGGGGCTGGCCGGCTCTCGGATCGGCGGAACCTCGCTTGACGCGCAGCTTCGCCGGCTGGCCAGTCTGTACAAGCGGCAAGACGAAGCCGAGCCCGCGTACCGGCTCGCCAGGACAGTGCTTGACCGCCAGAAGATGATGACCCCGCCCAGCCACGCCGTCATTGCAGAAACCGCGCTTCACGTTGCCGTGCTGGCACAATCCGCGGGGCTGGAGGTTGCTGCGGCGGCGGCAATCGACGACGCAATTTCCGAAGCCTCTGTGTCGGAACCCCCGCCAGTCTGGTTGCAGCGCATCAGTGGCGAACGCGACGCCGTGCGTGCGGCGCAAGCGCAGGTGCGTGAACTCGGGCAGTCTGGGCTCGGTTCCCTGCCGCTGCTCGACCGTCTCCGGCTTCTGCTGGATGCCCAGGCCTATGAGACAGCAGCCGAAGAGTTTCGCAAGGATAGTGCGAGCTGGTCGAACCGGTGGGTGAGGCTGATCTGGCCCGGTATGCTTGCTGAGGCGTGCGGCGGCACCGTTTCGGTATTCGAAGGCATCGTGCCGGGACCGCGGTGCAAGGGTGTCGCCTGGACTGTCGCGTTGGAGGCGTCCGACGAGGAGCGGGTCGACGCCGAGCGTCAGTCCGCGGAGATGCCTGGTGCCGCGGCCCGACGCATGGCGCGACGCGCCGCCAGGCAGCAACTCCCGAACCTCTTTGCCGCGGCGGCTGCCATGTGGGAGGTTAGCCGGGATGACGGCGAGCGCGCCATTCTCAAGGCGATCGAGGCGGCGGACTTCGCCAAGTCGAGCGCGCTGAGTGACGGTGTCACGGCGCTCGTTAAGCGGTTTCCTGATGGCAATGGCGGCTCGGCCAGCCAGACCGGCGACCTGACGGGCCTTCGTGATTCGCTGATAGATGATGAAGCCTTCGTGAGCTATGTGGCATTGGACGATCATCTTCACGCGTTCGTCGTCACTCGCAACGCAGCGGTACACCGCTCTTGGCGCACCGATTTCGACAAGATCATCGAAATGACATCGCGCGTTCGTGCCGCGGCCGACCCTTCCCAACTGGCTGTTTCCGGCATTCCGGAGTTCCCCGTGGCCGTGGCCCATGCGCTCTGGTCTGAACTGCTGTCGCCGCTCGCATCGGATCTTGCGGGGATCAGCCGCCTCCGATTGTCGCCGGATGGGGTTCTGTGGGCGGTGCCGTTCGCGGCTCTGATTACGGAGCAACCGGAAGAGGATCGGTGGCTACCCGCGGCCGCCTGGCGCCCGCGCTGGATGGGCGAGCACGTCGCAATGTCGTTCGTGCCAACCGGGCGGGCGCATCTGCAATCGCGCGTGGGGATACAACGCTCCGGCGCGCCACGGGCATTCCTTGGGTTGGGTGCGCCGTCGCTTCGCCAACTCGACTTCGGTGCGGCTCCCAAGTCCTCGGATCAAATTTATTCTGGTGGCCGGGTCAACCAGGAGGCGCTTCGGAACCTACCGGAGGTCGCGGGCGCCATCGAGGAACTGTCCGCAATGCGCGACCTTTTCGCGACGCAAGGCGCAACCATCTTAGCCGGCCCGGATTTCACCGAAACTGCACTGGCCAAACGGGCGCTCGACCAATGGCGCGTGCTGACACTCGCGACGCACGGGTTCGAGGCCGGGAGTGACGGATCGGGCGCGCTGCCTGGCCTCGTGATGACCCCGCCAGCAATGCCAATGGGTCGCGACGATGGCTTTCTGACACCCCCCAAGATTGCCGAACTGAGGCTGGATGCCGATCTTGTGATCCTGTCAGCCTGCAACTCCGCGGGTGGCGATCTGGGCAGTGCGCAGCACGGTGCGCTCGGGATTGCAAGCGCCTTCTTCTTCGCCGGCGCGCGTGCGGCGCTGGTGTCGCGCTGGCCGGTGATGTCGACGGCGGCTGCGGTCATGACGCTACCGGTCGCCGCAGCGATTGCACGCCGCGATCCGGACATCAGCCTGGCGCTTCGCGATGCCATCCGGGCGATGGCGTCCGATGAGCGGATGGGAGAACTGAGGCACCCGATGGCATGGGCGCCTTTCACGCTCATCGGAAGTGCACGCTGAACCTCCTTGCGTCACGGCAGGGCGTACAGGCCAAGCGCAACCCACGTGAAACTGGGCTCCAGGCGCACATCTCTCCTGCCGTGGCAACCACCCCGTCGGAATTGCACCAAGACGCGCGCGCTCAAGGCTCGCTTGGTTGCATCGTGACCGTGCGATCGACCGCCAACAACCTTGCCGCACGAACGGCTTGCAAGTCGCAGTGAAGTTCTGCAAGCCGGCGCACCAGTGCCAGTCCAGCCTCTGCATCCGAAACTTCGCGTAGAACTATTTCCGTCGGCGGCAACGGTAAAGTCGTAACGGCTAGAGTATAGATTGCACCATCGCTTGTCGGTACCTCGGCCGGCCAGGGAATTGTCAACGCACCGGCCGGCCAAGTGATGAACGTCTGTGCACGCGGTTCCATCCGCCGAACTGAAAGTCGCTGGTCTCGGTCACGCTGCAACCCTCCAAGCGTGGGCTGAACGCCTGCCCGGACGCATTGCGGACCGCTGTGTTGTACATCAACGATGAGCGGATCGGACACCTGAGAGGTCGCCAGCGGACCACGGGTAGCCAGTAAGTGCCCCAGACCCCGCGCCGCCGCCGCACGAGTGAACCACTGTGAAAACCACACGGTGGTGTTGCGAGCGCCGCGAGGGGCATCGTTGATATTTCCCTTGAATGGGCCGATGATGCGAACCACATCCTCGGTTTCGGCAAGCAGCGTGACGGTGCTGCCCCGCGGGATATCGAGCACCAACCCAGGGATGACCGACGACACAACCAGCGTCTGAGGGGTAGCGCCAGTTACCTCAAGTACCATGTAGCGTGCTGCCAACGCCGAGCCCGAGGCAAGCAAACTGATTGCGGCGATGGCACCTAAGCAGATCCGGCGACTATATTCCGCCATTGGCGTTTGCTCCGCTATGCCATTAAGGACGCAGCCGACTACACGAAGGGAAATCCCCATCGCTATTTGCAGCGAATTGGATCTGGGTCCGCAGATCGCGGAGGTCGCCGAACCGCAATAGTCCGACATCGGATAGTTCCACGCGACGCACCCAAGCCTCTCGAGAGGCCGCTTGCCAAATGAAAAGCGCTTTTTCAGTTTGGTAGACAGCTAAGCCGCACTCGGTCCGATCTGTGCCAGCACCGCGAAGTGCTACTAGCGGATACCGTGCATCCCGCACGCTGGCGCCAAAAACGATCGGCAGTGCCAGCACAATTAGGGCGAATGCAAAAATGAGTACACCTCGCTGAAGGCTGTTCGGCTCACCACGCCCGGTTGGATGTGGGGCCGTGAGCAGTTGTGCAGCCCCAGTGCCGAGAGCCCCGAGTAGAACGTAAAAGACCCAGGGACGCAGACCACGACCTTCGATGGAGCGAAGATGTCCGACCGCAATATCGTAGACGGGTTCCTGCGCCGCAACGATTGTAAGCATGAGCAGGAGGCCGGCCGCAATCGCGCCGTCTGACAGGCGGCGAACTTTCGAAATCTGGCCCTGCAATGCTCGAGGCGCGAACCGAAGCAATCTGCCCAACGCCAGAACGCAAATACCAAGAAGCACTACCGGCACGGCGCACGACAGCGTGCCGACTGCAAACACGTACGCCTCAAGTGCATACCGCTCGCTCCCAAGATGGCTAAGCGCCGGAATTCCAAATGTGTTGAAGTGGGCTCGCAGAGAGAGATAGCCCAGTATGGCGCCTAGCACCCCAAGCTTCAGTGCGGTTTCAACGCTTGTCATCAAATTTCGCAAACGATGCTCCCTGTGAACGCCAACAATCGGCCGTTCGACGAAAACACGCCGCAACCGCCCCCGCAAGACAGAAAGATGAGCAGGTCACGGGCTCAACCAGATAATGGATGCACATTTGCAGAAAGCGCCGGTTGTATTGCCGGTTCTTGCCGGCGAAGATCGCTCTTATCGCGGTCCCCTTTTGTCCGGAATGATGCCCGTTTCCGCTCTCGCTGCCGCACCGTTGTTTCGATATGGTCCGGGCCGAGCTCCGATTGAGAGAACCTTGCAGATCAGCAAGACCTACGCTCGAGAACGTGGTGGCTACCGGGACAGTAAGGGAAGCTGCTGGCGCTGTGGCACGATGCCAGTCGGCTCCGTGGGGCCGACTTTCAAGATGGGGACCCGGACCCGAAAGCGCGGGGACCGCCGGAGACGCCGCACGAGGGGCGGATCGAGGGCGGCGGTGGGGACAGCGGCGAACCCGTTCGGAGCCAACCAAGCCGGCCTTTATAGGGCTGGTCGAATGCGGCGAGGGCATGGAGGAGAGTCTGCCGTTGCCTCCTCTCCGACCCTGGTCAGATAGAATTCTTGTTGGCCGCTTCTGAACGAACCTGTTCGTCGCCAGGCCGACGACCTGATTCCCTGGGACGTCGGAGATCGTGCGACAACCGCATGAACTCTGGCGGCTCGTACAGTAGGTAGCGGCGGGCCGCCCGTGAGCGACCCGCCGGTAGTAACGATGGTTTCGGGTGATGTGAAGGAGGCCCCCCGATCGGCTGGCGATCACTTGGTATCAGCCATGGTCGTGCGGACCGTCCCGCACGGCGCACAGCTTGCGGGCCACTTCGTCGATCCCAGCATCCCCGTTCCTGTCGATGAAGTTGAACACCCAGCGCACGATGGCCCACCCAGGCAGACCGCAGGCGAAGATCAACCCGCCCATCGCGCAGAGGCCAATCGGGGCTGTTGCCCAATGCTGCAAGCCGAAATACTCGATCGCTGCGGCGCCACCACCGATGCTGGCAACGACGGTGCTGATGAGCCCGACCGCCCATTCGCGCTTGCTGCGTGGCGGTGTCATGAGCATCACGACCACGGCAGCGAGGGTTGCACCGCCCGCCGCTACGGCGGACGCGCCTCCCACGGCCTTGAACGCGGCGGCTCCGGCCGCTCCGCTGCTGGCTGGATCGGTCATTGTTGCCTCCAGGGGATGAGTGAATGGGTTCAATGGGCTGCCGCACGACACCTGGCAGCCACGAACTCGCGCGCGGCGGCTACGCCAGGATCGTAGCCCAGAACCGTGGGGCCTCGTCCGATGGCGGCGGCGCCTCCGATTCAGACACCAATGCCTCCCGGACGACGGCGGCCAGGCGGAACGTCCCGGCGTCTGCCAGCAACGCCTCCCGGGCCAACGCTGCGACGCGGACCACGACGGCCGATGGAAGCGCTGCGCCGCTGCCAGACACCAGGGTCTCGCGGACAATGCCGTTGACTCGGAAGCCCGGCGGCCCGGTGAGCAGCGCCTCCCGCGTCAGTTTGGCAGCGCGGATGGCGGTCATGACGCGATCTTCATCCCAGATGTGGCGGCGTTCAGACCCGAGGCCGTCCAGGCCACGCCGGTGTTCGGGTCAAGGGGGAAGAAGCTACCCCGCCATTCATATGTGGCCCCTGGTCCGATGCCGGTTGTGCCGCCCGAACTGGTGGTGCCGCCGGATTTTGTCCTGAAGTCGAGCGTCGGAGACCCACCAGCCTCTCGCCGGATGTTGCCCTTGACCGCGACGGTATAGATCGTGTCCGGGGTGACCGACAGGGCGCCGAAGGTGAACAGGTCCTCGTCATTCACCGTGTCGGAATAGACGTAGCTGAGATCGCCCAGCGCGGGGTTGTTCGCCAGTTCCAGCCAGTTGTGCGCCGTGATGCCGGAGACATTGCCATAGAGCAGCCAGCTTGCCTGACCCCCGGTCATGGCGGGCGCGGTGCCCGGCGCGCCGCCGGTGTAGGTGTTGCTGGCTTTGGAACCCGCGGTCCCAGCATCGGCCTGCTGCAGGACAACCGACGTGTCGGTGATGAAGCCGATCCAGCATGGCGTGCCGGCCGTCAGGGATTGTGGGGTGATGAGCGCGCCCGTCAGCGTCGATCCGGAGGTGCAACCGACCACCTCGGTTCCCGAGGACAACAGGCTGCCAGGGGCACCTGCACTGTCCGCGTAAGCGACGGCCTTGAACTTCGTCGTGGGGAGCCTCACACCCGTTGGAACGCGCAGCCTTACTTGGCGCGCGCCCGTATCGGACCCGGATCAGCGTTCGACCGGCGGGCTGCATCAACTGGCGTCACCCCGGTCGCGCGTTAGACTGACGCCGCCGTGCCACCTGGCGCGGCGACTGTTCAGTCCTTCCTGACCAAGGAGTTCAACATGCCAATCTACGAAAGAGGCTCAGTCCAAATTCAATACGAGGAATCCGGATCTGGCTTTCCGTTGCTGGTTATTCCCGGTGGAGGGTTGAATGCGACGATCGGTTATCTATCCGAAAGAACGCCATTTAACCCCATGACCGTTCTCAGTGACGAATACCGATGCATCACGATGGATCTGCGGAACGCCATCGACGGCGGATCCTCCGGCCCGGTGGAGGTCGACCGGCCATGGGATTCGTATGGCGATGACCAACTGGGACTGATGGATTATTTGGGAATCCAAAAATTCATGGTACTCGGGTTTTGCATCGGCGGTCCTTTTATCTGGAGAATGTTGCAACGCGCGCCCGAGCGCGTCATCGCTGCCGTGCCAGCGACGCCAAGTGGCTTCCGGCCTGAAGTTCCAGACCTTTTCTACCAGAACAACATGAAGAACTGGGCTCCGGCGCTTTGCGAAAAGAGGCCAGATGTCACGATGGAAGCGTGCTCCGCCTTCCTCAAGAATATGTACCATGTCAACAATGATTTTGTTTTCAGTGTCACGCGCGATTTCGTACGCCAGTGCACGACACCGGTTCTTGTCATGCCCGATGACACCCAGCCGCATCCCTACGCCGTGGCCGAAGAAACGGCGCTGCTGGCGCCGAACGCCCAAATGACCTTTTTTCCGTGGAAGGAGCCGAAAGAACGAGTTTCGATGGCGGTACGCCATTTGCGCGCGTTCCTGAGGGCGAACACGCCGACATGAACAGCTATCGAGTGCACCCAATCAAGGGTGCACTCGGTTTCAACGCGCGGTTTGTCTTCGTCACGACCGGGAATGATCGGCTTGGCCGTGTGGTGGAGGCAGTGCGCCAAGGACCGACAGTCAGGGACTGCGGGGTTATGAGCGCGCCGGTCAGGGTCGATCCGGACGTGCAGCCGACCACCTCAGTCCCGGAGGACAACAGGCTGCTCGGAGCACCGGCGCTGTCCGCGTAGCCGACGGCCTTGAACTTCGCGGTCCCGCTGGTGGCGCCCGGCACGATGGCGACGCTGTTCAGCGTGCAGTTGGCCGTGGGCGTGTACTTGCGCAGGAAGAACTGGTTGGCGCCGGGCGCATTGGTGGCCGTGACGCCCTGGTAGGCCGCCGATGCCCCGAGGACGCCAGCCCCGAATAGGAACGCCGTGGCGCTGTCGGCCGCGGGAACCGTGGTTTCGACCCTGGGATTGGTGAGCAGGATGGCATTGTTCGTGCTCCCGGTGGTTTCGAAGAGGTACAGATCATCGACGGTGAACACCACCGAGGCACCCACGACGCGGCCTGCGATCAAGGCGAAGCCGGTAGCCCGCGCGTTCGCGGTTGCCTGGATGTCCCCCGTCCCGTTCAGAATCGACGTGGCATCGAGCCAGACCTCGTAGGTGGCGGAATTGCCGAAGGTGATGTCCCATTCGAGATAATGCGTCGTTCCGGCGGAGACCGAGGCCGCGCTCGTTCCGAGCACCGTCCCGGTATAGGCGCCATTGGTGACACTGATGGTTCCGGTGGTGGTGTTGACGACGATCTGGGGGAGTCACGCCCGGTCCGGCCTGTCATTGAACGCGTCACGGACGAAGTCCTCGATGGTGGTGTGGCGGATCGTGTCCTGGAACATGGCCAGGACTTCCATCAGCGGGCGGCGGAACATCTCGATGAAGTCCAACTCGATCTGGTCATCGCCACGCAAACCAATCTCCTGATCCAGCGCTTTTCGAGCCTCATACTCCTGGTTCCAGTAGCGGAAATAGGCCGCGCGAGCATGAACCGTGTTGATTCTCACGTCATCCAGCTTGAACAGGCGAATGCGGGCCTTCATCTCCGCCCGATCATGGCGGCATTCCCGCCAGAGTTCATACAGCTCCCGCACGCAATAGGCGGATTTCAGATAATCGTCGCTCAGGAACACGAAGACCCGCGGGCTTGCGGCAATCTGTCGAGCGAACGCGTTGATACTGTCGCCGGGCGCCATGGACGTCTTGTCGCGCAGGATCACGATGTTCCTTACGCGGGCCGCCTCGCACAGGCGGTCTACCGGGGCTTCCCGGTCGGGGCCGGAGCCGTCTGGTTCATTCCACGCGTAGGATACCGCCAACTGGGGATGTGATGTCGGCGGATTGTCTGGCTGGACGGCCGGCTCCTCCGAGTGGTCCGTTTGCCGAACTTCGCGATGTCGGACGGGCGGATCCATGGCGGGCGTCAGGCCGAGCTTTTCGTTTTCCTGTTGGACCAGTTCGGTAAGGCGCGCCAGCAGAAGGCCGGCCTGGCCGTCCTTGGTCTCGATGGTCACCGTGCCCTGCCAGGCATTCTGCGCCATGGTCTGCGCGATCAGGGCGCGGGACTGGGTGCGTGCGTCGTACAGGCACACGCCGCCGCGGAAGTAATCGGCGCGGGTCTGCGCGAGTTCGCCCAGATGCGCGATGATGCCGCGGATCAGCCCCTCATGCAGGAACGGATAGGTGAAGACCTGGCGATGCGTCGCCTGGGTTGTGCCCCAGGTGGCGTCGATCTGCGGCTGGATCGCGGCGCGCTCGGGTAGCAATTCGGGGGCGAGGTAGGTCGTGTCGTCGTCGTCCTCGGGGTTCCACGCGCGGCCCCGATACACGAAGCAGATGCCGCAGGACCGCATCATCCCCAGGAACACCCGTTGTTCGGCTTCGGTGCGGTCGTGCCAGACCGACGACAGGTCGGCCCGCTCGAACCGTCCGCCGCGGCCTTGCAGCCGAGCGTATGTGGCGGACTTGCGATCGAACACGGCATAGATCGCGTTCATCGCCCAGGAATGGTCCAGCACCACCCGGTCGCCGAACAGGCCTTCCCGATAAAACAGAGTGCCGTTGTCGTTCAGATAGGCCAGGGCGTAGTCGGCCTCGGCCTTGCCGCCGGCTTCGCGGTACCATGCCTCGAACGTCGCCTTGTCGATCAGGCGGAAAGCCTCGGGCATCGATCCGTCGGCGTGCCGCATACCCTCGATCCGACGCTGAACTTCGATACGCGGCTTGCCGATCGTGACCGCGCCGCGTTGGCGGTACAGGGCGGCGGATGCGTCCTGCAACGCGCCGCGCAACGCGTTCAGGCGCGGCGGATCGGCGGAACTTGCCTGCACGGTGGTCGCGTTCAGGCCCTTGATGTCACCCAGCGGCGGCGTCAGCACCCCATCCATATCCAGGCGCGTCTGGGCGATTACGACGGGGCTGCTGGCACGGCCCAGATGGCGGACATAATCGACCCAATACCGCAACGGATGGTTGCGGAAGACCATCCCGTGCGGGTCGGGGTCGGATTCCGGCGCCTCGGTGTCCTTGCTCCAGGCCAGCAGGAAGATGGCGCGGGACCGGACAAACAGGGCATGCGTCCCGTGATAGATTTCCTGCCCGCCGAAATCCCACAGCTTGAGCGTGGTCTCCGGCACCCCGTCCTGCGCCGGCAGCGTGGCCTGGGTGACCCGGATACCATGCGTGCTGTCCCAGTGTTCATCGAACGGCAGGTTCTGGAGCCGCCGAGCGATCTGGGTCTTGCCGCTGCGGCCGTTGCCCAGGACGAGGAGCTTCGCATCGTGGACGGTCTCAGCGCCCGCCTCCAACTCATTCAGATGGGCGCGCAGGCGGTCGAGGCAGTCGAAGCCGAGGACTTCTTCCGGGATGCCCGGGATGGTGGTGCCGTCCAGGCTCAGGGTTCGCAGCGTAGGTTTCCGCCAGATTTCCACTGGCACGTCGGTCAGCGTGCACCCACGAAGGCGTACTTCTTGTAGGTCATTCAACGTCACGATCGGCGCAAGGTTACTCACTAGTGTCCCATTAAAGAAAATATGTTTGAGAGCATGTAACCCAGCAATGGGTGTGAGATCATTAACAAGTGTTTTGTTACAGGAGAGATATTGGAGAGCATGCAGCCCAGCAGTGGGCGTGAGGTCGCCCACCTGCGTTTCGTTGCAGGACAGATACTGGAGAGAACCCAGCTCCTGGATGGGTGAAAGGTCGCTCACCTGTGTGCCGTCGCAGGTAAGTTGCTTGAGAGAGGTCAGGTCGGCTACCGGAGCGAGGCTGCTTATCTGCATCATGTCGCACGAGAGGTACTTGAGCGCATTCAACCTTGAGATCGGTTTTAGGTCGGTGCAATCTGATCTCTCGATGCAGAGTTCTTGTAGGCAGGGTAGCTCAGCTAGGCGGTGCAGATCGGCGGCCACACAATTCGAGCGGTCGTGGGGGTTATTGAACAGATTCCACTGCCAACCGAGTACGTAGCGACGCATATTTACGCCGAGATTCAATGATCGTAGCCAGGGCAGGGCAAACAACGGTTCCGGCAGTCGGGTCAGGCCCAACCCGGCAAGATCAAGCGTGTCCCGCTTGGTCCGCGCCACCTCGGCGATCCGTTCCTCGGCGATACGTTCTCCATCTAGATGGTTCAGCATCGCGAGAGCTTGCCACACAAGAATTGCCCCGGGAACCCCTCCGAAGGCCTCCATCCGGCCGACCCGGTCCGATCCCCGAAAGTTCGCGCCGTCTGGACGGTGAACGACGTGTAAGATGGCATCCCCCAGACCGATCTCTATCTCCGCCACGGCCAATGGCGCCGGTGCAGCCATCCCAGCAGGCATGGCATCGGTGCGGATTCTCGCAACGTCAACGGGTGCCGCAAGGCGTCGTGCTGCATCCCTGGCCCGGTTGGAAATCATGCTCGCCCGCGCGGCGGCCCGCGCAGGACTGCCTCCCTTGCCAACGGGTCCAAGTTCTGTGGGATACCCTGAGATCGCCGTCCATCAGCAATTCGCGCGCCCTGACGACATTGCAACGGGCGTGTACGAAGGCGGCTTTCAGCCGGCACAGTGTGGCCCCTTCACCCGGCGGCGTCTCGGCAACGTCGCCGCCCGATGCACGCAGATTGCGCCGCACGGTGTCGCGGGACATGACCGGTACGCGGCTGATCCCGCGGAAGCGGTGGCCCCGTGCCAGCAGGGTGCGCTCCGGTTTGCGGGTCTCGGTCGGTGCCACGCTTGCCCCCCAATCAAGCGCGATTGTCAGCGCGTTGATCAACGCCCGCTGGCGCGGCCGCCACTGAGCGTCCCGCCGGTAGCAACGATGGGTTCGGGTGATTCGACGCAGGACGTCCGATCGCCTGGCGATTACTTGGCATCAGCCATGGCCGCGCGGTCCATCCCGTAAAATCCTCAGATTTCGAGCAACTACGTCGATTCCGGCATCGCGGTTCCTGTCAATGAAGTTAAAGACCCATCGCACAATGGCCCAACCCGGCAGACCGCACGCAAAGATCAGCCCGCCCATGGCACACAAGCCAATCGGCGTGTTCACCCAGTGCTGCAGCCCAAAATGCTCGATCACGGCGGCGCCACCGCCGATGCTGGAGACGACGGTGCTGATGAGACCAACCGCCCATTCGCGGGGGGATCGTGGCGGCGTCATCAACATGACAACCACCGCCGCGAGACCAGCACCGCCGGCGGCCACGGCGGACGCGCCTCCCACGGCCTTGAATGCGGCGGCTCCGGCTGCTCCGCTGCTGGCTGGATCGGTCATTGTTTCCTCCAAGATATACGTCGATGATTTTGATATGGCTGCGCACCGAGATCGGCTGGCGGCGGGTTCACGCATGGCTACGCCAGGACCGTCACCCAGAACCGTGGAACTTCGTCCGCTGCCGGTGGTGCCTCCGCTTCAGACACCAGGGTCTCCCGCACCATGGCGGCCACGCGGAACGTTCCAGTGTCAGTCAGCAACGCCTCCCGGGCCAAAGCCGCGACGCGAACAACGACGTCCGACGGCAAAGCCGCACCGCTGCCGGATGTCAGGGTCTCGCGGACGATGGCGTTGACCCGAAACACTGGCGGCCCAGCAAGCAATGCCTCCCGGGCGAGTTTGGCAGCCCGGATGGCGGTCATGACGCGATCTTCATCCCGCACGTGGCGGCATTGAGGCCTGATGCCGTCCAGGCCACGCCGGTGTTCGGATCAACGGGGAAGAAACTTCCGCGCCATTCATACGTGGCTCCTGGGCCGATGCCGGTTGTTCCACCCGAACTGGTGGTGCCACTCGACTTCGTCCGGAAGTCGAGTGTCGGCGACCCACCCGCCTCTCGCCGGATGTTGCCCTTGACCGCGACGGTATAGATCGCGTCTGGGTTGACCGACAGGGCGCCGAACGTGAACAGGTCCTCATCGTTCACGGTGTCCGAATAGACGTAGCTGAGATCGCCCAGGGCGGGATTGTTCGCCAGTTCCAGCCAGTTTTGTGCCGTGATGCCGGAGACATTGCCATAGAGCAGCCAACTCGGCTGGCCGCCTGTCATGGCGGGGGCGAGGCCCGGCGCGCCGCTGGTATAGGTGTTCGCGGCCTTGTAACCCGCCGTTCCGATATCCGCCTGCTGCAGGACAACCGAGGTGTCGGTGATGAACCCGATCCAGCAGGGTGTGCCGGCCGTCAGGGCTTGTGGCGTGACCAGAGCGCCTGTCAACGTCGATCCGGACGTGCAGCCGACGACCTCGGTGCCCGAGGACAACAGGCTGCCCGGCGCTCCTGCGCTGTCCGCAT
>Ga0082335_1001796_pt1 | contig 43121 bp, 50 predicted proteins | sample Subgrocontami58m_FD_72375 | JGI IMG/M metagenome (GOLD analysis project Ga0082335, IMG submission 72375) | Subsurface groundwater microbial communities from S. Glens Falls, New York, USA - GMW37 contaminated, 5.8 m (SPADES assembly) (version 2) ...
CTTCAAAACTACTGTGGTGGCCGTTTGATTTGGAAGAGAACAAATTCGCCGACCGGCCTGATAGATGGCTGGGAGAAGGCAACTGGGAATTCAGGCAAATGCCTAAAACAGGTCTAAAGGATGGTTTAAAGGTAGAGATCAGCCTGATCAACGGCTGGCCCTTGGCTCTGGCAGTAGACAAAGACAACCAGCCAATCCAATACTTCGATCCGGTGCTGAGGGAGTTTAGGGATTTTAGACAGGGAACTCCGATTTCTGATTATCACGGTTATGGCCCGGGGAGAGTCGAGACCAGCCAATGCGAAATATCTGAAAATCCGGCCAAAGCTTCTAAAGTTGAAGTTTCCTGGCAACCAGATCTTGTGACAAACGATGGGATTGAAAAACTAACTTTTACTTTAATTTCAGGTTTAACAGTTGAAGAATGCAAAATTTTAGACTTTGTCCTTGATTCTGGTGATACCTTTTATGAAGCCAACCTAACTTTTTCCTATCTGACATCAAAAGGCGAACCTAGTACTTTGACTTTAACTGCGAAATACGGTTTTAACTTTGGAGATAAACTGTATTACATGGGATCCGGTCCATTTCCGCTTAAAGTCGGAGATAAACTAGACCTCCGAATCTTTCACGTTGGGAGTAAGGGAGACACCAGCAATGCCAGACAGATCGAGGGCGTTAGAAATAATCCATTTACCACCCCTGAAGAAAAACGGATCGTAGAGATATATATCGGGAGCTTTGGAGACACGGTGTTAACCAGACAAGATATAGAAAAAAGATTGGGTCAAGGGGGAGCTATTAGATTAAAAGATAATGAAATACTGCTTACGTCGATTGATTTAGCACGTTGACGGACTCTTTGCGTTGTAATACTATAATAAGTATGTCCAGGGTTTGGATAGTTTTGCTTCTATTGATGGCTGTTGGAGCTGGTTTAGGAGTTGCTTGGATATACGCGAATATGATCTTTAAGCCCCCGTCTTATTCTTCCATAAAAAATATTCCCCCTAAGAATGAAATAATCAATAATTTAGACAAGATAATCATTTTTTCTCAATTGCCTTTAGAGGGAGATTTTGGGAAATTGGCCATGACTTCAATAGAAAAGTTACAATTAAAATCTTTAAGCGTATCCGGAAACGAAGCCAACCTAACATTCTTCTATCTGACATCAAATGGCAAATCAAGTACTTTGACTCTAACTGTGAAATACGGCTTTAACTTTGAAGATAAACTGTATTACATGGGATCCGGTCCGTTTCCGCTTAAAGTCGGAGATAAATTAGGCATTTTGATAACTCATGTAGAAATCAAAGGAGACACCACCAATGCTAGACAGATTCAGAGCGTTAGAAACAATCTGTTAACCACTCCTGAAGAAAAACGGGCCGCAGAGATATATATCGGAAACTTTGGAGACACGATACTGACAAGGGAAGATTTAACCAAAAGATTGGAGCAGGGAGGAGACGTCAGATTAAATGATAACGAAATCCAAGTAATAGGTTTAGAAAAACTATAATAAATGAAAAGGAAAATATTTTTTCAATTGTTCTTATCGCTTTTTGTCTTGCTGGGCGCCTTTGGAACAAAAACCGTATACGCGGGTTGCGCCGAAAGCACAGTCTTAGACTATTTTAAATGCCAAGACGTTGTTGGGAAGGAAGGAACTTGTAGTACACCTTATATCAGACAGTTTACATTTGACTGTAGAACGGATACTTGTAAAACTTATGCTGCCGTATGTTCAAGTAATGATTTAGGGAATTGTAAATATCACGCTTCAACATCTAGCTGTTGGTTCGATCCCACGTGTTCCACGGGGGATTGCGGAACAGGAGATCCCACCCCCACCCCAGGATCTGGTCCCACCCCAACTCCCGGAGGTGGAGGCGGAGCTTGCGGAAACTGCGGAGGATGTTTTTCGGACACCAATATTCCTGCTTGTCCGGCTGATTATCCCAATAACGCCGGACAGGGAGTATGTTCTAAAGACTATCATGCCTGTTGCCAGCCAGCTTGTCCTGGCAATGGTGATACCCCCACCCCCGTTCCTCCCACCCCTACCCCTACCCCTTATTGTACTGTGACAATAAATCCAGATCCAGTGAATATAAGAGCCGGTGAAAGTCAATTAATTTCTGCGAGCGTGGTGGAGCATGGAGCATCAAATATGTATAACAGGATGGTATTTGCCATCATCCGGATAGATATTGCTACTGTCAATCCCCTCATAGATAGTACCGCTCCATATACTTCCACGGTGACGGGAGTAAACAGAGGACAGGTGGTTATTACAGCCAATGCCTACAAAGGCGCGACCTATGTTTGTTCTGTCGCCTCGACGGTGAATGTATTTCCACCTACTCCTACTCTCACTCCCACCCCAACCCCGACCCCAACTCCTGATCCCGGCCAATGTTCTGTAACCACTTCTCCGGCTGTGCTTAATCTGGATATCAGCCAAACAGCCAAGGTGTCTGCCAGCGTAACTTCAGGTTTGGGATCTGCCACCATATCCCAAATGCGTTTTGGTTCATACAATATTACTATTGCCACTGTTGACCCGGCTTCCGATTCAGACTCTCCATATTCAACCACAACGACTGGAGTAGCTTTCGGATCAACCGCAGTCTGGGGAACTGCCGACTTGTCTGACGGACGGACCTGCCAATCCGGCGGATCTACAGATACCGATGTTAATGTCAATGGGCCGACTCCCACCCCAACCCCCACTCCCATCCAGATTCTCACTCCCACCCCAACTCCACCGCCAACGGTTACTATTCAAGGCAGACATAAAAATAGTATAGGTAACGATCTAGTTATAGCCGGACAAAACGTTACCATCTCCGGTCCTTCCGGTACTTTCTCGTCAGCATCGTCCCCAAGCTGGTTTTTTAACTCTATCTCTCCCGGAACCTATTCAGTAACAGCTAGCAATATTGTCGATTACACCACTTCATATGCAGTTTGTATCAATTGTTCACCGCCTAGTGGGGCCTATACCATCGGTAATTCTCTGACCGTTAATTTACCGGTTAATAGTAATTATGCAGACATTTATTTTAAATATATTTTGATGCCTTCTCCAACTCCAACTCCAGTAAAAGTATCTGTCATCGGGACAGTATACGATGATCCGGCCGGAGATGCCGGCGGGATTAACAAATGCATCGGGCCTTACGGGACTCCGATTAAACCCGGAGGGGGAAGCAAGGTCAAGGTAAATCCGGATGACCGGGAAGGAGCGGTAGAGGGAAACGGCTCCTATCAGGTCAGTCAAGTACTGGAAACCGGATCCAAAACCATTCTTTTACAAGGCATGGATCCCCAATACCAATGCACCTGCCCCACCGGCCCCACCGGCTGCCAATACTTAAGCGCCGATATAGCCAACGGGAGTAATTCAGACTGGGATTTCTTCGTCTCCCAAATCAGGCCCAGATGGCTCAAAGTCTTTGAGGGTTCGGCTCATGTACAGGGAAACTTAATCAACAATGTGCCTTCAGGGAATGTATTCATTGCCGATTACAGCGGCGACGACCCCGGAGCTCTGACTAAAAGTTCAGGTTCCATAGTCAATTTTGTTCCCGGTAGCCTATCTTCCCAACCATTATGGAATTTCACCGACCAACTATCCGCCAGCGCCTGGAAATACGGCTACCGGGCCATGTGGCTAAGAGCCGCCAATCCCAGTACTGATCCCGGTGATGGGGGATCAGCTCCGGCTGCCGGGGTCTACCGCAAGACCGGGGATTGGGCCATCCTCGGCGGGGGAAGCTGGTCTAATCTTTCCGGTTCCAGACTGATATTCGTCGATGGCAGCGTTACCATTAATGGGAATATCACTTTAGCCGACAATCAGGCTTTCTTAGCCGTAGTCGCTTCCGGCAATATCTCGGTTAATCCCACCGTCGGCAACGACGACCGCAAAGCCAGCCCCACCGCGGCTGACGCCAATCTAACCGGAGCCTTCTTTGCCAATGGGAATTTCAACGCCGGGACTACCGAAACTCAGACCGACAAGCAACTGGTAATCTACGGATCGGTGGCAGCCGACGCTGAATTACTAAATGGAGGAAACGTCAATACCCAAAGAGATCTGGGTAACTCAAACTCTACCTCTCCCGGAGTGGCTTTTATCTGGAATCCTTTCCTAATCCTCAACGCCCCCCAAGAATTCACCGACGCGGTGATGGATTGGAGAGAAGTGGCTCCGTAATCATATTAGCGCCTGATAGCAGTTGATAATTCGGGGAATTATTTTCGGCCAGGCGTATTTGAGGGCTGATTGACGGGCGGCCCGACCCATTTCAATCCGAAGTTTCCGGTTCTGCAAAAGCATAGAAATAGTTTTAGTCAGTGGTTTGATTTGATTGGGGGGAATTGAAAACCCGGTTTGGCCATCGCTAATCAAAACTGCCAATCCGCCCACTTTGGAAGCCACCACAGGCGTCCCGCACGCCATCGATTCCAGGGCTACCAGCCCAAATGATTCGTAACTCGAAGGGACAATTACCAGTTCGGTCGCGGAGTAATAAAAAGGCAGGATGATTTGATCGCGCTGCCCCAAAAAGGTGACGCGGCCGGAAATTTTTAAATTTTCCGCCGATAATTTTAACCGGCCTAAATTTTCATCTCCGGATTCGCCGCCGATAACCACGAGCTTCACTTTTTCATCGTCAATTTGCTTAAAAGCCGAAAGCAATATCTCGACGCGTTTGACCGGATCCAGCCGGCCGACAAATAAAATCAGCCGTTGTTTTGAAGGAATCCCGATTTTATCTTTGGCTAGTCTGGCGGGAACCGGACGGAAACGGTTGACGTCAACTCCGGGCGGGATGACGGCAATTTTCTTATGGTCGGCTCCGTATAAATTTTGCAGATGATCAACTTCATCAGCGGTAAATGCCAAAATCCTGTCAACTTGTTTTACAAGTTGCTTTTCAGCAATAATCCGGGCCGGCGGTTCACTCAGACCGGGCAGAAAACGCTGTTTGACTAATCCCAAGGTATGAAATGTTTGCACCAGCGGGATTTTCCAGGCAGTTTTTAATTTTAATCCCACTAATCCCGATAGCCAATAATGGGCGTGGATTAAATCATAATGAGTTTGTTGTTGGCGCTGGTAATTAATAACATTGGCGGTAAATTCGGGGAGAAAAGAAAAAATTGCCATCGGCGCCAAGGTTTTGGCAGGACCTGACGGAATATGAATGACATTGACATTTGGGCCCAGGCGTCTGACTTCCGGAGAATCCAGCGATTCGCAGCGGGTAAAAATATCTACTATTATCTCTTTGCGGCCTAATTCTCTGGCTAAATCCCGGACATAAACGTTCATCCCGCCGGCTTTCTTCCCGCCCAAAGCCGCGACCGGACAGGTATGGACCGAGAGAATGGCGATAGATTTAAGTTTTGACATCATCTGTTACTCCCTTTTTGCCAATTGGCGCGGAGTAAAATCGGGGCGTAGGCGTCGTCTTCAAGGTTGATTTTGAGAGATTTCAATTCTTTTGCCGTTGGCGGCCGGGATTGAAAAACGATTGACTTAATATCGCTAACAATCACAATCGGCGTTTGCTCATTGCCTTCTCCCATTTCCAAAACTCCGGCCGCGGCCAGACTTTGGACCAGATTGACTTTTTCCATTTGCATCTTCCGCCCGAATAAATCCGGCTGTCCGATATAACTTTTGAGGGCTTTGAAACCGCAATGGACAATCCCGTGGCCGACCACTCCCCAGTTTAAGGGAAAACTTTTACTGTCGGACATAATCACTCCGATTTGTTTGACGTGGTAATGCCGGCGCAAAAATTTCCAGACGTTGTTGACTGATTTTTGCGGATCTTTAGGCCATAAAGAATATTGATTATCAGCGTTAGACTCGTCAATCCCGGCGTTGACAAACATCCAGTTGTCTTTGATGGTCAGCATCAGGTTGTATTTAGACGAGTGAGGATCGGTATAGTAGTCGGCTTCCTGTTTGGCAAGCTGATGTTTTTCTGCCGGCGTTCCCGTTTTTTTCTTCACCAACCGGTTTTCGCAGAAGCTGAAGATTTTGGAAGCAATTACCACGATACTTTTTTCCGGCAAACTTTTAATACTTTCAGCAATAATATGACGAATATTATCTTCAGCCTTGACAAGTGGAGTTTTTATGGTCCTGATTGTCATGGTTGTTTCAATCTTTTGACAGTAAATAATTTTTCGTAACGAGAATAAAAGAAAAACTGGGACAACGGCCAAACGGCTACCGTTTTTTCTATGCTGGTGGCATGGATCAAGAGTGGTTGTTGAGTCTGCGCATCATCATCTATCTTGACTGCCAGGTGAAATTGACGGGGGTCGGTTTCAGCAGTTTTTCCAAACACAAAAATGTCGCCAAGCGAAGCGGTGTCGCAAGGTATTTCTACGAAAAACTCTCGATCTTCAAAAATTTCCTTCGACATCATGGCGGAAGGAAGATCTATTCCATGGAGAAGTTTTAATGCCAGATGAACCAGTAACTGACAATTTACCCCTTCGGAAGGATGACGACTAGTGGTAGGACCGTTTTCGTATAGGTATGGTAATCCGATCAAATTTTCGACAGCGTTAGGGATTGCCATATTCTGCCTCCAAAAGAATATCTTTTTTAGGATACCAATGTTCTCTGGCTTCGCCGAGCATGTAGATTGAACCGGTAACAACGATTAGTTCGTTCGGCGCGGCGTTATCCAGGACGCGATGAATTGCTTTAGTCACATTATCCGCTGTTTCAACCCTTTTAGCCGGATTAATAGTCCTGATTAATCCCGTCATCTCTTCAATTTTGATTGAAGGTTTTCCAAAGACATGGGGTGAAGTCGCGATGATCAGGTGAACATTTGGAAGCAAATGGGTGATTGAGGAAGCCGCGTCTTTAGTAGCTAACATCCCGATGATTAAGGTGTAGGTTTGATCACCGTAAACAGCTCGAAGAGACAGGGCTAAAGCCTCCATTTTTTGAGGATTATGGGCGCCATCCAAAATTACCGTTGGATGTTTTTGGACTGTCTCCATTCTTCCGGGAAATTCAAGGGATCGCAACGCCTTTTCAATTTTTTCAGCCGATAAAGGAATTTTACGATTTTGGGAGAGAATGTCCACAGCCGTGACCGCCATGGCCGCGTTTTGGGGTTGGAAAATTCCCGGCAGGTTGATTTTGATATCGGAATAACGGTGAAATGGGGTGGTAATATCGACTACCGAGCCGGTTTCACTCATAGTTTTTATGTCAACGCCGAAATCTTGTCCGAAACGAAACAGGGGAGAATTTTTGTCCGCCGCTTCCTTTTGAATGACACCCATGGTTGCGGTTTTTGTTTCTCCGGTGACCACGGGGATACCCGGTTTGATAATTCCGGCTTTATGGGAAGCAATTTCCTCAAGCGTCGTACCAAGCTGCGGGATGTGATCAAAATCGACGTTGGTAATTACAGAAATTTCTGGCAATAATACATTTGTCGGATCAAACCGTCCGCCCATGCCGGTTTCAACCACTCCCCAGTCAACTTGCTGTTGAGTAAAGTACAAATGCATCATGGCTACCCAGGCCTCACTATAACGAGGAGTCAAATTTGGGTATTTGGAAATAAATTTCTCGTATTCTTGTCTGAAGTCGTTGACAAGACCGGTGAATTTTGATGGAGCGGCCATTTTTCCATTGACTAAAAGTTTTTCATTGGGAACCTGAAGGTAGGGGCTGGTGTGGACTCCGACCCGAAAACCAGTTTCTTGGAGCAATGATCCAATCATGGAGGTAACGGATCCTTTTCCGCCGGTTCCGGCGACATGGATCGAATGGTATCTATTTTGGGGATTGTCCAAGAAATCAAGGAAAACTTCCATTCGTCCGATTTGGTCTGTATATTCCTTGTTTCTTTGGAGAGGGGATTTTTCTATCAGATACCGGTTGCCGGACGGATCGGTGACCAGCGAGAGCAGCCAACTGCAGGCCGCGTTATATTCCTCAATAATCCGGTCAAACTTTTCAAGTTCCGGGGAGTTTCCCATATTGTTTGAATTATAACCAAATCATGGGGGAATTGCCTTGTTCCGAGTCTTTTTAGTCCGCCAAAGGCGGACACGGCTCGAAGAGCGATTAGTCGGCGGGCAAGAAAGAAGTGGCCCCTCGGGACATCGTAAGGGTGCGGCTACGGGGTAAACGCCGTAAGAATTTGGCGCTTAAATTCATTACCTCTTTCTTTAAAATTGGTGTAAAGATTATAGCTGGCGGAGGCTGGAGATAATAGGCAAACCCTGCCACTGCTTGTTTGCCGAAAGGCAATCGCTACAGCTTCTTGCATTGAGGAAACTTCAAACATATTAATTTCCAATTTTTTTTGAGGGGTTGCGCCGCATACTGCCTGCCAAATTTTCTTTCCTGTGTCGGGAAAAAGAATCAAAGTTTTTATTTCTTTTCTTTGTCTTAAGAACAGGCCCAAACCTGAATAATCAATTCCTCTGTCAAATCCTCCGAGAATTAACGTTTCCACTTTTTCTCCTAAGGCTTTAACTGCATGAATAGTAGCTTCCGGAATGGTGGCAATAGAATCATCGTAGAATTCGATTCCCCGAAACTCACCAACGAATTCTAACCTATGTTCCAAGGGTTGGAATCCGGTAATTGTTTTACGAATTCTTTCCAATGGAACATCCATAAGAATTCCCACGGTTATTGCTGCCATACAATTTTCAAGATTTCCTTCTCCGAGTAACGGGATTTCGTCTGTCGGGATAATTAGTTTGGAAATTTTATCTTTCCCCTTGGCGTAAATTTTTCCACGTTCAATCCAACAAAAAGAAGCAATATCCGGTTCAAGAGAAAAACAGAATTTTTTGGCAGCACTTTGGTTGGCTAATTTAGCCGAAACATCATGGGAGGGATTAAAAATTACCGCATCATTTGGAGACTGATAGCGGATTATTCGGCTTTTGGCGGAAGCGTAATTTTTGAAACCCCGATGATGATCAAGATGTTCAGGAACAATAGCCAGCATGACCGCGATGCTAGGACTATAATGAATGTCTTCGAGTTGGTAACTCGATAGTTCGATGACGAACAGAGTGTTTTTATCGGCGCCATCGAGATAATCTAAAGCCGGATTACCGATGTTGCCGACCAACCGGACGTCGGGATAAGCAGTGGAAAGAATCGTTTGAATCAGAGATGCGGTGGTGCTTTTTCCCTTGGTACCGGTGACAGCGATAATTTTTTCCGGACAAACCGAGAAGAAAATATTGGTGGCTGAGGTGAGCTGTTTGCCGGCGATACTCGCCTTCAGAAGAGCAGGGGAGTCGGCAGGAATTCCCGGTGATCTGACAATGGTGTCGTAATTCTTGATGGCATCGAGGTAATTTTTATCCCGGTTTTGATCGGCGATGCCGATTTTTAACCGGGGATAAAACTTTTTTAGCCAGCAATGAACGCTTTGGCCCTCGGCGCCGTAGCCCAGAATCAGAACTGACGAGCCAATAATTTCCTTCACGTCTTTAAACTTAAAATCCTTTCTTTTAACAATTGCGCGTATTCCGGAGGAAGAAAATTCTCATTGCTCCAACTAGTCATTAGTTTATCAGACGCTTGTTTAATATCCTTATCGCTAAAATTGAGTTTCTCTCTTAGAGATAGCAGGAAATTCGGGATGGATTTTTTGTTTGTCTGATATTTTTTGATTGCCAGCGCTATTGCTACAATAGATTCTTCCTTTGTCCCTACGCAATCAAACGGTTTATGCGGTCCGAGGCCGGCCAAATCTAAGACATATTGTTGAATTTTCGGTTGTTCAAAAAGATCGCTTCCAAAAATTCCTTTCAATCTATCGTCATCCATAAATGGAAATAGAGATAAATAGGCAAAAGCGCACTTAGGGCAATGTCCGCACCATGATTCTCCTCTTTTCATATTACAACTAGAGAATGCCGTATCGTACTTGGAATGTTCAGAAAACAATCCGGCAATTTGTAGTTCATATAGCGGTCTCAAGAAACTAAAATACTGGATATCTCCATTTAAATAACTTGCGCAATATTCCCTAAATCTTTTTTCAAAACGGAAGCCCTTCGAATATTGATGATTAACTTCTAGTCCATGGAATTCTAAGTTTCCTTCTCCGGCGCTATATTCGTTTGATGAGATTACGTGTTTATAACTTTGCAATGTTCCGGTTAAAACGCCTAAGAAAGCCAGATATGCGGAAAAGGGGGTGTGGCCGTTCAAATAGCCCTCTTTATTCAGATCTAACAACTTTGAATCAATTGTTCTTTTTACTACCACCGGATTTCTGAATCCTGCCAGCCGGGCAGAATCCAGTGAGTTACGATTCGGATTCAATATAAAGGCATTTTTCCTTTCGGAAGTATCCTTTAATGTTTCCAGGGTAACTACCGAGTCTTTCCCGCCGCCAACCATTAAGAGGTTTCCAGATAGGGGTGTGGATTTGGCCGGTAATTTGCCCCACTTTTTATCTGCGGAAGAAATTGAAAAAAAGTCCGGCTGGGTGAAATCAATATCATTCTGAAAGAAAAATTCACCTAGACCGTGAATAAAAAGATCGTGCCACCACACAGTTTGTTGTTCAGTTAAATGTCCCGCTTTTACTACCATTTCGGGAGGACACGCCGATTTCCAATAACTTATAGCTTCAATCAAACCTAGATGGAAAGCTAGCCCCCTTATTTCTTCCAAGTTGACATCATGACCTAACATTGGGATAGAAATATTTGGTGAAAATACGATATTCGGCTCCAATATAAACGAAAAAGAAATTTGTAAATTTCCCTTTTTTTCGCTTAAATCAAAATTATCATAGATTAGCCTTGGGTGCCTCTCTCTTAATTCTGAAAATGTCATAGAAAGATATCATAGCATTTAGCCGATCCCGCCACGGCGGAGTGATTTGTTAGTCATGGGAAGTCGGTTAGAGTCTTTTATTTTAAATAATTGGCAAATAGAGGGGATTGGGAAAGTTTGATAATCAGGTTAACATTGTCTTTCGGCGAGCTGTCTACAGTCGTCTTTTTTTTGCATCCTAAACACTGATGGACGATTCTCCATTTACCGTTTTTTTGGATTATGCCGATTGGCTTCATTAACGATTTGCATTTTGAAGCCCTGTCGCCGGGGATTTGATCGTCTAAATGCTTGCTCCACAGACAATTTGGGCAGTGATTATTATATCTTCCGCCGGTAACAATTTTTCCGCACCGGCCACAGGTGTATTTTTCGACTTTGGGAACTATAAAATTCATAATTGGATTATAACTTGATTATGGTAATTAAAAATGATTGAATTACGATATGGCATTTACTAAACAAGATGAAAAAACCGTAAAAAAGATCGTCCGCAAAGAAATTGACGAGGCATTGGATATTAAATTAGCAGAGAAATTGAAGGATTATCCAAAAAGAGAAGAAATGTTTAAGCACCTTGATCTACTTGGCGAAGCTTGGTCGGATAAGTTAGAAAGAGTGTTGAAGAATTATCCGACTAAAGATGAGTTGTTTAAACGCTTGGATTATATTGTCGGAGAATTGGAGACTATCAGGCAGGAGCAAATTCTAACCGCGCATTCTCAAACCGATCTTGACGACAGGCTGACATTTGTTGAAAAGAAACTAGATCTTCAGGTTTCAATATAGGGATCGATGATTTTGGTTATTTAATTATCATTAATTTATGCTTATCAAGCATGATGAGAAAACCATTGAAAGGATCATAAGGAAGGTTATGAATGAAGTGATGGATGAGAAATTAGACATTAAGCTAAAGCCACTTTACGATTTTAAGGATGATGCCACGCGCCTGTTAAAAGCAATTTTGGATATCCTTCAGGGAAAAGTTCATCCCGACGATTATCACGCTTCGGTGTTGTAAATTTAGTTAGGTCCGCATTCTTTCAATTGTCGGATAGTATCCATTTGATGATATGATAGTAAAGAAATTATGAGATATTCAAAATTGGTGGGGAAAACTGTCAGAAACGCCCCGGCGGACGCGGTTTTTGACAGCCATAAATTGTTGTATAAAGGCGGGTTTATCCGTGAATCTACTGCAGGCAGATATTATTTCCTGCCTTTAGGCTGGCGGGTGCATCAAAAAATCGTCAAAATAGTCAGGGAAGAGATGGATAAGACCGGCGCTCAGGAAATGATTGTCCCGGTACTTCACCCTTTACATTTATGGCAGGAGACCAATCGGACCCAGTCGGTCGGATTTGAGTTAATGACTATTAAGGACGGCCGGGAATTCCAGTTTGCTTTGGGGGGAACGGCAGAAGAAATGTTTGTGGATTTGGTCCGCAATCTTAAATTGAGTTACCGCGATTTGCCTTTCAATATTTATCAATTTTCCACCAAATTCCGCGATGAAATGCGGGCCAGAGGCGGATTATTGCGGGTTCGGGAATTCGTGATGAAAGACGCTTATTCTTTTGACCGGGATGAAAAAGAATTCAAGAAAACCTATCAACAAATGGCCGATACTTACACTAAAATTTTTAAGCGTTTGGGATTGGAAACGATTAAAGTCGAAGCCGATAACGGTTATATCGGCGGGGAATATTGCCATGAATATCAACTGGAAACTCCGATCGGAGAAGGGAAATTTTTTGTGGGCGGGAGATATTCAGCTCACGCCGATGTGGCAAAATTCAAAAGGGATGACAAAAATCTTGATGAGTCATTAAAACCTTATAAAACCGTTGAAGCGGTCCGCGGAACGACAATGGAAGACGGGGTTAAACTTCACGGATTGCCGATGTGGCAGCAGATAAAAGATTTTATGGCGGTTGACGAAAAGGGTAATTTAATTTTGGCGGTGATTAGAGGAGATCTGGAAGTCAACGAAATTAAATTGGCGCATTTAGCCGGAGCCAATCATCTCCGTCATGCTACCCCTGAAGAAATTCGTTCTATAGGTAGCGAACCGGGATTTATTTCTCCGGTCGGATTGAAAGGAAAAATAAAAATAATCGGGGATATTTCTTTGCGGACGGTCAAAAATTTTTACGGCGGGGCCAACGCTCTCAACCGGGATGCGGTCAACATGAATATAGACCGCGATTTTAGTTTAGATATTGAAGGCGATATCGCCATGGCGCAAGCCGGATTTTCAACTGAGGACGGGAAATCTAAATTGATGGAAAAGCGGGGGATTGAAGTCGGGAATATTTTTCAACTGGGATATCACTATACAAAGTTGATGAAAGGCGCAAATTTTATTGACGAGGACGGCAAAGAAAAACCATATTATATGGGTTGTTATGGGATTGGGATCGGCCGGACGCTGGCGGCGGTGGTAGAAAAATATCACGATGAGAAAGGGATTATCTGGCCGGAGGCGGTAGCGCCCTACGACGTGCACGTCGTAGATCTAAGGACGAAGGACGAAGGACGAAGGACGAAGGAAATTGTAGATGAATTAGAAAAAGCGGGGATTGAGGTTTTGTGGGATGACCGGGATTATGTTTCGGCCGGGGTGAAATTCGCTGATGCTGATTTACTTGGGATTCCGTGGAGAGTGGTGGTGAGTGAAAGGACTGGAGAGAAGGTTGAGGTCAAAAAGCGTAGCGAAACAACAGCAAAATTGATGGATTTAATTGACCTAATTAATTTAGTACGAAAGATTCGACGATAGATGATGGAAAATAGAATGTAGTAGTAGAAAATAGAAGATAGGAGATGGAAATAGAAATAAATAATCTATTTTCTATTATCTACCCTCTACAACCATTTTCTATACTCTATCTTCTACCGTCCATATTTATGAAAATAATTGTCACTCACATCAATCCCGACCAGGACGCGATTTCGTCGGTTTGGCTGGTAAAACGGTTTTTTCCCGAGTGGAACAAGGCGGAGGTTAAATTTGTTCCGGCCGGCAAGACTTTAAACAACAATCCGCCGGATAACGACCCCGAAATTATCCACGTCGATACCGGTTTGGGAAAATTTGATCATCATACCACCGGAGATAAAAAGGTTTGCGCGGCCGTAAAAGTGTTGGCGCAGATAAAAGCAAAAAAATACATTAAAGACAAAATAACCGTGGAGGCTTTAGGGAAAATGGCGGAAATTGTAAGGAGCGTGGATCACGCCGAGGAGCGGTCATGGCCGGATCCAATGTCTGACAAATGGGAGTTTTTGTTGGAAATGATTTTGGACGGATTAAAAACCGGATACGGAAGATTGCAAAACCAGGAACTGGTCGATTTCGGGATGATGGCTTTGGATGGAATTTTGGAAGCAATGAAGGGGAAAATCGTAGCCGGCGCGGAGATCGCCGCTGGTGTAAAATTCAATTGTCAGTGGGGTAAATCGATTGGAGTGGAAACCGGCAACGATATGGTTCACCGTTTGGCCGAGCGGATGGGTTTTTCAGTCGTGGCAGTCAAGGATCCGAAAAGAGGCAATGTCAGGATTTACGGACATCCGGATAGTCAGGTTGATTTAACTGAAATTCATTTAGCAGTGATGGCCGGAGACAGGGAAGCTGATTGGTTTTTGCATGCCAGCAAGAAATTATTGTTAAATGGGAGCCGGGCAAATCCATCTATGAGGCCGACAAAATTGAAGTTAGGAGAGATTATTGAAATTATTAAAAATGGAGATACCGTCTAGTTTTATTTTGTGCTTGAAGGAGGTGTTTTAATATGGCAACAGTAGTCAAAGCGCACGGAGACGAAGACATCAGATCGCTTTTGATGAGATTCAAAAAACAAGTAATGAAAGAGAATATCGTAGAAGAAGCCAAAGAGAGGCGGTTTTACAAGAAACCTTCTACGGTTAGAAAAGAGCGTTTGGCCGCCAACCGCCGGGGCGGCGGAAAATTCGGAGGCAGGTCGTGAAGATCGATATTTTCGGCGACAGCCGGTATCCGGTAGACCGCAAATATTTAAGAACTGAAGCAATCTCGCTTTTGAAACAATTTGGCTTTAACGAGTCAGATCAGGTATCCATTGAAATTACCGTGATGGGAAACCGCAAAATTAAAGAGTTGAACCGGAAATTCCGGCAATTGGATGAAAAAACAGACGTTTTATCATTTCCTCTGGAAGATCGTAATCCCGGACCGGACGGATTTATTAGATTGGGTGATATTGCAGTTAGTTTCCCGGAAGCGATGACCATGGCCATTAGAACAAATAGAATAGTGGATAAGGTTATAGCTGAATTGGTGTGTCATGGGGTCAGGCATTTAGTTGGGGAACATCATGACTAATCGACGGTAGATGATAGAGGATAGAAGGTAGTAGTAGAAAGTAGAAGATGGAGAATAGAGAGTCAAAAACAATCTATCTTCTATTTTCTATCTTCCACCACCATCTTCCATTTTCCATCATCTATCGTCATAATCCATAATCACATCTATGACTTTCTATCTAAAATATCGCCCTCAAACTGTGGAAGAGCTGGATTTGGTTAAAGTCAGAGACAGGTTGTTGGGGATAATTAAAACTGGTAAATTCGGCCACGCTTATTTATTTTCCGGTCCGCGGGGAACCGGAAAAACTTCGGCGGCCAGAATTCTGGCCCGTTTAGCCGGAGCAGAGGGGACGGATGTAATTGAGATGGACGGAGCCAGTAATCGCGGGATTGATGACGTCAGGGAGTTACGGGAGAAAGTCGGTTTGTCTCCGCTATCGGGAAAACGGAAAGTCTACATTATTGATGAAGTCCACATGTTGACTACTGAAGCATTTAATGCCCTCTTAAAAACTTTAGAAGAACCCCCGGAACACGTCATCTTTTTTCTGTGTACCACTGAACCACAGAAACTCCCCAAAACTGTTATCAGCCGTTGCATCGAAGTCAAATTTGATAAAGCCGCTAATCAGGAAATCATTGATTCTGTCAAAAGATCCGTCAAAGGTGAAAAATTGGGAATAACCGCGGAAGCTTTGGAGAGGATAGCCAAATCGGCAGATGGTAGTTTCCGGGAGGCTCAAACGATTTTGGAAGAGGCTTCAGGTGTAGCCGGAAAAAATAAAATTGATATATCGGCAGTAAATTCCGTAATCGGAGTATCGCTGGATAGTTTGGTAATTGACTATGTTGAAGCAGTGGTGGCCGGAAAAACATCGATAGCGCTTAAGGCGGTAACGCAATTATTAGAAGGCGGCGGGGATGTCATGGCGTTTGCCAAAGAAATTCTGGAAGAAGTCAGACGGCGTTTACTAAAAAGTTTTGACGCCAGATTGTTATTGGTCGCTAAAGTTTTGGAAGTTAAAATCAGGACCTTAAAATATTCGGTTTTGCCGCATTTGCCATTGGAAATCGCGGCGATTGAGTTGGGGTTTAGCTCGAAGATAGATGATAGTGAGATAGAAAATGGTGGTAGAAGGTCGAAAATAGAAGATGGAAATCCGTCTACCTTCAATTCTCTATCTTCCACTACTACTCTCCATCCTCTATCATCCACCGTCGATTATCAATCATCCGTCTCACTTGATGACTTCCTGTCCAAATGGCCGCTGTTGTTGACCGAAGTCAGAAAAAAGAACCATGGCATAGTTACTTTGCTGTCTTTGTGTAAGCCGGTAGAAATGGAAGGTTCGGCCGTGATTATCGAAACCACTTATAAGTTCCATATGGAGCAATTGAAATTAGACAGATTCAGCCAGATTATTGAGCAGACGGCCAAAGATATTTACGGGACTCCGGTTCAGCTCAAGTACCGGTTAGCAGCCAAAACAACCGAAACATTGAAAAATAACTTAGCAGATGATAATATTGCGGCAGTTGAAGATATATTTTTATCATGAATAATCCTTTATCCTCATTAGGAGATTTAAACAAGATGCGCCAGCAGGCGATGAAAATGCAGCAGGCTCTGCAAGGTAAGCAGATTGCGGTGGAAAAAGGCGATGTTAAGGTAATTATTTCCGGAGATCAGAAAATTTTAGAATTTTCAGTTCAGGGTTATTCATCCCAGGATGCCATAGATGCTTTAAATGACGCCATTAAGCAGTCTCAAAAAATGGCGGCGGAAAAACTAAAAGAGATCGCGGCAGAGATGCAATAAGTTGTAAAAGTACAAGAAAGTAAAAGAAAGTACAAAAAGGTACAAGAAGGAATGGGGACAAGAAGGAATGTCAAACTGGCAAAGCGGATATCAAAAATTGATAGTTTGGCAAGAAGCGCGGAAATTTGTTACTTTGATTTATAAGCTTACAGAATGCTTTCCCTCGAGCGAAGAATTTGGTTTAAAGTCTCAATTAAGGCGTGCGTCCGTATCTATATTGGCAAATATAGCCGAAGGCTGGTTAAGAAAATCATCTAAAGATAAAATACGTTTTTTGGAAATAACCCAAGGGTCTTTGTTAGAAGTTGAAACGGAAGGATTAGTAGCTTTAGATGTAAATTATTGGACAAATGATCAATTTCAGAAATTTAACGATCAAAAAAGCAAAGTTTCATTTCTATTATTTAGGTATAAAAGCAAAATTGAGGAAAGTAATTAATTAAGCTTAGGAAATTATTCAATAATGAAATCATATTTTTATCATCTACAAATTAATATAGATTTTCGAAACGTAGCCTTTTATAAAGGTTTAATGGAAATTATGGGGTGGGAAGTTATTTTTGAGGATAGCGAAGTGATCGGCTACAAAAGCGGAACCAATGGTGATTTGTGGTTTGTCAAAGCTGATCATAACCAAACCAGCGATTACGATGCCAAAGGAATAAATCATGTCTCGCTTCGTGTAGAGAAAATATCTGATGTCGATGAAGTGAAAAGTTATCTTGAGAAAGATCATGTGAAGATGCTCTTTGACACTCCAAGACACAGGCCTGAATTTACTTCTAAAGGCGATGAAACTTACTATCAAATTATGTTTGAATCACCAGATAGAGTTTTGTTTGAAATTGTTTATATAGGACTAAAAGGCAATTAACGCTATGAAGCAAAAAATTGGCATTGTTGGTTTAGGAGTTATGGGTAGAGGAATGGCTAATAATTTTATTAAGCGTGACTACCCTATTTTTGTTTGGAATAGAACAAGGGAAGCATCAGAAGGATTTATCCAGAAAGGGGCCAGTGTCTGTTCAAGTCCTGAAGAAGTAGCAAAAAACGCTGATATAATTTTTGAAATTACTGCTAACGATGAATCCTCTCAGAAAGTATGGATGAGTAAAGATGGCATTCTCTCCGGCGCCAATCCAAAGAAAATCCTTGTAGCCAGCGCTACGCTTTCGGTTGAATGGATAAATAGACTGGCATATAAGTGTAAAGATTTAGGATTTACATTTATGGATATTGCTTTGACCGGAGGTCGCATTGGAGCTGAAACTGGTAGTCTTACTTTGCTATGTGGAGGGCAAGAAAAAGTTCTTAGACGAATTGAACCTGTCCTCAATGCTATCGCAAAGAAGGTGTTTCATTTTGGTTCTGTGGGTCATGGGATGCGTTACAAACTAATCCTTAACTTTTTACAGGCAGTCCATATTATTGGTTTCGGGCAAGCCATGAGAATTGCTAAAGTTTATGATATGGATCTGAAAAAAGTTAGCGAGGCTTTGGTAGATCGACCAGGCGGAATAATAACAGGAATTGCCCAGAAGGCATATTTTGAAGAGCCAGACCCTATTACTTTTTCTATTGAGTGGATTACGAAAGACTTAAAGTACTTTAAGAAACTTGTCAAAAATCTGGACGTTCTTTTGCTAGACGAAGTGTTGTTGGAATATAAAAAAGCTCTGGATAAAGGTTTTGCCAAGAAAGATTGGGCGAGTATTAATACTTTGCTAGATTAAATACAATGATTGTCGCCAATAAAGCTATCAACACGGTGCAATTTTCCTTCTTGTACATTATTGTACTTTCTTGTACCTTATTGTACTTATGAAGATTCCAAAGGCGATTCAGGATCTTACCAATCAATTTGAAAGGCTTCCCGGTATTGGCCCAAAGACTGCCCAGCGGTTAACTTTCTACCTTTTACACGTTCCCCAAAATGTTCTGGATGAATTTTCAAAAGCGGTAATTGAATTGAAGCGCGGAACGGTCCAATGTTCAGTTTGCCAAAATGTGGCGGAAGAGGATCCGTGCCAGATTTGCGCTGATTCCGGCCGCGACGATTCGGTTCTGATGGTGGTTGAGCATCCTCTGGATGTTTTTGTGGTGGAAAGAGCCGGAGTCTTCGGCGGAGTTTATCACGTTCTCCACGGCTTGATTTCGCCTTTGGAAAATATCGGGCCTGATGAATTGTTTATAAAAGAGTTACCTGAGAGGCTAAAAGATGGTAAAATACGCGAAATTGTCTTAGGGCTGAATCCGACGATGGAAGGCGAAGCCACATCACTTTATCTCAAAAATCAAATATCAAAAATCAAAGATATGACAGCAATCCGTCAACAAATTAATCCATCAACGCATCAACGCATTAACGCATTAAAAATTACTCGCCTCGGCCAAGGCATGCCGACAGGCGGCGACATCCAATACGCCGACGAATCAACCCTAAAACAGGCGTTGGAAGGAAGAAGGGAGTACTAAATAATTAAACAAACAATTAAGGATATTATCGTAAATGGTGCCAAGGATCTTACGGGACCTCAAATACTTGAGACAATTGAAGCATATTCAAAAAACGCGTCTTCATATGCCAAAATGTGGGTCTGGAATCCTGCTCACAGAATCGAGTTAGGAACGCAGGCCAAAAAATTTCTTCGGTTTGTTGAATCCGGTGCAAAAGTTCTTGTGCCTGGGGCTGGTGTCGGTCGCGATACAGAGATGTTGACCGATGAGGGCTTTGAATGCACAGCACTGGATATTTCAGCCGAGATTTTGGAAGAGGCAAAATCGAGAGGCGTTAAGGCGACATACATCGTTCACGATATACGTAAGCGGCTACCTTTTGCTAGCAAGTCATTTGATGCTGTATACAGCGATAGTGTACTGGAACATATTCCCAAGAAAGAAGTACGCAAAGTATTAAATGAATTCCACCGAGTTTTGAGGCCGAGGGGTATTTTATACGCCGGAGTCAAAAAAGGAGATGGAGAAATTTACTATCGCTACGATGTTGGAAATAAAAAAAACCGCCGTTTTTATATTACTTACGATGAAGCAGAATTTCACAAAATTTTGGCAGAGTCAGGCTTCGTTCTTTTGGAGGATTGGGAGGACGAGCATATGGATAAACAAACTCATCAATGGTTAGCGGGAATATTTAGGAAAAATTCATGAAAATATATTTTACCGCCTCCATTTTATCCAAGAGTGAGTACGAAAAGCAATATAAAGCCATCGTGGAGTCGCTAAAAAAACTTGGGCATAGCGTAATTTCCGAACATATCCTCGATAAAGACAGCAGTCAGGTATTGTCTCAATCTGAAGCAGAACAACAGCGGTATTATCGTTCTATGCTTACCAGGATCACCGATTGTGATCTAATGGTTGCCGAGGTTTCTTTTCCTTCAACAGTTCACATTGGCCACGAACTTACCCTTGGTTTGGAAAAGGGGAAACCGGTGCTTGCGCTCCATCTAGCTGGGAAAAGGCCGGTTCTATTTTGGGGGATTGATTCGGAGAAGTTCTATCTTGCTGAATACGGCTTAAATAATCTTGAAGAAATACTAGCTGATTCGATAGAGTATTTATCTGACCAACAAGACGTCAGATTCAACTTTTTTGTTTCCCCTAAAATTCAACAATACCTTGATTGGATTGCAAAGTACAAACGCACTCCTCGGGCGGTATATCTACGTGAACTTTTAGAGAAAGACATGAAAGAGAATAAAGACTGGAAGAAGCAGAAGCAGAAGTAATAACTGAGAAAAAGTTAAAAAGGTTAACAGGTTATAAGGTCAAAGTTAAATTAAACTTTCTGTAATTTTGGTCCGACGGAAGAATCTTCGATTTTGTAGCCGGCTTTGAGAATTTTATCCCGGAGCTGGTCTGAAAGTTTCCAATCCTGATTTTTGCGGGCGGTTTGGCGTGATTCTACTAATTTTTTCACGCTATCCGGCAACTCTGAAAAGGTTACACCTTTTAAGGTGTAACCTTTTTGGGAATTAAGCAGGTCTAATCCCAGAACTTGGTCAAAATCAGCTATCAGATCGCGCTTATCCGGAGATGGGATATTGGATTTGGCTACTTCCCAAGCAACCGCCAGCGTCTCCGGCATTTGAAGATCATTTTCTATAGCCGTTTTGAATCGTTCGGAGTAGTCTTGAATTTTAGCCAGTTTTTCTTCAGATAAAGTTTGGCGGTTGGTGTGTGAAGTTTCGTAAACTTCACAGCATAACTTGCGGAGATTATTCAGGCCTTTTTCGGCTGCGCTTAGGCTTTCCCAAGTGAAGTTTAATTGTTTCCGGTAATGAGAAGTTAAGTATAAATATCTTAACGCCAGCGGATCGAAACCCTTTTCCTCCACATCCTCTATGCGATAAAAATTATTCAGGCTTTTGCTCATTTTCCTTTCGTCAATCATCAGAAAAGCGTGATGGATCCAGAATCTGACAAATGGTTTTCCGGTGGCTGCCTCACTTTGGGCAATCTCGTTCGGATGGTGAATCGGGATATGATCTTCTCCGCCGGTGTGGATATCGATTGTCGGTCCAAGATATTTCATACTCATAGCCGAGCATTCAATATGCCAGCCCGGAAATCCATCCCCCCAGGGACTTTCCCAATGCATGGTATGGTCAGCAAATCTTCCAACGCGTTTAAACCAGAGGACGAAATCCAGCGGCTGTTTTTTGTGATCGCCTTTTTTGACTTCAACCCGGGTCGTTTGTTTCTCATCGAGATTTTGGCCAAATAGCTTTCCATATCCTGAAAATCTAGAAATATCAAAATAGACGGCTTCCGGCGTGTCATAGGCAAAGTTTTTCTCTAATAATGTCTTAATTAACGCAATTTGTTCAACAATGTGGTCAGTCGCTTTGCAGATAATTGTTGGGCGAAGAATATTGAGTTTATCCAGAGAATTGTAAAAATGCCGAGTATAGAAGTCAGCGACCTCCCAAACAGTTTTGCCTGATTTTTTGGCGCCTTTTTCCAGTTTGTCTTCTCCCTCATCAGCATCAGAGACTAAATGCCCGACGTCAGTCACATTTTGAACATGGGTGACGTCGTAACCGGAATTTATTAAAACCCGACGGAGAATATCATCATTGGTATATTTTCGTCCATGGCCGATATGGGTGTAATCATAAACCGTCTGTCCGCAGGTATACATTCCAACTTTTGGAGGATTTAAGGGAACAAACTCTTCAATTTTCCGTGTTAAAGTATTATAAAGTTTCATATCCGCTTGCTCAATTTTATCATTAATGATAGTATGATTTTTATGCCTCAGCCGATGTTGGGAAATCAGGTTTTACAGGATACTTTTGAAAAATTGGGAGATCAGGCCAAAGATGTAGTTGACGGTCTTAAAGATTTGGTAGCCGGCAGAAGTGATAAGATGGGCGGGGACAGCGGGATTGAGCAAGTATTAGGGCAAAATGATCCTAACCAAAATCAAAAGCAACAACAAGGTTTAAATCCTCAAGATCTATCGCAAAAACGGGCGGAAGAGCAAGAATTGGTAAAATTTCACCGTGAGCAAATTCAAAAATGGGATGAGGATTATAAGAAAATGCAACAGGAAGATGATGCCGAAAATCAAAAAAAGACTGAAGAGGAAAAAAAGAAAGAAGAGCAAAGAATTTTCCAATTACAAGAGCAGGAAGCCAGAGAGGCAACATTAAATCCGGCTAAACAGGCTACGGCTAAAGGGCCGGGAAGCGCGTTTATGGCCAGATCAACAAAATCACAAGCTGAATTTTCAAAGGCGCCGACGAACTAAATAGTGATATAGGATTTACGATTTATGAATTACGAATCCGAAACATAAATATTCTGATTCTTAAATCTTAAATCATAATTCATAAATCAATAGATTGAATATGTGGGAAATGTTAGAGCGAACAGGTTTAGTTTTAATGCTACTGGGTTTTGCTGTTATGGGCTGGCTACAATGGGGGACTGTCAGCCAAAATTCGGAAGTCTTGCGGCGGTTGACGGTGGTTGAACAGAGATTGGATAGTGTGATTAAAAACTCATTAAACTCTAACCGGGAACCGATAACTGTGACTGATAAATGCGATCAGGAATGCGTTAAACGCCTAGTGAGCGAAGCCATTGCGACTATTTCCGGTATATCCCAGCCGGCTAAACAACAGGTTATAGAAAGAGTGGTGGAAAAAGTCCAAACAGTGTCCGGAAGTTTCCCCAAGACTCAATATATATCTTTGGGCGGCGGAGATACGACTTCATTGGAATGGGTAACGCTGCCGGGAGCCGAAGTAACTTTTAATATCAACGATTTTGGAAAAGTCAGCGCCGTCTATTTTGAAGCCCAACTTAAAAGTCCGGCTGGCCTCGTGTATGCTCGACTATGGGACCAGACAGCAGAAACAATTGTTTCCGGATCTGAGATTTCCAATGTCGCCGGCGACGCCAAACTCGTGAGCCACTCGGTAACGATCCCGTCCGGAGGGCGTACCCTCGCGCTTCAACTTAAGAGCGAAACCCAACAGCCGGTGAAATTGATAAGCAGTAGGCTAAGAATAGACACGAGATGAGAAAAAGATTGAAAAGCTGGAAGGCTGAAAAGGCTAAAAATTTTTAGGCAGACATTTCCAACCTTTTAACCTTCTAACTTTTATTTTTTTGTGTTACAATATCTCTATGCCTAAACTCAAGAAGACAATCAAGAAATCCGTTAAAGTTGAGACTAAACAGATTGAACTTCGCGGCTATGATTTAGTGGTAATTGTTTCCTCCAAGGTTAAGTCGGAAAAACGTCTTGAAGTTATTGAAGGAATTAAAAAGATAATCGAAAAACTGGGCGGGGAATTAAAAAAAACCGACGAGATGGGATTGCGCGATTTGGCTTATACTATTGGCGGTGAACAAAGCGGTTGGTATGCCGGTCTGGAAGTTAGACTTAACCCTCAAACTTGTGTCAAATTTGAAGAATCTCTTAAACAAAACAAAAATATTTTGCGGCATTTATTAATAAAAAAATAATGAGTTCCAGAAGTTTAAATAAAGTTTTATTGATTGGAAATTTAACCGTTGATCCGGAGTTGCGTTATACTCCTCAGGGAACTGCAGTAGCTACTTTCAGCGTGGCCACTAACCGGAATTGGACGGATCAGGCCGGACAACCGCAAGAGGCAGTCGAATTTACCAGGTGCGTGGCTTGGGCTAAATTGGCCGAGGTCTGCTCTCAAATTCTTAAAAAGGGCCGTAAAGTTTATGTCGAAGGCAGATTGCAAACTCGGGAATGGGAAAGCCATGATAAAACCAAACGCCGGACAACAGAAGTAGTCATTGATAATATGATTGCTTTAAGTCCGTCAGGAGCCGGAGCCATCTCCGGAGCTTCTGCGGCCCCGGTAGCCGCTCCGGTTAAACCATCAAAGAAAAAAGCGGTTAAGCAGGAAGAAGATGAAATAGTGGCGGCAGAGGATATTCCGTTTTAATTAACTTTTATGATGAAAAGACAAAGACGCACCATTAGAAAAATAAAAGTTGCCGAAGCCTGTCCGTTTTGCGATAATAAGCTTGAACCGGATTACAAAGAGGTTTCCTCTTTGGAAAGATATACTTCAGACAGGGGAAAAATTTTAGGAAAAGACAGAACCGGGATTTGCCGGAAACATCAGGCTAGACTAGCTACAGCCATAAAAAGAGCCAGGCATCTGGCTTTAATGCCATTTACACCAACTGCTAAGTGACACTTCAAAAACTCCGAAAGACTATTTTTTATTGTTCCTTCCTGCTTTTAGCGGGCGGAGTTGGGTATTGGTTTGGCCAAAGGGAAATCGCGGTAAAATGGCAGTCTTTTAAGCCAGAAGTTCTGATTGTCAATAAGGCTGTTCCTCCGGAAAATAAAGATTTGAACTTTAATTTATTTTGGGAAGTGTGGAATAAACTGGAGAAAGAGTATCTTGACGAAGGATCAATTGATAAACAAAAAATGTTCTACGGGGCTATTTCCGGTATGACTTCAGCCTTGGGAGATCCCTATACTGTTTTTTTACCTCCTAAAAAGCAGGAAGAATCCAGGGAAGAACTGGCCGGCGAATTCGGCGGGGTCGGTATTCAACTGGGTTTTAAAGATGAAAGATTAGTGGTTATTGCTCCTTTGGACGATACTCCGGCCAAGTTGGCCGGAATTGAGGCCGGAGATTTTATTTTAAAAATTAAAGACGAGAAAAAAGGGATTGACCGGGTAACGGATGGAATAACTCTGCCGGAAGCTGTGGAGATCATCCGCGGCCCGAAAGGCGATCAGGTAATTCTAACTATTGAGAGAGGAAAACAAAAACCTTTTGAAGTGTCGTTGAAACGGGATACCATTTTGGTAAAAAGCGTAGAGGTTGAATTTGTTGATTGGCCTTTAGATGGCGATAATTCCGCCGAAAAGAAAACGATCGCGATCATAAGAATATCACGGTTTGGCGATCGGACGGTTTCGGAATGGAACAAAGCCTTAGATAAAATTATTAAAACCGCCAATGATAAAAAAGACAATTTCGGTGGATTGGTTCTTGATGTCCGGAATAACCCGGGCGGATATTTGGAAGCAGCTATTGCGATTTCGTCTGAATTTTTTCGCGACGGCGTTGTGGTAGAGCAGAAAGGCAAACAAATTTCTCAACCGTATAAAGTGGCTAAGAAAGGCCGTTTGGTGGACATTCCGATAACTGTTTTGATAAATAAAGGCAGCGCTTCCGCTTCGGAAATTGTGTCCGGAGCGATTCAAGCCCGCGGCCGGGGAAAATTAGTCGGGGTTAATTCTTTCGGAAAAGGAACGGTTCAGGACGCGATGGAATTAAGCGGCGGAGCCGGTTTGCATATTACAACTGCCAGATGGTTATTGCCAAACGGTAATTGGATTAATGATGAGGGTTTGAAACCTGATGTTGAAGTAGATTATGATCAGGAAGCCAGCAAAGATCAGAAGTGGGATAACCAAATGAAGAAGGCGATGGAAGTATTGGTAAAAGGTTAAAAAGGTTAAAAATGAAACGTTTCTTTGTCGGATTCGTCCTGCGGAGCAGGATCTGGCTTCGCCAGACTTTCTAGAACGAGATATTAACATGAAGAAATTTTTAATTGGTTTCTCTTTTGGGGTTTTAGTAGTCGTTTCCGCAGTCGGCGGAGCCTTGGCGGACCGGCTTTATAATTTACCGTTTATATCTAAATTCGTTTCGGGGAAAAGCAGTTCCCAAGGACAAATACTGGAACAAAAGGTTCTTAAAGAAGAATCGGTGGTGATCGATATTGCCGAACAATCCAGTCCGTCGGTAGTTACGGTTTCGATTACCGCGGAGAGACAGATTTCTCAATCATTTTTTAATGATCCATTCGGATTTTTTGATTTTAATACTCCAGGGGATAAAGAGCAGATTAAACAGGACATCGGGACAGGATTTGTGATTGACGGCGGGTTGGTGGTGACTAATAAACACGTGGTCGCCAGTACCGAAGGCAAATATCGGGTAATTACCAGGGACGATAAAGAGTTTCAGGTTAGTAAAATTTACCGCGATCCTACCAATGACATCGCAATTTTAAAAGTTGACGGAATGTCGGTTCCGGCGATTAAACTAGGGGATTCAGGGAATCTTAAAGTCGGCCAGTTCGTGATAGCTATCGGAACAGCCTTGGGAGAATTCAGGCATACTGTGACTACAGGTGTGATTTCAGGATTAGGCAGGGGAATTCAGGCAGGCGATCCTTTCGGCGGAAACGCCGAACAGCTGGACAACGTCATTCAAACCGACGCGGCCATCAATCCCGGAAACTCCGGCGGTCCGCTTTTAAATAGTCTTGGTGAGGTGATTGGGATCAATGTGGCGGTGGCCCAAGGCAGCCAAAATATAGGTTTTGCCTTGCCGATTAATTCCGTTAAAGAAGTAGTTGATTCGTTTCAGAAAACCGGCCAATTCGAGCGGCCGTTTTTAGGAGTCAGGTATAGAATGGTGTCTCAAAAAGCGGCGATTCTGAATGATGTTCCGCAGGGATCATACGTGGAAGACGTAGTGACCGGATCTCCGGCTGATAAAGGCGGGATACTGAACGGAGACATTATCACTAAAATCGGCGGAAACAAAATTGACGGCAAAGACGATTCGGGTTTGGCCAAGGAAATTGCCAAGCGTAAAGTGGGGGATACAATAGATATAGAAGTATGGCGCGATGGCCAAACTAAAACTCTCAAAGTGACGCTTCAGCAGTCGGAATAATAGTTTTTGGAATTTCAAGCTGGCATGCTTGGATAATGTCACCGATGTTGCCTTCCAGTATTGTGTCTAAATTATGCCATGACTTATTGATCCGGTGGTCGGTAACTCTATTTTGGGGGAAATTGTAAGTTCTGATTTTTTCAGCCCGCATTCCGTGGCCGATGGCCGCAACCCGTTGCCGATCTAAGGTTTCAAGAGTCTTTTCTTGCTCTATTTCCCATAATTTAGACCGCAATAGCTCCAAAGCTATTGATTTGTTTTGCTGTTGGGTTCTTTCCTGTCTGACGGAAATAACCAAGCCGCTGGGAATATGGGTTAATCGAACGGCCGTGCTGACTTTATTTACGTTTTGGCCGCCGGGTCCGCCGGAATGGGAAAATGCCCAGGCTAGTTCATTGTCATTAATTGCAATCTCCAGTGGAGTAATCTCGGGCAGAACAGCGACTGACGCGGTCGAAGTATGTATCCGGCCATGTGATTCAGTTTGGGGAATCCGCTGCACCCGGTGAACCCCTGATTCAAACCGAAAGATGCCATACGGTCCCAGCTGCAGGGATAAGGGATAAGGGCTAAGGGCTAAGGGACGACCAGAAATTTTGATAATTCCTTCATCAACTATAGCGGTTTTCAACTTAATTATTTCGCAATACCGCAAATACATTCTCATTAAATCTCCGACCCAGATTTTGGCTTCATCGCCTCCGGCTCCGGGGCGGATTTCGATCGTCGTAGGCCGCTCGTATATTGACAAGTTCGTGGCTCGTAGTTCGTGGCTCGTAGCTCGTGGCTCCAGCGACTGTTCCAATAATTTTTTTTGTTCTTCCAATTTTATGATTTCATCATTTACCAACGGAGCCAAATCCGGATCAAGCAACAATTCCCGGTTGCGGTTAATTTCGTCATTAAGTCGTGAAATTTCGTCTTGAAGTGACAAAAACGAAGTACAAGAAGGTACAATAATGTACAAAGAGTACAAAAAGGCCAAATTTAAGAATTTCTTTTTTGTACTTTCTTTTACTTTCTTTTACTTTCTTGTACTTTTAAACTTAGTTTCCGACAGCATTTCTTTTAAGGTTTTTTGGGCCATGTCGGACCGAAAGGCCGTCTTTTTCGGTTTTTTCCTATATGAAGATGAAGCTGTCATTTTAGCCTGAAATTTTTCGACTCTGCCTTGGGCGTCAACGAATTTCATCTGGCCTGTGTAAAACGGATGGCAAGCAGAGCAAACGTCGGTCAGAATTGATGGCTTAGTCGAGCCGGTGGTAAATTTATTTCCGCAAGCGCAAGTTACTATCGCTTCCGGATAATATTGAGGATGTATGCCTGTTTTCATTTTCTCTCCCGATAATTCCTAAAGTTATTATACCAGCTGCCGCTAGAAAGGATAGATTCAAAGGCTCTCTAAGAAATATTATCGAGATAGGAATGCCAAATAGGGCCTGTAGGTAAAGAAACCGGGAGGCGGTCAGGGGTTTAACCAATTTAGCCGCGGCTTCGAATGTCATAAATCCCATGACCGAAGAAATTAAAGATAAATACAAGATTCCGTACAGCAAAATTTTGGGGTTGAGAGTAAAGAAGGATAGTGGCGTCAAGATATAGTTTGGGTTCATAAAATAAACAACAGGCGTCAAGGCCATAGTTCCACCTAAGAAAGCCAGAGCCATCAGAGTGATCGGAGAATTCCGCTGAATATTTTTGGCGTATTTGATTTTTGAAGCCCAAGTTGATAGCGCCCAAACTATTCCGGCGGATAAAACTAATAGGTTGCCGGTAAATCGGGAATAATTAGGGGTGCCGTTTGTCCATAGTGGTTCGGAGACGACGGCTATTAATCCAGCAAAAGTTGTAATAGTGGCTAAGGATACCTTATTATTTTGGCGGTTAAACCAGCTCAAGATCATGGAAGTGATTAGCGGATTTAAAGACATAATTAAAACCGCCCGGCTGGCATAAGTTAAATTCATTCCAAGGTAGAGAAGAGTTAAAGAGGCTATAGGTCCGGATAACCCCAATAGCGTTATTAGTATGGTTCTTCTGAATGATAAATATTCGCCGGAAGTTTTCCAGCTGTAAAGGGCTAACGGAACAAAAATTAAAGAGGCAATGCTCAATCTATACCACAGCAGGGGAAGCGGCGGCAAAAATTGCAATGAGATTTTTATGACCGGGAAACTTATTCCCCAGATTAAACCGGTTAAGAATAGCAGCTGAAGCGGTTTTCTATTATTAATTGCCACCTATACTATAATTGTATCCTGAATGGTCAATACGTAACCGGTATGTTTCCTAAAACCTCACTTTTTTTCTCCGATTACAACTCCGATGAAAATCAGAATTATCCCAAGAATAGTTAACGGAGCCAAGTTTTCGTGAAGAAATATAAGACTGACAGGGATAGCGATTAAAGGCTGTAAATATGTAAATAACGACGCTTCCGAAATTTCAATTAAATTTTGGCCGGCAAGATAAGTCGTGGCTCCGATAATGGATCCGAAAATTGCCATATAAATCACCGCCAAAAAGACTTGGGATTGCATGATTTCAGGCCCCAAAAACGCCAGCGGATTTCCCGATGGCAAAGATAAAATAAAGAAAGTTATAGTCCCTATCCAAAAACTAACCGTGGTTACCGCCAACATGGAAACTTTCCGGTAGGTTTTTTTGGCCATCACCAGATAACCGGCCCAAATAATATTTTGCAGCAATATCAGGGCGTTCCCTAAAAAGTTTCCGGATAAATGGCTGTTCTGGTTTATTAATGGCCCAACTGAAATAATAAATGTTCCCAGCAGGGCTAAAATCAGTCCACGCCATTCTCTTTTAGTTTCCTTTTCCTTTAATATAAATATTCCGGTCAGGATAACAAATAGGGGCGAAACAGATGAAATCAGCGAAGCTTCAACGGCCGAAGTGAGTTTAAGAGAGTAGTACAAAAGCCACAATATCAGAGTAGTTCCAATCAGTTCCAATAGGCTGATTTTTACTATGGTTTTTAAATTTAATTTCCATTTTTTCCAGTTTAAGACCAAAAAGGGAAAGGTAATTAAGGCGGCTAACAAAAACCGGTAAAACAGAAATCTTTCAGGAGTTGTAAAGGACAAGGCCGGTTTGACGACCGGAATTGCCAATCCCCAGACGATGGTGTTGATGATGAGGAGAAAATAGGCGAGTTTGCGTTTAGGGGACATGGGTAGCAATAACAGGTTAAAGGTTAAAAAGGCCTGTTAGCCTTTTATCATCTTCTCAAGTTCTTCTATTTTTACCGTTGTTTGCGCCTTCTCCTTCATATTCTTAATTGTCACCATATTTTTCGCCGCTTCCTCCGGCCCGATGATTACCACATACGGAATTCCTTTTTTGTCGGCATATTTTAGTTGTTTGTCAAGCTTGGCGGTAGGATCTAAATAAACTTCTGTGTTAATTCCACCTTCTCGAAGTGAACTAGCCAGTTTATTAGACGAAACTGCCAATTCATTAGAAAAAACCGTAACCAGAACACAGGTATTATTTGACTTTAAATAGGGATATTTCCCGTTAGCCCTTAAAATTTCTTCCAGCACCATATCTCCCATTGCAAATCCGACACCGGGAATTTTCTGTTTGCTTCCTACATCCTCGGTCAAATTGTCATAACGCCCGCCTCCCCAGATAGACCGAAACTCTCCTTTTACGTCCCAGCCCTCAAACACTGTCCGGGTGTAATAGTCCAGCCCCCGGACAATTGCCGGATCAAATTCAACAAATTCTCCATAACCGGCCGTCTGTACCAAAGACAGAATTTTTGACAGCCATTCCGACTCGATATAACCCTGTTTATTCTGCAGTATATTTTTCAGTTGATTAACTTGAACGGGGCCTAAATTTTCATTCCCCAGCAAATCATCAAAAATCTTTTCGGAAACTTTTGATTTCTTATCAATTACTTTAAAAATCGCCGTCATTTTATTGCTGCCAATTCCTATTGATCTCAATTTCTCCTGCAGATATTTGCGGTCGTTTATTTTAATTCTGACTTCGGTAGGGGATAACCCTAAACTCTGATACATCTTTGCCGCTACCGAAATCACCTCGGCATCGGCCTCCGGATTTGTGAGTCCCAAAATATCCACATCGCATTGAAAAAATTCCCGTCCTCGTCCTCGCTGGGGAGTTTCGTAACGGAACCGCGGTCCAAAGGAAAACCATTTGACCGGGAAAACTAAACTGCCGGCTTTTTGAGCTACCATCCGGGCCAAAGTTGGCGTCATTTCCGGCCGCAGCGCCAAAATTTTTCCCGATTTATCCGTCAAAATAAAAGCCTGTTTCTTGACTAGTTCTTCGCCGGACTTGGCGGCGTATAAATCCAACGTTTCGACTATCGGCCCTTCGTATTCCTGAAATCCAAAACTTTCGCCAACCAACTTAAACTGTCGGTACAGCCAACTCCGAAACGCCATCTCCGGCGGATAAAAATCCCTAAAGCCCTTGAGAAGTTGGGGGGTATTTGTCATATTAAACCTCAAATCTGACCATTAATCTTCCGCCTAAAGCTGCGGCTATTCTTTCCAAAAAAGACATCGAAGGCCTGGATGTTCCGGTTTCCAGCCGGGAAATGCTGGCCTGATTTGTTTTGGCTCGCTTGGCAATTTCCGCCTGCGTCATTTTCTGTTTAATCCTGGCCGCGATCAAACTTCTAGCCAGCTGATACTCCGGTTCCGACTCCTTGACGATCCGGCGAAATTCTTTATTTTTTAATAGTTTTTTTTCGTAGGTTTCCCAGTTCATATGTCAAATATAACATAAATATTGTTCATGTCAAGAGCTTCATTCTAGATAAAGCAGTCTTGATTTCTTTGGCGGGAGTCAGATTAGTCTTTTTTACAAACCCATGGAGAATGATAAATTTACCGTTAAATACAGTATAAAGTAATCTGACCGGCGAAGACCCGGAAGTTCTTAGCTCAAATAATTTAGAGTAACCGGTCAGCTTCTTCGAGTTCGGTTGGCGTAGTTGTGGGCCAAACTCTTGAAGCAATCTCATGGTGTGGCGAACCTTATTCAAACTGGTTAGCGGGAGACTGTCTAAAAAATCCGCCACCGGCGACTCATCCGTTCCCGGAGGATAAAATTCAATTTTCCACATAATTTTCCAGCGCAATCAGAATTTGTTCTTTTGTCAGTTGCTCGCTTCTCCCATACGACCGGCAGGAAGCGTCTTTTTTACACCGGCCGCAAACTTGATCGTCAAAATATAAATACTTAACATTGATTATTTTCATGATTTTTCCATTTTAACAAATTTTAACCGATCCAACTTATTGGAGTTGGGAATATAGAGCCATCTAAACTTACCGGAATTTCACCTCTGACCTGTCCAAAGTATGCTTGAGAAATCCGGACCAAATCGTCCGGCTGTATATCTTTGCTTAAATTTTCCCCTAATTCAATCCTAATTGTTTCCCTTAGTCCTTGGCAAAGGTTCTGGAATTCTTCAAATTTTTCCGTTGGAATGCTCGACCAACCAGGAAAGCCTCTGTTGTATGGGACGCAAATAGGATTGCCGTTTTTTAAGTATGGTTTTAGGATTTCCGGGTCAATTTTCGATTTTTTCCCGACCACTATTCCGCCTCCTGGCACGATTCCGTCGAAAAAATCCCGGGCTTCTATCCATTCATAAGGTCCGGTTATGAGTTGGATAGCTGTATATAAATCAATACTCATGTTGGCAGTAATGCCGGAAGCGTTTGCTCCGCAGATTGCGCCCACAAATGCTTCAATTTGAATACCGCTGTCGTTCAGAATTGATTTGACAAATTTTAATGTTCCGCCGTCAAATATTCCGGCATCTCCAATAATTACTTTCTTAATTCCTTTATCTGCCAAGGCAGCAGCTTGTTTTTTCGGAGGCAGAAATCCCGGTCTGGCTCCGGGAGACCTAACCGGCGCCGGCAGATCTTTGGTATCCCAATCCAGTATTCTGGTAACCTGTAATTTATTTTCGTTACCCGGGAAATATAAATTATCCAGCGCCAAAAAAGTTGATTCAGGATATGCCGATTTGGCTGATTCTTTTAATTCTCCGCATCTCTTTTGCAATTTGCCAACCTCTATCAGCCAGACGGGGACTTCGGGCAGAATCTCTTTAATCCCATCCGATAATTTTGTTTTAACCGTTTTCAGCGTTTCTTCGGCGATAATCGGGCCATTTATGTTTTTAAGGCCCCGGTAGTATTCTAAAAGCTGGGGCAAATCCCAAGTAATAATATATGGCTCCTTACCGCCGATAACTTCCGGCGGGGGAGCGAATAATGGTCCAAGCGATCAAACTCCTTCATATTTTCTCCTGTATTTTTTGGCTTCCCTGAAAGCTATTTCAACGGCTTGCCAGGCAGTAGTTGCTTTTAAAACTTTTCTTCTTTTTCTGCCGTCAAAGTATTTTCCGGCTAACTTATCTGACCAACCACCGAATCCGGCCAATGAAATCATGGGGATGTCAGCCTGATAGGCAATTGCCAGTTCTGTCAGGGTGCCGGACCCGCCGCTAATGGAGATAATTGCGTCACAGGCTAAAATTAAAACCAGTTCCCGGCCGCCGCCCCTGACTAATCCGCAGGGGATGATGACGTCGGCCTGTTTTTCAACAATATTTTTTCCTTTGTCATAAGTTATTCCGACGGTTAGACCACCGGCTTTCTTCGCTCCTCTACAGGCCGCGGTGGAAAGCGAGTCGCAGTCTTTTTCGGCTCCAAAAAATAATATTCCGCTCTTTTTAGCGATTAATTCACCAAGTAATTCTGCTTGCCTTTCTATTTTCTTGGAGTATTTTAAATCAGCAGCAGATCCCATGACCCCGATCTGAAATTTTCTCATTTCGACTCCTCAATAATTTCCCATTTGCATAAATTATCTCCCTGGCAAAAAATCTTAGGCGATACAACTTCACCGTTTTCATTTTCTATCCAGGACACCGCTCCGCCGGCTTTGTCGGGGTAACCTACATATTTGGCGATATCTGTAGTCAATAAGTATCCGCCGCCGTATTCTTTAAGAAAATCTCTGGAGGTTTTGACAACTTTTTGGCGGTTGGTTTCAGAAAGTTGATAAAGCATAAAACAACTAATAACAAAAGGAACGGAGGAGGAATTATCAGACATAAAGTTTTTAACTTCCGGTAGTTCAGGAAATTCCAATGCGTTTCCTTTTACAACAGTTGATCTATTGGGAAAGTCTTTCATAAACCGGGCTACTTCAAGTCGGGATTTGTCATTTAAAAGCATAGCCAATGCCCAATTGTCGTCGGGAATAGCCAAATCAACGCCGATAGCAGAATATTTGTTGGCTTTAATTTTTTCTCCGTATGCAATTTGCGGGCTTGAGCCTGTTTGTTCCATCCAATTTATAAAAGTCTGTGGGTTCCCTAAAGCGTCTAAGATCAGACCTTTACTGGCTCCGATTTCGATAAATGCTAGTTTTTCATTTATCGGAATTTCTCCGGTTTGATCTATCAGCCACATCATTTGAGTTGCTCTTTGGGGCAAGTTTTTACACGTAGTCAGATTTCCCGCAGCCTCGACAATTTCATTATTACTTAATGCCAATACTCTTATAAAATCTTCTTCGGTCCAATTGCCTGAAGACAAAGGATCGCGGCCGGGTAACATATCTTTCTGTTTTGCGGTAACCCGAATGGCCGCGTCTATCGGATAAAATAAAGTTGCCGAAGAACCGCTTCTTCTGTTTTGCCCCAAATTTTGACGAGCCAACTCAATTGATCCGATGAATAGAGGCAAAACTAAATCAGGTTGGGTTTGCAGAGTGCTCAACATAAACTCATACATTTTTGGTTCATCCCCATCTTCTTTTAGCCCCGAGATTAATCTTTGACAGCCGTCAATTAAATCCGATAATTTGGTGTAATCTCTTTCATTGGTCATTTTGTCTCCTTATCTTTGCAAACCAATCATTAAGCAGCCTAGTGAATTCGTCTTCAGGGTCGAAATCACGGAAACTTAAATCAAAGGGTATAAATTTCTCGATGGTAGTTACCGGGCACGCTAGGGGAGTGTCAGATAGTCCGTCCCATTGACTGACCACAAATTTTCTTTTCAAGCCAATATCCCAAGTCGCATCCACATTAACCCATTTCTTGTTTTCCGGGATGTAAACTCTAACGAAGAGGTGGTTGAATATTGGTCTTTTAATTAAGCCAAGAATATTGTCTGGCAGTCCTAATTCCGACCACTGAGATACCCCTCTTATTGCTTCGCATTTCAAGCCGATTCTGGTTAATAGATCTCCTAAAATTTTCGACTTAGCTCGACACGAAGTGTCATTTTCCTGACAGTCGATGCGGTACGGGATATCCCTTATTGACTCAAATATTTTGATTCTTAATTTAATTTTATTCATAGTTTCTCCATTAAAAAACCCCGCCTTAGCGGGGTAACACCCAAAACTTCAACACTTTCTCGTGGTGGAGTTTTAGGTTGGCAACAAATAATGGTCAAAGATTCTTCGTTTCATCATGTTAATACGTTAATATAACATCCTTTTGAACATTGTCAATAACCAAACTTAGCTTTGAAAATCATGTAGAATGACAATGCTATAGCAACTCAAATCTACAACATAACATTAATGAGAAGCTGCGGCTGATTCAACTAAATCTTTTAGAACTTCCAAAAAGACGGGAGAGAATTGTTTTATATCCTCCCATTCCATGGTCCAGCCAGTGGGCAACACGGGTGACGGTGGTGGTTGAGCCACTGGTTTTTTTAGCAATTTGTTTGTAAGACAGATCGGTGCTCCACAGAAGTTTAGCCATCTGCCAGCGTTCGGCTGCGGCGTCAAGTTCGCTGATTGTTAACAGATCGCGAAAAAACGCAGCGGTTTCCTTTTCGTTTTTCAATTTCGATATTGCCCCAAACATTTGTTTATGGCCTGCTGTGGGATAGTTCATATGTTTATGCCGTTTCTAATATCATAAATAAATACGTGTTCGTCCTGGTATCCGTCTGTTTCTTTAACAGCTTTGGGGACGGTGGCCACTTTGATAAATCCCAGTTTCTCATAAAGTTTAACAGCTTGATGGTTGTCGGAATTGACGTGCAACTCGACCTGCTCTTTGCCGGAGACATTTTTAAGTAACGAAATGCAGTGGTCGATTAGTCCGGCAGCGATGCCGCGCAATCGGAAATCAGGCAAGACATAGAGTTCATTTAAAGTGGCTATGTGGCGTCTTTTTAAAATCCACTCGTTGGCCAAATGAATATATCCGGTCAGGGTGTTTTCCTGATTTATATAACCATAAAATCCATAAACCGGCGGAGTGGCGTTTCTGAATAACTTATTGGTGAACTCTGTCAGGGGAATTTTTTCTTCAAATTCAATAGAACTTAAAAAAGCCTTAGGGTCGGAGGTCAGCGCGCTTAACCTAATTTGGCGGTAAGCCGAGGCGTCAGCTGAAGTCAACAACCGGATCATTTGATTATTTTAACAGCTTTAGCTATCAGCGGCCGGCCGGTCTTGCCCGGAATAGCGATGATGAGGGTTTTGTCTTCTAGGTTTAGTTTAGTAAGATCTATGGATGATTTGGAAGCCGAAAGTTCAATCACTTCCGGTCCTCCCAATTCTGCCGGCCGATTAGCGGTAATTGAAAAAGTATTTTTATCCGGATTAATTTTGGCAACTGTTCCAAAAATAATTTTAGCGTCGCGGGATTTAGGTTCATCAGTCTGGGCGATCACCCTTTTGGCGTCAAAATTATCTTTGCCATTGGCGTATCCCATCGAGATTACAAAATCTCCAATAGACAATTCATTAGATTTAGCTGATTTCCCATTCCGCATTATCACGGTTTGGTCGGTTATAGCCGCCATTCCGGTTGACCCGCTTTTTAGCTGAATAGTGATGGCTGAACTGGTAATATCTTTAATTTTTCCGATCATGGCAATTCTGTTTTTGGCGTCTAAAACTTTTCTGGCTTCATCGGCTTTTTCCTGAACAGCCTTTTTCAATCTTTCCTGGGCGGATTCAATAATTTCTTTTGCCGGAGTGGGTACGCTCAGCGTACCATTCACCCCGCTGAGCGGGGTAGGGGAAACGGATAAGGTCGGGGTGGCGGAAGGAGCGGGAGATTGAGCAAAAGAAATAGGAGCAAGTACAAAAAAGTAAAATAAAGTACAAGAAAGTAAAATAAAGAATGCAAACAAAGAAGCCTGCGTTTTCCTTCTTGTACCTTTTTGTACATTCTTGTACCTTCTTGTACTTCTTAAGTTTGTACTTCTCATATTAAAATTCTGCTGTTGTAAAGACTACGGTTAAAGTAATCTCTGCCTGTTCTTCATTCGGAGCCAGTGAAGCCATTTTTATTTCGTTAACTCCGGTGATAAGCTCAATTTTTTGAGAAAAAAGTCCGGCCTCATCAGCTGAAGTAAAGTATTCATTTTTTTCACTGACAATGGCGATGGTTGATTGGGGAGTGGTTTTACCGGAAATCATTAATTCGCTTGATGAAACCACAGAATTATCATCAGGCTGGTCAATTGTAAGCGAGTGTTTTGGCGGGGTCGGCGCGGCGGTGGGAGAACCGGTAGACAAAGAAGTTGAGATTGGCGATAATTTATTAATTGTGTCGTCCGATCCGGTTCGATGCTTTTCAAAAGCCTGCCTGGCTATTACAATTCCGACTACTATTAATAACCCGACGGCTAAACCCAAAATAATCGCGACTACGAATTCTTTTCTCATAGAGCTTTGCTAGAAGAGCATTTGGTAGTGTACCATATGGTATATTCTATCTACTATGGATATTACTTTTTTAGGGCATTCGAGTTTTAAAATTAAAGGGAAAAACGGCATAGTCGTCTTCGATCCTTTTTCACCCAAAATAGGATTTCCTTTCCCCAAAGTCTCAGCGGATATAATCACAATTTCCCATCATCATTTTGACCATTTTGCCGTCGATCAGGTTTCAGGCACGTCCAGAAAAGAAAAGCCATATGTGATTGATGCCCCCGGCGAATATGAGTTACTGGACATCGCCATTTCCGTTCATCCATCTTTCCATGACGGTGAAAACGGAAAACTTAGGGGTAAAAATAATATAACCGTTATCAGGATTGAAGGAATAGCGGTGGCTCATTTGGGCGATTTAGGGCACATTCTTTCTGATTCCGATATTAATTCTTTAGGGGCAATTGACGTTTTAATGATTCCGGTCGGAGGAGAATATACCATCGGTTCTAAGCAAGCTGTGGAAATTGCGGAAGCGATGGAACCGTCGATTGTGATTCCGATGCATTACAGAACCGAAAAACACAGTCCGGAATTCGCCAAATTAGCGGCGGTAGACGAGTTCCTGAAAGAGATGGGGAAGACCGGAATTGTGGCGGTAGAAAAATTATCTTTGACGGCCGGAAGCTTGCCCGAAGAAATGGAAGTGGTAGTTTTAAATGCTTAACCCTAAAGTTCCGCCTCATTCGGAAGAAGCAGAAAAATCAGTTATTGGCGCGATTTTATTGGATAGCGAAGCCATAGTTAAGGTGGCCGAATTTTTGAGACCTGAACATTTTTACGATCCTTCGCATCAATCTATTTTTGCGGCAGAATTATCTTTGTATGAAGACCGGAGCCCGATAGATCTGGTGACAGTTTCCGATAAACTCAAAAAATTTAAACAGTTGACGGAGATCGGCGGTTCTGATTATTTGGCTAAATTAGTAGGCGGGGTTCCGACAGCCGCCAATATCGTTAGTTACGCCAAATTGGTCAGGGATTGTTTTACCAAGCGGGAATTGGTTAGGCTTTCCGGGGAAATGTCTACTTCCGCTTTGGATGAGGGCCGGGAAGTAGTTGAGATTCTAGACGATGCGGAGCAGAAAATCTTTTCATTATCCCAACAGCAAATGCGCCAGGGATTTATTTCGGTTAAAGATGCGCTGGCTGAAAGTTTCGACCGCTTGGACGAAATTCAAAGAGCTGGGTCCGGATTGCGGGGAGTAGCTACGGGTTACAAAGAATTGGACGCGGCCTTAGCCGGACTCCAAAAGAGCAATTTAGTGGTTTTGGCCGCCCGGCCGGGAATCGGAAAAACTACGTTGGCTTTAAATATTGCCCAATTCGCCGCGGTTACCAATAAAGTTCCGGTGGGCTATTTTGCTTTAGAAATGAGCCAGGAGGAAATGGTGGATAGGATGCTGGTGGCTCAAGCAGATATTGACGCCTGGAAATTTAAGATCGGAAAATTCAAAGACGAAGATTTTAACCGTTTGTCGGAGGCTTTTGGGATTTTGGCCGACGCGCCTTTTTATATAGACGATACTCCGGCTTTATCTATCATGGAAATGCGGACTAAGGCCCGAAGGCTTAAGTCAGAGCACCAGGTGGGATTGCTAATAGTTGATTATTTGCAGCTGGCCCGGTCGCGGAATCTGGAAAACCGGGTTCAGGAGGTTTCGGAAATCAGCCAAGGTTTAAAAAATCTGGCCCGGGAGCTGAAAGTACCGGTGTTGGCTCTGTCGCAATTGTCCCGGGCAGTGGAACACAGGGAAAGGAAAAGGCCGCAACTGGCAGACCTTCGTGAAAGCGGAGCGATTGAACAGGATGCCGACGTAGTGATGTTTTTGTACCGAGAAGATGATGAAAATCAGGAAAATTTAATTTTAGACATCCAAAAACACCGTAACGGGCCATTGCGCCGGATTAATCTTTTCTTTAGAGGCGACCGGATCAGATTCTACGGAGTGGAGCGGGGAGAAGAGAGGGGAGAAACCAAGTCTAAGCAGGCCAAAGATAAAGATTGACAAGTATGGATTTCATGGTAATATGAAAGTATGAATGGAACCACAATCGTAACGCTTCAGCCCAGAGGCCAGATAACTCTGCCTCAAAAATATCGGGACTACCTGGAACTTGACGGAGGGGCGATATTGAAAGTCAGCCTAAGAGGCAGAGGAATGTTTGTCGAGCCGTTGGTAGAGCCTGCCGATTCGAACATAATAGAACCAACTCTCTCTAAGGAAGAATACCTAAAAGTGTTAAGAAGTATCTCGGTTCATATTAAAAAACATGGACCCCTGTGGACAAAAGCAGACGATAAGAGGAGAGCTGAGTCATTGAAGAAAGAAAAAGAAAAATGGAAAAAGTTAAACTGGTAATATGCGATTAATAATTGACGCTTCGGAAGTTATCCATTGGTTGAGGACCGGAGACGATTTATTAGAGGATGTGGACGGCGTAATCTCCACAGTTACGATTGGTGAGTTGTTTGTTGGAGATATCGCTCAAAAAGACGGTAAGCAAAGAGAAAGCATTTTGGAAGTTTTAAAAGGATGGAAGCAAATAAGTCCTAGGTTGGAAACGGCAATTTTAGCCGGGGAATTGAGATATAAATACAGATTGGCGTTGGGCGACGCTTTTGTGGCGGCGTTGGCATTAGAAGAAAATTTGCCTCTAGCCACTCTCGATTCCGGCGATTTCAAAAAAATAAAGGGTTTGAAACTTTATCAACTTTCAAGCGGATTGCGTTAGTTTTCTTAGAGAAAGCCAAAATAAAATCAGTATTGACCCGCCCAAAAAGCTAAAAACTATAGATCTGGCTTGTCCGGAAAGATTGTCGGTGATTTTTTTTATTAAGTTCATAATCTTACTTTAGTATTTTAAGCTGAGAATTTACTGAAGGGAATTGAGATTTTCTGTGCTCTATTTACGAACAACTTCGAACTATTTTTAAAAAGGTAGGCTCACCCGCCTGACGGCGGGTTCGCCACGCTCCGGCGCGGCTGACGCCGCGCCTCCGAAAAAGTCGGCTCGAAATTCCGCCAAAGGCGGAACAAAGAAAAAGCGCGAAAATTTTTAAAGAACAAAATCTTATTAAACTTTAAAGGCCGCATTGGTTGTACCCAACTCGATTCCTCAAGTTGTCCAATGCGGCCATCAAAAAAGGAATCGATAAGCTGGGTACATTTTCAATGTACTAAATTTTTCAAACGAAAACAAGGCGCAGTGAATAAGTTACGATACATTTGCGACATTGGCGTTGTCAATGCCAGCTCTAAAAACAGGTAGCAGCGGAGTCTCCAGCAGAGCCTATCCCATTTTCAGTAGAATCAGATCTTTAAGATCAAAGGAGGTGAGCAACATGCTTTACTCTTTAAGAAGATTCTCTGAAAACGAGATTGCTCTTCAAAGAATGAAAATGATTAAGTTTTATGACCAATATGGAGAAAAAGCTGTTAAAGAAGCTTTCGAAGCTGATCGGAAAGTGATTAACCGCTGGAAACAGCGATTGACTAAATCCAGAGGTAAATTGTCTTCCTTGATTCCCTTGTCCACCAGACCTCATGCCGTCCGGATATCTCAAGTTGATCCGCAAATTATAGCTTTCATTAAAGATCAACGGGAAGCTCATTCCCGGATCGGAAAGGACAAGATCAAACCAGACCTGGATATTTATTGCCGTAAACTGGGGATTCCCACAGTCTCCGCCTCTACCATTGGAAATATCATTAAAAGAAATCGTTTCTTCTTTCAAAAGGCAGGCAGAATCTATCATAATCCTGCTTCCAAATGGGCGCAGAACCAGACGAAGAAGAAACGATTGAGGATCAGGCATTCTCCGAAACCGCTTGATTATGGCCATATCCTCTCCGATACGGTAGAGAAGATTACTGACGGAATACGGGATTACTTCATTTCAGCCATTGACGCCAAAATGAAGTTTGCCATGACTCTTCAGTACCAGCATCTGACTGCGGCGAACATGAAAGATTTCTACTGCCGGTTTAAAGAGGCCTATCCCGGAATTATTTTAAAGTGGCAAACTGATAACGGATCGGAAAACCTTGGAGTATTTGACCAACAACTGGAGAAAGACAGGATTCCTCATTTATTTATCTATCCGAGATGCCCAAAGATTAACACTTTCATTGAACGGTACAATCGAACGGTGCAAGAAGAATTTATTGACGAGCATCTGGATCTGATTCATAACAAAGAGCTGTTTAGCCAAAAACTGGCAGATTGGAATATCTATTACAACATCAACAGAAGGCATCATTCTTTAGGTTTGATTAGCCCTTTAAGATATTTTGTGGAGAAAGGAGGAATGTCGCATAAGTACTTGACTTATACACGCAGATGATTTTTGCGTCGTAATCTGCTACAATTCAGAAAATTAACTGCCACAAGGGGGTGAAAATTATGGGAGCAGAAACACATATTGATGGGTACGCTAATGCAATCAGATCGGTTGTGCCGCCTTCAATTATGGAAGAGGCTGGAAAAATAGTGAAAGCTCATAGACCTGCAGGGCTACCCCCTGACTTTCAGCCGGTAAATATGGCAAGAGTACTTTTGGTTGAAGATACTCCGTCTTGGCTTGGGATATATAGTAGATGGGCTGATAAAGCGAGCCACGAAGTAGCAACAGCAACGTCGCCGGAAGAAGCAACAAAACTTATTGAGGAAGGCAGTTTTGACCTCATAATAACTGATGGTTTGGAGGACGAGTGGACAAAAGTGCATACTGCCGCACAAGGGAAGGGAATAAGAACTGTTGTAGTATCGGGAAGTATGAGTGTAGAAAAAGAAGCTAAAGAAAGAGGCGTTGAATTTGTGGATAAGCTTGATCCAGAATGGGATGATCAAGTTAAAGGAATACTTGGTATCGGCAAATAGTCAACAAAATTTTCCCTACTCGCCCGAAGGGCGAAAAATCGCGCGCGCAAAAAATAACGGAGGCGCGGCGTCAGCCGCGCCGGAGCGTGGCGAACCCGCCGTCAGGCGGGTGAGCCTACCTTTTTAAAAATAGTTTGGAATTGTTTGTAAATAGAGCACAGAAAATCTTAATTGC
>Ga0082335_1001797_pt1 | contig 43112 bp, 23 predicted proteins | sample Subgrocontami58m_FD_72375 | JGI IMG/M metagenome (GOLD analysis project Ga0082335, IMG submission 72375) | Subsurface groundwater microbial communities from S. Glens Falls, New York, USA - GMW37 contaminated, 5.8 m (SPADES assembly) (version 2) ...
AAGCAAAATGGTTTCTGGATTTACAGGAATAGTAGTTCAACCAAACAAGGCTATTGTTGGTGATAACGCGTTCGCACACGAATCCGGAATTCATCAAGACGGTATGCTTAAGAATAGACAAACATACGAGATCATGACACCTGAATCAGTTGGTGTTGGAAAAACAAAAATTGTTCTTGGAAGACATTCGGGAAGACATGGATTAAAAATTCGTTTGAAAGAACTTGGTTATCAAATTTCTGAAGAAGAATTGCAAAAAATTTACGATGCATTTCTTGAGCTTGCAGACAAAAAGAAAGAAGTGTTTGATGATGACTTGCGCGTTTTAATGGGCGATGAAATTTATAAAGTTGATGAGATGTATGAACTTGAGTATATGCATGTTAATGCCGGAACAAAAACAGTTCCGACTGCGACTGTTAGAATTAAAACTGGTGACAATGTTATTCAGGAATCATCAACAGGCGATGGCCCGGTTGATGCAGTATTCAACGCTATTGAAAGAGCGCTCGAAATCAAACCAACAGTTGAATCGTACAGCGTTCGTTCCGTTACATCCGGAAGACAGGCGCTTGGAGAATCTATAATTAGAATTAGAAGCGGTGAAAATTCTTTTACTGGAAGAGGAACTTCAACTGATATCATTGAAGCGAGCGCGAAAGCTTATCTGCAAGCGATAAATCAATTTATTGTTTATAGTGACACAAAAGTTGAAATAAACGAAAACGGAATTACAATTAGGTAGAGCAAAGGAAATTTTATGGGAATGACAATTACAGAAAAAATTTTAGCTAAAGCCGCAAGACGTGAAGCAGTAAAAACTGGCGAAAACGTTTGGCTTGATGTTGATGTATTAATGACTCATGATGTTTGCGGTCCTCCGACAATTGCAATCTGGAAAAAAGAATTTGGCGAAAAAGCTAAGATTTGGGACAAAGAAAAATTAGTGATCTTTCCTGATCATTATATCTTTACAAAAAATGTACACGCAAACAGAAATGTAGATATCCTTAGACAATTTGCAAACGAATACAGTCTACCAAACTATTACGATATTGGAACTGAACGGTACAAAGGTGTTTGTCATATTGCACTTGCGGAAGAAGGGTATAATGTTCCGGGAACCGTATTGTTCGGGACAGATTCACATACTTGTACATCAGGTGCATTTGGAATGTTTGCAACTGGTGTCGGCAATACTGATGCAGCATTTATACTGGGAACCGGAAAAATTTGGGAAAAAATTCCGGAGTCAATGAGGTTTACATTCAACGGAAAAATGCCTGAGTATTTAACTGCCAAAGATTTAATTCTGCAAATTCTAGGAGATATTAGTACAGATGGTGCAACATATCGCGCAATGGAATTTGACGGTGAAGCGATTTCATCTTTATCAATGTACGAACGAATGACATTAACTAACATGGCAATTGAAGCCGGAGGTATGAACGGAATAATTGCTGTTGATGAAACTACACAACAATATTTAAATGAAATTGGTGTTACAGATTTTAAAATCTTTAACAGCGATGCAGATTCAACCTATCATTCAAAGTATTCTTACGATGTCTCTATACTTGAACCATTAGTTGCAAAACCACATAGCCCTGATAACCGTGATACTGTTCGAAATGTTCAAGGAACAAAACTGACAAAGTGTTATATCGGTTCATGCACAGGTGGAAAGATTACAGATTTTAGATTTGCAGCAAATTTACTTTTTGGAAAACAAGTTAAGGTAACAACATTTATTGTTCCCGCTAGCACATCTGTTGCAAAACAATTGGAAGAAGAAACCATCAGTGGTGTTTCATTAAAAGATATTTTTGAAAAAGCTGGATGCATAATTGCCGAATCATCATGCGCAGCTTGTCTTGGCGGACCTTCGGATACAATCGGTAGAAGTGTTGATGGCGACGTTGTTATTTCAACAACCAATAGAAATTTTCCGGGAAGAATGGGCAGCAAAACATCGCAAGTTTATCTTGCATCGCCTTTAACTGTTGCGGCATCTGCAATTAACGGGTTCATAACTGATCCCAGAGATTTTTTATAAAAGGAATAGAAATGGAAAAGAAAATTATCGGTAAAGCTTATGTTCTTGGTAATAACGTAGATACGGATCAAATTATTCCTGCAGAACATTTGGTTTACAGCACAAGCGATCCAGAAGAACTAAAAAAGTATGGACACTTTGCGCTTTCAAGTGTACCGCTGAATCAAGCTGGTTTACCAGATGGTGGAAAACAATTTATTACAGGGGATAATTATCAATCGGAATACAGCATTGTTATTGGCGGAACAAATTTCGGATGCGGCTCATCGCGCGAGCACGCCCCGCTAGCACTTCAAGTTGCCGGAGTAAAAGTTGTAGTAGCAGAATCGTACGCAAGGATTTTCTATCGGAATTCTGTTGATGGCGGATTTGTGATTCCTTATGAGAGTTCAATAAAACTAAATGATAAAATAAAAACCGGTGATACAATTAAAATAGATATTGAAGCTAACTTGATTAAGAATCAATCAGATGGAAAAAGTTATCAACTTAATCCTCTTGGTGATGTCTTTGAAATTGTTGAAGCCGGCGGATTGTTTGCATTTGCTAGAACAACCGGAATGATTAATTAAAAGATCAGAGAAAAAAATGAAATCAAATTATATTGAATTATTTGACACAACACTTCGTGATGGAACCCAAGGCGAAGGAATTAATTTGTCAATTAACGATAAACTTGCCATTGCTCAAAAACTCGATGAGTTTGGAATAGATATTATTGAAGGCGGTTGGCCGGGCAGTAATCCCCGCGATGAGGAATTTTTTCAAAAAGTAAAAAAACTAAATTTGAAGAGAGCACAAATTTGTGCTTTCGGTTCTACGGCAAGATTTCCTAATAAGATTTCTACAGATATAAATCTTAACGCTCTTTTAAAAGCTGAGACATCAACAGTTTCAATCTTCGGCAAAACATGGAAATTCCATGCGGAGAAAGGACTTGGCTTAACTGAAGACGAAAACGAAGAATTAATTTTTAAATCAGTTCAGTTTCTTAATGAGCACGGAAGAAGAGTGATATTTGATGCAGAACATTTCTTTGACGGATTTAAGGATGATGAACAATTCGCATTGCGTATGATCAAAGCCGCTGAAGATGCCGGTGCAGATGTAATTACTTTATGCGATACAAACGGCGGATCACTTCCTCAAGAAGTGATGAAAGCAGTTCTTGCTGTAAAAAATGTAATTACAAAGCCAATAGGAATTCATACTCATAATGACAGTGAACTTGCGGTTGCAAATTCATTAACTGCGATAGAAAATGGCGCCGCTCATGTTCAAGGAACAATAAACGGAGTAGGCGAGAGATGCGGCAATGCAAATCTTGTAAGTATAATTCCCAATTTAATTTTGAAAATGAATTTGAAAACGAAAAATGAAATTCATCTGAATGAATTAACACCTCTTTCAAATTTTGTTTTTGAAGTTATGAACTTAGTCCCGAACACACGAGCAGCTTATGTTGGTAATTCCGCTTTCGCGCATAAAGGTGGGATTCATGTTAGCGCCGTAATGAAAGACAATAGAATGTATGAACATATTGAACCGAATAAGGTTGGAAACAAACAGCGTGTTCTTGTTTCGGATCTGTCAGGACAAAGCAATATAAAGTACAAAGCAAAAGAATTCGGAATTGATCTATCAGAAGATAACGAGTTAAGCAAAAAATTAGTTACACATATTAAATCGCTTGAATACGAAGGTTTTCAATTTGATGGAGCTGAAGCTTCTTTTGAATTAATTTTACGATCCGAGACAAATGAGTTCTCACCTTTTTTCAAAACGTTGGATTCAAAAGTGCACGTTACATTTGATAATCAAAAACAAACTTCTGCTGAAGCTGTATTGAAAATTGAGGTTAACGGAGAGATTGAACATACAGCTGCAAACGGAGACGGGCCGGTAAACGCTCTTGATAATGCATTACGAAAAGCACTTACAAGATTCTATCCGGAAATATCAAAAATAAAATTGATTGACTATAAAGTTCGCGTGCTGAATGAAAAGCACGGAACAGCTGCAAAAGTTAGAGTGTTAATTCAATCCGGTGATGGGATTGAGACTTGGTCAACAGTTGGTGTATCTGAAAATATAATTGAAGCGAGCTGGCAAGCTTTATGCGATAGTGTTAACTATAAACTTTTCAAAATTGAAAAAGAAAAGCACGTTTATGTAGATTAAAAAAAGAGAGCAATTTAAATGCAAGACGTTCATAAAATACTAAAACAAGATTTCCATGATGCGTGCGGGATTGGATTTGTAGCTGAGCTTTCCGCTATCCCATCACGAAGGGTTATAGATCTTTCAATCGAAGCATTAAAAAATATGTCGCACCGCGGTGCTTCAGGAACCGATGAAAGAACCAGCGATGGAACAGGACTCTTAACAGATATTCCACAAGAATATTTTAGTCTTGTGCTTGAAGAGGAACTCAATACTAAAATTGAGGATGAGAAGCTTGGTATTGCGATGGTATTTACAACAGTGAAGGACTTAACTGAACTTGAAAAAAAGGTTAAGAAAAAATCTGCAGAACTTAGTATCAAGTACATCGGAAGGAGGGATGTTCCTGTTAATAAACTAGTATTGGGAGAAATTGCAAAAGAAACGTGTCCACTTATTGTTCAATTCTTTTTTCTGGATAAAAATGAAAATAATGATTTCGAATCGAGACTTTATCTTCTTAGAAAATCAGTTGAGAAAAATATAATAGAATCCGGCGGAGAAACATTCATCTGTTCGCTTTCCAGTAAAACTATAGTTTATAAAGGAATGATGAAGCCGCATCATCTTGCTAGATTTTATTCTGATCTTAATCAACCGGAATACAAAGTAAAAGTGTCTCTCTTTCACGAAAGATTCTCTACAAATACAATTTCAAGTTGGAGTATGGCTCAACCTTTTAGAATGCTTGGGCACAACGGCGAGATTAATACAATAAAAGGAAACCGATTATGGATGCAGACTCGCGAAGCAACAATCAAATCGAATTTTTGGAATGAACAACTTGAAGAACTAAAACCAATTGTATCACAAACAGGAAGTGATTCATATTCACTTGATAATATTTTAGAATTCTTAGTTAGAAGCGGAAGAAGTTTATTTCACAGTGCAATGATGCTTATTCCTGAACCATACATCTTTGATAAAAGCATGGATCAAGAGCTAAAGGATTTTTACATCTATCATGAAAATCTTATCGAGCCTTGGGATGGACCGGCAGCACTTGTTTTTACGGATGGCGATTTAGTCGGGGCGAAACTAGACAGAAATGGTTTGCGTCCTTTACGTTATACTATGACAAAAGATGGATTAGTCATTATGGCTTCTGAAGCTGGTGTTGTTGATATAGAGGAAGAAAATATTTTGTTGCATCACCATATGAAATCTGGTGAGAATTTTGCCATCAAACTAGACGGTAGTGGAATCATAACAAATAAAGAGATTACTGAAATTATTGCACACAACGATAATTATTCCGGAAAGGTAAAAAATAATTTATCGGCACTCGAAAGAGGAAATGATTTTGAAGAATTCGGTGAATTCGGCCTTCCTGAAGAAGGATTTGATAAACGATTACGTCTTGCATTTGGAATTGATAAAGAAGATATGGAACGTTTCATAATTCCTATGGCTGAAAGCGGGAAAGAATCAGTCGGCTCTATGGGTGATGACACTCCGCCCGCTTTTATTTCTACACAAAACAGAAAATTTTACGATTACTTCAAGCAACAATTTGCACAAGTAACGAATCCTTCTATTGATTCGATACGTGAAAGATATGTAATGAGTTTATACCGGTATATAGGTAGTGAAAGTGATCTGCTGAACTATTCAAATACATTTAGCGGAGCTATAAGAATTGATAGCCCGGTTCTTTCTCCACGTGAAGTTAAACTGCTTCTCGAAAAACATTATTGGTTCCCGCATGTTATAGTTAAATGTCATCTCAATATTGAAGATGATCTTTCAAAAAGAATTGAGGAAATAAGAACCGAGTGTGAGAATGCTGTTATTAACGGTACAAAAATTATTTTTCTTTCCGATGAGGGACTACAACCAAATCATGTTCCTATACCAATGCTTTTGGTGGTATCTGCTGTTCATCAATATTTAATCAAAAAAAAATTAAGAAATAATTGTGCGCTCTTATGTTTTACGGGTGATGTTATTGAAGATCACCACGTTGCTGGTTTGGTTGCATTCGGAGCCAGCGCAGTATATCCTTATATGGCATATGAACTAATCCGAGAAAATTTTGCAAATGAAGATTGGATTAATAAACTAAGCAATTACCGTAATGCTTTGGAAAAAGGACTTCTCAAAATAATGGCGAAGATGGGAATTTCTACTGTAAGCAGTTATCATGGAAGCATGCTTTTTAATGCAATAGGAATTTCTCAATCACTGATAGATGAATATTTCACTTCTATAAAAAGTGCTTTGGGCGGAATAGATATTGCAGCTCTAAAAAAATCTCTTTTAGAAAAAAGCAAAAAAGCATTTTCAGGTAATCTTGAATTAGATGAAGTAGGAAGATTTAGATTTCGGAAGGGCGGTGAAGCGCACGGATTTTCTCCAACTGAATTCAAAAAGATTCATAATGTTTCTCAAAACAAAAATATTGCTGTTAATGATGAGGAACAATCAGTTTACTTAAGAGATTTTTTGGAAATAAAAAAATCAGAACCAATTCAAAAAGAAGAAGTTGAGTCTGCTGAACAGATCTTAAAACGATTTGGCCTCGGTGCAATTTCGTTTGGAGCTATTTCTGAAGAAACACACCGCACGCTTGCACGTGCTGCAATAATACTTGGAATAAGAAGTAATACAGGCGAAGGCGGCGAGCAGAAAGACCGTTATAGTATTTCAAATCCAGATAAAAGTGAAAACTGCTACACAAAACAAATTGCCAGCGGAAGATTTGGAGTTACAACTTCTTATTTAACTGCTGCAAGAGAAATTCAAATTAAAATTGGACAGGGAGCTAAACCCGGTGAAGGAGGACAACTTCCTGGAGAAAAAGTAACACTTGCAATTGCAAATAATAGACATACAACACCGAGCGTGCCGTTAATTTCTCCACCACCGCATCATGATGTATATAGTATAGAAGATCTTGCCCAGTTGATTTACGATTTGAAACAAGTGAATCCAAGAGCGAACATTTGTGTAAAACTTGTATCGCAATTTGGAATTGGAATAATTGCATCCGGAGTTGTTAAAGCTGGAGCCGATACAATTTTAATCAGCGGTAATGATGGCGGAACTGGTGCAAGTCCTTTAGGCTCATTAAAACATACTGGTTTGCCCTGGGAGATTGGTCTTTCAGAGGTTCATAGAACTTTAACACAAAACGGTTTACGAAATAAAGTTACTTTGCGGATTGACGGAGGATTGAAAAATGCCAGCAGTATAATTATAGCAGCAATGTTAGGCGCAGAAGAATATGATTTTGGAACATCGGCACTTGTTGCTCTTGGATGTGTTATGGCTAGACAATGTCATCTTAATACTTGTCCCGCTGGAATTGCAACACAAGACATAGAGCTTAGAAAAAAATTCAAAGGTAAACCGGAAAACCTAGTTAACTTTATGAAAAATATTGCTGAAGAAATTAGAGTAATACTTGCGGAGAACGGATTTAAAAGTCTTGATGAAATTATTGGACGAAATGATTTGTTGAAAGAAAAAAAACAATTCAAAAAATTGCTTGAAGAAAAAAATATTGATCTAACACCTTTATTAGCCAAAGATGAAAAACATAATCTCTTTTTCAATAGTAAAGAGAAAATAAAAACACCTGCAAGAAAGTTTGAACAACATTTTGCCGAAGGAATTAGTGAAGAAGTTCTTCCTGCAATAATGACTCACGGCAGGGCGATTGTAAATAGGAAATTAAAAAATACAGACCGAGCTGTTGGAAGTAGAATTTCCGGATTGATTTCTTTTTTGTATGGTCCGGGAGAATTCAAGGGCTCTATACAATATCAACTTAACGGAGCTGCGGGACAAAGCCTTGGAGCTTTCTTAGTTGATAATATTGAACTACGTCACTGCGGAGTTGCAAATGATTATGTCGGAAAAGGAATGAGCGGCGGGTTAATAACGATTAGATTCCCGCGAACAATTAGAAAATCGCTTGAAGGAAATACAATAATTGGAAACGTAGCATTATACGGAGCGACCGGCGGTGAAGTCTTTATTGCCGGGAAAGCGGGCGAGCGTTTTGCCGTTCGTAATAGCGGCGCAGCAGCAGTTGTAGAAGGTGTCGGCAATCATTGTTGTGAATACATGACACGAGGATTAGTAATTGTACTTGGAGAGACCGGAAAAAACTTTGGTGCAGGAATGACAGGCGGTGTAGCGTTCATTTATAATAAACGATCTTCCGTTGAGAAGGATTTAAATAAAGAATATGTAAAAATTGATCAGCTTAAACGTCCTGATGAAGATTTGGTTTATAAATATCTTGTTAATCATGAATTTCATACAGGTTCTACTATTGCGGAATCAATTTTAGAAAATTGGGAGACCGAAAAAAATAATTTTGTAAAAATTTATCCCCGCGCTATCGAAGCGGTAGATTTCACTAAAATATATGACGAACAATTTAACAACAGGCTTTTAGAAGTGTTTAACTAATAGTTAAGTTGAATGAGTTTACTTCCGTTAAATTTTGCTTCGTAATAACCGGGTTGTTTTTCTTCTTTAAAAAGCCTTGAGTTTTATCTTTCCATATTTTTTCTTAACGATTGTTTTATCATTACCTGTAAGCAATAATAAAAAACTATTTTGAACTACTGTCTCTCGTACTCTGAATAAGGTTTATATTATTAAGAGTCTTTGTTAATTGCCTACCAGTAAATCTAGATATGATACGGGGAAGTAAATTTTCCATATCTGGATTACGATAAACCCTATCATATTGATGTTCTAATGGTTGACCGGAGATTAATACCCATCCTGCGCCAAGATTAAACTCGATAAGAGTTGGCTTTGAATCTGAATTAATACAATAAATGATTGTCCCATCTGGAAAATTTGAAAAACTTTCATGGCTTGCATAATTATGATCGAGTGTTGAAGGTAATCCTTTTACTAAAGGTAAGCTTGAGTTATAAACATAATTATAATAATCCAACTTGTACGATGTTTTAAGATTACCAGGTAAAATAACTCCAGCGCTTTGCATCGAACCCTCGTTCCATCCATTGTCACATGCTTCCCAGAAAAGCGCACCACCGTTATTAACAAAGTTGTTGAAGAGAATTTGATTATTAGCATAGTTATTATAGAATGTTTGCGTCTGATCGTTGGAAATTATCACTAAGTCAATACCTGGTGACAAAGCGATTGTTCCCATTTCTGATGACGGGAGAATTTCATAAGTATTACTGCTGGTTCCTTCGGTGTAACCAAGTTTCTGAAGCATTCTGATCATAGCATCGCTGTTCCATGGATTTTTATCCATAAACAATTTTATATGTGATGCGTTACCATAACCTGTAACGACATTAAGTGAGTGACTAATTACTCCAATCAAACCAGCAACATCTTTAACTTGCATTGTAATTGTATATGTGGACGCTGAGCTGTATGAATGAGTTGCTTTTGAATTACTTAGCCACTCAGTATCATACGTTCCATCAGACTCCCAATCCCAGCGATAGACCAATGATGATTTGGGATCGTTATCATCCGAGGAAAACGAGCCGTCGAATTCAAAATTTGTGTTCACGATTCCTGCTGAAGGGTTGACCTTGAATTCTGGAGTTGGTGGTGAATTTTTTTTGGTTGACGTGATAACACCGTTCTGCTGAGTGATATAATAATTTAGATCCCCCGGCGCAAAAACAAGATCATAAAAGAATGGACCTGCACCGTTTCCAATAGAAAATATTTTATAGACTAAAGAGATATTTTTCAATACTCCAGCAACAGCATCGATATATAGATGAGTAGCATTATTCTGAGTTTCCTCCCACAACCATAGTGCAATTCCTTCACTGTTATCTATCATCACCTCACCAATATGATAAGCAAAACTCAATGGTTCTTGCTTTTTGATATCCATACTAAGTTGAACGATTCTTTGCCCAGTTATATGAAAATTTTGGAAATGTTTTGGGAAATTAAGAACGATTTTTGAAAAGGCACCGAGACTTGTTGAGACTTCTATGATACTGAAGATTGACTGACCAATATTATAAGATAAAGCTCTAAAGACTGGATCATCAAGTGAGATATTTTTTATTTCCGTGTTTTGGCCGGCAAATCCTTTATTCAAATAAACTCTATAATAACCGTTCCCAAGTTTATAATTTGTCCGTGCTGGTTCGTTCCAAGTAACAGGCGGCCAAGTCCATTTAAGTCCTATGATATGTTCTTGTCTCTCAACCACAGCAATATCTTTAAGCGATTGATCATCGGGGTAGATAGCCGCTGTATAAAAAATGTGAGTTGGATTTTCAAATACAATATCTTCACCAGCAGCATCTGTTATTACCGGTTCTTTCCCCCAAAGTGTTCTCTTACCAAGACTTTTATTTTCTAGAGATTGAACCGATTCCTTCATTATTTCAATAGCAGTTTGATAGAAAAGTGGATTGGTGTTGTAGTCAAAAACATTTTCAGCGTTACTTTTAACCGCGTTCCTAAACTGCGTTAATAGCTGAGAAAACTTAGCATTATTCTTCACTGTGGTTATGTAGTCTTTCCTCTGCTGTACATCGGAACCGATTAGAATTGGATTCATCATAAGAAAGGAAACAACGCTGGAAGTATCGTTCATTGTAACTTTTTTTGTCGTGGGATCGAACAAACCAGAGTAGATTAAATTGCCTGTGCTCTTAGAGAGAACAAATAATTGCTGAAAGTTATCCGCTTGGTTTGCAGTTACGCTGAAATTTCCATTTACATCAAAGTCACCTTGTCCTGCAAAACTGACTACTTTCATTTGCGAAGTGCTTATCGAAGCACCATCAACTGGTTTGATAATTCCTGTCTTTGTATCGGTAACAATTTTTTGTGAGTTGTCTCCTCCTGGTTCTACAGGATTATCGTCTTTTTTACAACTAAGTGCAAAAAAACATAAGAGTAGAATAACAGATAATCGAATAATTTTTTGTTTAGTATTCATATCACTTACCTTATAATATTATTAGATTACTATATCAGCATCTACCTCTTAAACAATTTTTATAGTGAACTCATTTATATTTTATTGCCTATTGACTTAATCCTTTTTTAAGCGGTTAGGTATTTCTTTATTTCAACAGAATCATCTTCTTATTAGAATTAAAATCTCCAGCTTGTACTCTGTAAAAGTATATTCCGCTTGGTAAGTTTGCACCATTAAAATCAACTGAATATGTTGAAGCTGGTAATTCTTGGTTTACCAATATTGCAAATTCTTGACCTATTGCATTATAAACAGATAATCTAACCATTACTTCTTTTGGTAAGCTAAACTGAATCTTTGTTGTTGGATTAAAAGGATTAGGGTAATTCTGCGATAAAACAAACTTAGTTGGTATTCCGCCTTCATCATTGACTGATGTAATATCCAAAAAGTTCGCTACTAAATTTCTATTTGCTATTATAGTAAATGTATATGATGCGCTTTTAGATACTTCACTTCCGTTTTCATTCCAGTTTATAAATTGAAATTTACTACCTGTTATATTTTTTGCGACTGCAAGCACAGTTATACTACTCCCATAATCGTATGTCCCGTTTCCAGTAACAGTTCCTCCGGTTGTGGGATCTGCTGTTAAAGTTACTGAATATCTATTTATTGCAAAGTTGGCTGTGATATTTTTATTACTGTTCATCATAACTGTCAATGGATTTGTAGAACCAGTTGCATCGCCGCTCCAACCTGTAAATGTGTATCCGATTGACGGTGTTACCGTGAGCTGTACTGTAGATCCATAATTGTAATTTGCTTGATTTGGATTCTTTGTTACTGTTCCATTCGTTGCATTCACTGTCAGTGTGTATGTGTTAATTGCAAAATTAGCTGTGATGCTTTTATTACCATTCATCGTTACTGTTAACGGATTAGTTGAACCTGTTGCATCTCCGCTCCAACCCGTGAATGTGTATCCTGTTGACGGTGTTGCAGTTAATGTTACTGTCGTTCCGTAATTGTAATTAGTCTGGTTGGGATTCTTGCTTACTGTCCCATTTACTGATGTTACTGTTAATGTGTATGTGTTAATTGCAAAGTTTGCTGTGATGCTTTTATTCCCGTTCATCGTTATTGTAAGTGGATTTGTTGAGCCTGTTGCGTCTCCATTCCAGCCTGTGAATGTATATCCGATTGACGGTGTTGCAGTAAGGATTACACTCGATCCATAATTGTAATTAGTTTGATTTGGATTCTTAGTTACTGTTCCATTATTTGAAGTAACTATTAATGTGTATGTGCTAAGGGCAAAGTTTGCAACTAAAGTTCTATTTCCACTAATTGTAAATGTATAATTCGAAATCGTCGATACTATATTGCCGTTTTCTGTCCAATTTAAAAATGTATATCCGGTGTTTGCAACCGCTGAAACTGTTACACTTGTACTACCATAATATGAACCGCTCCCATTGGCTGAACCACCCATAGTTGGATTACTGCTTGTTACTACTGTGTACAGTACTGGCGTACCAACTCCATATATCCATCTGATCCCCTCGATGTCAGAAGTAGTAAGATTTCTTTTTGTTGTTCCAAAGCTAGTGATACCATACATTACTTTATCGAAATCATTGCCACCATATAAATCTCTTAGATTGAGCCAATGCCCTAATTCATGAAGTGCAACAGTCTGAACATCATAATTAGAATTGTCTTTACTCCAATTATATGAATCGTTAAAAACTATATCTGCTTCAACCATATTATTACCACTAGACCAATAATATGCAGTTGCAAGAGAGCTCGATGTTGACCCCCACATTATTTGATTAATACCATCAGACGTTGAATAAGTTTGAGTCGTCGTCCCATCATAGACAAAAGCAAAATTGGCTCCGGCAGCATTCCATGTTGATGCTGCTGAAATAATCTCTGCGCCTTCGCCCACTAAATCATTTGTATTCTCATTAATTCGTAAATGAATTATTGCAGGGTTTTCAGACCATTTTATCATACCATAACCATAGGTTATTGTATAATAATAACCTCCGCTTGAACCATTTGCAGTTGTTATGGTTACCGGTCCGCTTCCAGCAGAAGCGGCATAATTGTTTATAGTACCGATCGGTACTTCACATTCTATTCTTGTATCTGTCCAGGAGACATAATTATTTGATTCTATTTTCGGTTGTCCTGATTTGTAAAAAAATTCAACTTTACCATTCCCACGGACATTTCCAAAATTTGAACCGTTTATAGTGACTATTGTACCAGTACCTGCAGATGCAGAAGAAGGTGAGATTAGTGTGATTGAAGGAATACCGGCGACGGCTTCAATATTTATATTTTTTGAAAAATCATTATCGGTTTCATTGCTCTCTATAACAGAATTTGCTGGATCGGCAGTAATTTTAATTGTATGCGATCCACTTGCTAATCTTCCCAATGAATAATTTGTTACATAAGTATAATAACCTGAACGAAGACTGTTGGCATTCCACCAATCAACAAGTAAACCGTCAACATATAAATTTACTTTGAATGAATTATTTATATCATTAGAACCATTATTTATTACAGCCCATTTTATATATAGGTTATCTGTCTCGAGCAAATTCGCTTCCATATTATTTGCAGTTGAGACTACAATTTCCGAAGACCATCCGTTGGGTTTATATGGTGTAAGATTGACATCATCTAAAATGTTAATAGCTTTTACTGTTCTTAATGAATCTATTCCTTCGTAGTTTATTTTTTCATATTTAATTTCCATTGTATCCATTAACTTTTCTACATCTTCCAAAGTTTTGGGTGCTTCCAATCGATTTTGAATAATATTCCTTATTAAGGTTGCAAAATTTTCAACCGGGACGGACTTATTCTCTAAGAATACTTTATTTTCAATAACGTTAAATTTTTTATTTATAGAGGCATTCGAATAAATAATTTGCGATGAAAGGAATAATATCATCTCCTGGTTTTCTTTTACGATTATTGAATTAGATACGTATTCAGTCATATCCCCAACTGTTCCACCGGCTATTTCCATTGTTAACTGATCTTTATCATAAAAACCTTTTAATACTTTCTCTATTTTGAAATTAGTAAACGTGTAGATATGTTTCCCACGGTTATCATTACCCCATCGAGACTCAAGGCTAATTATTTTTGCTTTAATGATTAAATCGGATTTCTGCATTAATTCCGAGAAAGTAATTTCATTAAAGTTTTGTGCAAGAGAAACAGTAACCATGCATAATAATATCACAACTAATTTCATATTGATCCTCACATTTATTAATGCAAAAACTGTATGTCGTTAAATAGTTTCTGACGAAAGTCGTGATTTATTAAGAGATAGTTTTTCATAACTTTCTTCGCGTTCATTTAAGAATTAATTTTGAGCTTGTAGTAACCGGGATTGCATCTTCGACAACAAGAAAATGCAAATCGCGGTAACTTCCATCTTTTTCTTGGCTGGCAAGTGCCATACCTTGTCCAGATTACTGCAACCGACCGCATCAAAGAAGCGGTCGGCTTGGGAAAAATATTTTTTTATCTTTTTATGAAACCAGACTTCTCTCTAATTTCTGGAACTTGACTTTTCAAATGTTCTAATTCCTCTTTAGCAAGCATATCCCATCCTCGTTGCATAGTAGTTTTATAAAAACTGGATAATGACTTGGTTAGTGGATTATGAACCCCAGGATCGTCTATGGGAAGACCAGTTGTGCCAAATTTGAATTCTGCTTCGGCTTTCACCGAAATATTCTCTTGAGGCACAGGAACACTTTTAACTAATAATTTTTGTCTTGTAAATGTTTCAATTATGGAAATAGTTATTTTACCACTAAGGTTTAAAGTCCCTTCATATGTAGAATAATTACCAGTAGAAAAATATTGATAACTCTTGAGTGGAACATGTGTCCATCCACCAGAAGTTTGATGTACATTTAAATCAATCTCAATATCTAATCCTAATTCACTCTCCTTTTTATCAGAGTAAGTCATTAAATCATATGATTCATATGGACCTTTTAAGATATATCCGCGCGCTGTTAAAATTTCTTCAAAATCTTTTCCCATGTTTTTACGAAACTGTATGAAAAGAGAGCTATTTGGAAAAGAGAAATTTCCTGAGTAAACAGGGTCAATCAAACCTATTTTGATTTCAGCGCTACCCGGAGCGGCAGGGCTTGGCGGAGAAAAATCAAAATCAGGAACTACTAATGACGTTGTCGCTACATTTAAACCACCACAAGACATTAATAGTATTGAAAGAAGTGAGAAAAATGAGAAGAGAAGTATAGTATTGCGTAACTTTTTCATAATAACCCTCGTTTTAATTTGGCAACACTTTAACAAATTAAAGTCGGCCATTGGTGCATTGCCGTTAATCCCAATGCCTAACTATTATTTCCCCGCCAATGTTTATTAATTTTGTACCAGTAAATTGGTATGGAATTCAATTTTTGAACGAGTCTTTTTTAAAACAAAAAAAGGACGCAACTTCCGTTACATCCTTATCAGAGGCACTGGTATGCCCAGTACAAAGACATAGGAAAGCGCGTCCATTTCTGGACGCAACCTCCTTGCATGTTCTTGTACCTTTGAAAATTACCAGTTTTCTGATAAGAACAACGCAATAGCTGCGTTACTTATTTTGTTTGTCCCCTAATTCCTTTTCCTCCCCACTTTGTGGTTTATTTTATTTTTCAAAAAAATATTCATAATTCATTTATACAATTAAGATAACACGATATAACTGAAGATTTTGCATGACTTAGATTTACTGTAATAATGATAGAGAAAATTTCTATTGGCTCGTAAGCTTCTGTGTGCTTGGTATTAAAATCAAATTTATCAATTAAGATAGGATTGAATCTGCTGGAAAATGTTTTACCCACCATACATTTCACTATGTATTAATGATTAATACTTCTCTTTCTAAAATTAAAGTAAGGTTTGGTGGATTAAGAAGCAATATGAATTATAAAAAAGAGAGAAAGATATTCCGCAATGCTGTCAGATTATATTTTAGTGACTTTTTTGCATATTAATGTAATGAGTTGTTGTTTTATTAACGCACAGATTTATCAACTTGAAGACAAACAACCATATAAGGTTATTGTTTTTTTTCTATCCTTAGTGAGTATTTGATAGAAAATCCTTAAAGGTTTCAAATTTGGAATCGAGAACAATTGAATGTTTTTCTTTGTTAAGACATTCGGCTAGCCGCTGTGGTATTTTTACTTCTGCATTTATCGCATTCTCAACAACATCTTTAAATTTTGCCGGATGAGCAGTTTCTACAATAACCGAATCCATATTGTTTTGCTTGGCCACTTCTAAATATTTTTTAAGCGCCATATAACCAACCGCACCGTGGGGATCAATTATGTAACCATATTTAGAATAAACCTCCTTTATTCCATCAATTGTTTTCGCATCATTAAAACTAAACGACTCAATTTCGCTCCTCATTATTTCAATATTGTCATCATATAACAATCCCATCCTTTCAAAGTTACTGGGATTTCCAACATCCATTGCGTTGGAATATGTCTGAACGGATTTACGCGGTTCAAAATTGCCCTTAGATAAATAATTTGTGAATACATCATTAGAATTAGTTGCAGCGATAAACAAATCAATAGGTAAACCCATTTTTTTTGCAATCAATCCCGCTGTGATATTTCCAAGGTTTCCTGACGGAACTGAAAATACAATTTTCTTTGTGCTCTTTTTTAATTGCTTAACTGCATTTATATAATAAAATGATTGAGGAATCAAGCGGGCTATATTAATTGAGTTTGCTGAACTTAAATTCAATTTATTTTTAAGATAGTTATCAGTAAATGCTTTCTTAACGAGATCCTGGCAATCATCGAACGTGCCTTGAATTTCCAATGCGGTTATATTTTTATTGAGAGTTGTTAATTGCTTTTCTTGGATGTCACTTACTTTACGGCTTGGATAAAGCAAATAAACTTTAATTCCTTCAACTCCATAAAAACCGTGTGCAACGGCACTGCCTGTATCCCCTGAAGTAGCGACAAGAATTACAAGTTCCTCATTAAAATCTTTTACAAAATATTCTATAGTTCTAGCCATGAACTGAGCACCGAAATCTTTGAATGCAAGAGTAGGTCCATGAAATAATTCTAGTATGTGAGTATTCTCATCTAGATCTACAAGAGGAGCGGGAAAATTAAGTGAGCGTTCGATTATCTCCTGAAGTTTTTGCTCACCAATCTCATCATCAATAAATTTTTTTGCGGTTTCAAATCCAATTTCTTGAAAAGAAAATGAATTAAGATTTTCTGTAAATGATTTTGGAAAAAATGGAATTATTTCCGGCATAAAAAGTCCGCCGTCTAAAGTTAGGCCATTCAAAACAGCTTCTTTGAATGAAACAAAATTATTTTGATTGCGTGTGCTGAAATATTTCATTTTAGCCGATTACCTTTGGACCATTTGAGTTGATCGAAGAAATATAAACATTATTCTTCTTTACATATTTTGAAGACACTTGTTTCATCGCCCTTCCAATTTTTCTTCCGTCTTTTTCGGAAGTACTGAATGCAAAAATTGCCGGACCCGATCCGGAAATACTACAGCCGATAGAGCCGTTTTCCATTGCTGCATTTTTTATTTCATAGAATCCGGGAATTAATTTTGCACGTGCAGGTTCTGCTATTAAATCGTTAAGTGAACGTTTAATCAAATTATAATCGCTCTTTAGAATTCCTGTAACTAATCCTGCTGCATTTCCGGTTTGAGTTATTACATCTTTAAGCGGATAATTTTTCCTTATCAACTTCCTTGCTTCGCATGTCTTTATTTCAAATTGCGGATGAAGAATTGTACAGAATAGTTTTTTGGGTGATGATAATTGAACAATATCAGTCGGGTTGTACCCACGAATTAAAATGAATCCGCCAAACAAACATGGTGCAACATTATCAGCGTGGATTGATCCCGATGCAATATTTTCACCGAGGAGTGCGAACTCCATAAGCTCGTGTTTTGAAAATGGTTTTCCCAATAATTCATTTAATGCAAATGGAGCTGCAACAGCGCTCGCAGCACTTGAGCCAAGTCCACTACCGGAAATTATTTTTTTTCTGATCTCAAGTTCTATTCCAAGATTTATATCCAATTTTGAAATCATATGTCTTAATGCAACAGTAGCAGTATTTTTTTTGATATCAAGCGGTAATCTGTTTTTATCACCGGTTATTCTCGAAATTTTAATTCCCGGTTTTTCGGTAAGACGTAAAACCATTTCTTCAATTGGAGTATTGATTGCAAAACCCATTATGTCAAATCCGGGACCAACGTTGGATATAGTTGCAGGTACAATAACCTTTATACTTTTCGATTTCATATGTATTTATCCAGGTAACCTTTTGATTTCATTAATTCTGCAATTAGAATTGTTCCGCCGGCTGCGCCTCTAATTGTATTGTGTGAGAGAACCACAAATTTATAATCGAATAGAGAACACTCGCGCAATCTTCCAATTGCAACCGACATACCTTTACCAAGATTTCTATGCATACGTGGTTGAGGATATTTTTCTCCTTCCAAATAAATTATCGGTTGTTTCGGTGCAGAAGGTAAATTTAATTTTTGTGGTTCAGCAGAAAAATTATTCCATGCTTTGATAATCTCTTCTTTCGAAGTTTTCTTTTTCAATTTCACTTGAACACATTCTGTGTGTCCATCAATTACGCTTACACGGTTGCATTGTGCACTTACTGCAATATGAGCATATTCAATTTTCTTTCCGGTTATAGTTCCAAGAATTTTTCTAGGTTCGGTTTCCATTTTTTCTTCTTCACCGCCAATGAATGGAATAACGTTATCAAGAATATCCATGCTTGGTACTCCCGGATAACCGGCGCCGGAAACAGCCTGCATCGTAACTACATTTACAGAATCAATTCCAAAATTATCTGCTAACGGTTTCAGTGCCATTACTAACCCGATTGTTGAACAATTTGGATTAGTTACTATAGCACCTTTCCCAAATTTCTGAATATTTACAAGTTCTAAATGCTCGGGATTTATTTCTGGTACTATCAGCGGAACATCATCATCAAAACGATGATTGCGTGCATTGGAAATTACCATGTATCCCGCTCTTGCAAAATTCTCTTCGATAGTTTCGGCAACAGATGCATCAAGTGCAGAAAAAACAATTTTTGAATTTAATGCAAGTTCACATTTCTTCACTTCCATCTCTGCAATCTTTTTATCAAGCGGAATTTGCAATACCCAGTTAACAGCATCGCTATATTTTTTACCTGCTGATTTATCGGAAGCAGCTAGTTCATCAATTTTAAACCATGGGTGATCGGTAAGCAATTCTATAAATTTTTGTCCGACACTGCCGGTAGCTCCAAGTATAGCCACTTTGATTTTATCTTTGTTCATAATTATTATCCAAGATAATTTGATATTCTTAAAATATCGGAAAGAATTCCGACCGCTGTAAAATCAGCGCCCGCACCTTGTCCTCTAATTATCAGCGGGTTTCTACTATAATTTTTTGTTGTGAATGCAACTATGTTCTCGCTATTTGTTAAAGAAGCAAAAGGATGATTCTTTTCAATCTCTTCAATTGATAAACTTGCAGAACCGTTTTCATATTTGGCAATGTAACTTAAAACACAATTTTTATTTTCAGCTTTTTTCTTTTTTTGAATTATACGTTCATCATCATTTTTCAGTTTGTCAAAAAACTCACTAAGAGTTTTCGCGCTTTCTGTTTCAGGCGATATCAATTTTTCTATTGCTATATCTTTTAGCTCGAATTGAACTCCGGATTCACGGATCAATATTAAAAGTTTCCTCGCCATATCCAGTCCGCTCAAATCATCGCGCGGATCTGGTTCAGTATAACCTCTTTCCTGTGCAATCTGCACCACTTCGCTAAAACTATTTTTCTCTTTCAAAGTATTAAATATAAAACTGAGAGTTCCGGAAAAAACACCTTCGATTTTAATTATCTCATCTCCGCTGGCAATCAAATCTTTTAATGTATTGATAATCGGAAGTGCTGACCCGACATTTGTTCCGTATCTAAATTCAACATTGTGTTTTTTTGCTGTTTCTCTTAATTCAATAAATTGATTATAGCTTTGAGTATTTGCAATCTTATTTGGCGTAACAATTGAAAGAGTAGAACTTAAAATTTCCTGATAATGCTTAACCACACTATCATTTGCTGTACAATCCACAAGAATAGAATTCTGCAGTTTCATTTTCTGTATATGTACAATAAATTTTTCAATGCTCGATTCCTGATTAGAATTATTAAGCTGAGTATTCCAATTTTGAATATCAATACCGTTTTCATCAAAGAACATTTTCTGTTTATTCATAATACCAACAACTTTAATATTTGTATGAATATGTTCTGAAACATACAGATTCCTTTCCAAGATCAGTTTTAAGAACGCACTGCCAACTTTTCCCGGACCAATTAAAAACAAGTTCAATGACTTTTGTTTAGATAAGAAAAGTGAACTATGCAAAACATTCATAGCTTTTTTCAAATTTTCTTTTTCTATAACAAGAGAAATATTCAACTCGGAGGACCCTTGAGCAATAGCAATTATATTTATTCCATTTTTCCCAAGTGCTTGAAAAACTTTTCCCGAAATACCCGGTGTGTGTCGCATATTTTCACCAACAACAGCTATGATAGACATTCCGGATTCAATAATAACTTCATCTATTATTCCGTCACGTATTTCCCATTTAAATTCTTCCTCGATCATTTTTTTGGAATGACTACCTTGCTGAGGTAATACAGCAAAACAGATGCTGTGTTCGGACGAAGCCTGTGTAATTAATATTACATTAATACTTGCCTTTGCTAGCGCACCGAATATTCTTGAAGCAATTCCCACCACACCCACCATTCCGCTTCCGGTAATTCTAAGCAAAGTTATTTCATCAATTGAAGAAATTCCCTTCACTGTAAAATTACTTTCTGAATCGCTTTCGGATATTTCAGTTCCTTCAAACGAGGGATTAAAAGTATTTTTAATTCTGATCGGAATTTTTTTCTTCAATGCCGGCTTCATTGTGGGTGGATGAATAACTTTTGCACCGAAGTGTGACATTTCCATTGCCTCTTCATAAGTAACAGCATTCAATGAAAATGCATTGCCAACTTTTTTAGGATCGGCTGTAAGAATGCCATCAACATCTGTCCAAATTTCTATTTCTTCGGCATTCAACGCAGCACCAAATATTGAAGCAGAGTAATCGGAGCCGCCTCTTCCTAAAGTAGTGGTTTCATTTTTTTCTGTTGTACCGATAAAACCGGTTATAATTTGTATTTTTTTATGAGACGAAAAATAATCTACAATGTTTTTGTTTGTTATCTCAAAATTTACTTTTGCATTACCAAACGAACTGTCGGTTTTGATTAACAATCTGCTGTCTAAAAATTCTGTCTCAATTCCTTTACAATTCATCACTTCAGAAATTATAGTGCAGGAAAGTCTTTCACCGAAACTCATTATGTAATCTAATGTTCGTGGTGTAAGTTCTTTTACTAAATAAACGCCGTGTAAATTTTCTTCTAGTTCAGCTAAAAGTGTAATAACTTTTTTCCCAACAACAATCTTTTCTTTCTTATTTTCTAAAAGATAATCAATAGCGTTAATATGAATTTGTTTCAGTTGTTCCAATTCATTTTTGTATGATTCATTCCGTCTTACCGTTTGTCTGCTTAATGATATCAATTTATCAGTAACACTTTGAAAAGCCGAGAAGACAACACCAATTTCAATACCCTGGTCTAAATAGTTCTTCAGGATATTAATTACGTCATTAATTCTTTCCGGAGTACCTACGGACGAACCGCCAAATTTTAATATTCTCATAATTTTACTTTTATCTTTTAATTATATAATACAAACGTCTTATCAACTTTAATAAAATAAAAAACCCCGCTTACTGCGGGGTTAATAATTTTCTTTTTCATAAAATTTATTAATTACCCGGCAGTCTTAAAGGGGGATGCATTGTCGTTGTCGTCATCGTATTTTTAATTGTATTAGTCATATTATCTTCGTTTTAATCGCGATTATAGAGAGTCGGATTTATTTGTCGCTAAAATAAATTATTTATTGCATAGGCACAAGTTTATACGGGGCTGTTTTTCTTGATTTCTTTTATTGCTAACTAAATATTAATATCTCATATTGATGCCACAATTCTTCGAGGGAAAAAGATGTGTCTGGAAGTGCATGTCTAGACCATCTTTATATTTTTATTTAGTCTGGTATGATAGAATCTTTACTGATTGTTCAGTAAATAATATAGAATTACTGTTATAGTTATTAGTACATAAATAAAAATAATTGGAGCGATAATGTTATTCCATCAACAATTTGTAAGAATTGCAAAACAATATGAAAAAAAGCTTGCCATAGTAGATAGAACGCTTAACAGGCGTGTTACATACAAGCGGGCATTAATAGGTTCGCTTATTCTCACAAAGAAATTTCAAATTTATCCGCCAGGTTTTCTGGGTATTATGATGCCTAATTCTGCAGGAACGGTACTTGCAGTTATTGCTACTCTTATGAGTGGACGTATTCCAGTAATGATTAATTATTCAACCGGTGCGGAATTAAATTGCCGATTTGCTCAAAAAAAATGTGCATTTAAAACCATTATAACATCGAGAGCTCTGTGTCAAAAAATTAATTGTCCTCACGTTGACGGAATGATTTACATTGAAGATATTATGAAGTCGGTAACAATTTTTAACAAATTAAGAGCCGCGATAAAAGCAGGTGCATCAACAGAAAGAATTCTTAAAGGTATCCATGAAGGAAATGAAGATGATACATTAGTAATACTGTTTACAAGCGGCAGTGAAAAAGATCCGAAGGCAGTTCAGCTTACGCATAAAAATATTTCTTCCAATTATGATAGTCTTGTTAAAGCCTTTACTTTTTCTGCCGATGATATTTTCCTAGCTAACCTTCCATATTTTCATTCATTTGGGCAGACTGCAAATCTTTGGGTCCCGATGGCAACAGGAATGACAATTGTAACTTATGCTAATCCGCTTGACTTCAAAAAAATCTGCGACATAATTCGCGAAGAGAAAACTACTATCGTTGCCGGCACGCCCACATTCTTCTGGGGTTATCTACGAAGTTCAAAACCTGGTGATTTTGAATCGGTAAGAATTCTTTTAACGGGTGCTGATAAATGTCCCGATGCACTCAGAGAAGGATTTATAAGAGAACATAATAAAATATTACTTGAAGCATATGGGGCAACTGAAACTAGCCCGGCCATCACTGTAAATAATTTTGAATTTAATAGACCGGGAAGTGTTGGAAGACCTATTGACGGTGTTCAGGTTAGAGTTGAAAATTATGAAAGTGGTGATGCGTGTAAGGTTGGTGAGATTGGTAAAATTTTAGTTAAAGGTGATAATGTAATGAAGGGCTACTTTGATGATTTTGAACAAACATCTTTGAGTATGCGTCATGGTTGGTATGATACAGGTGATATGGGTTATATGGATGCTGAAGGTTACTTGTGGCATGTGGGTCGATTAAAACGTTTTTTGAAAATTGGCGGAGAGATGATTTCATTAATTAAGGTTGAAGATGTTCTCGAAAAAATATTACCACCGGAAATTGAATGCTGTATTGTTGAAGTACCGGATGCTATTCGCGGAGCTAGAATTGTTGCAGCAATTACACAAGCAATAGATGAAAAAACAACTTTGAAAAAAATGTCTGAACAACTTCCTAGTATTGCCTTGCCCTATAAGTTTGTGGTTTTACCTGAAATGCCAAAAACAGGAAGTGGTAAAATTGATTTTAGAACTATAACTGATAAGGTAAGAGAAACTATTTACCCAAGTTGACAATTGTTCTTTGTAGTATTTGAACAATTGGTTTTAAGAAGATGCTTTATCAACGAGTATATTAATCATTATCGAATTAGTTTTTCTCTTTGCTTATCACAAAGCTAAAATCTATATTCACCTAAATTTTAATCCATTTATTTGGAGTTTATCACGACTTCTAAAAAAGACAATAAAAACATTTCACCTGATGTAACAGCATTTAAGGAAATCGAAAAAACGTATAGCGGATTATTCAATGCTGTGACAGAAGCAATTTATATCCAAGATAAAGATGGAAAATTTTTGGATGTAAATGATGGCGCTGTGAAAATGTACGGTTATCCGCGTGAATTTTTTATTGGTAAAACACCGGAGTTCCTTTCTGCACCTGGCTTAAATAACATGGATAAAATATTTATGCATGTTCAAAAAGCATTCTCCGGAAAGCCGCAGCAATTTGAATTTTGGGGCAAACGATCTAATGGTGAAATATTCCCTAAGAAAGTCAGTATCACTTTAGGAAGATACTTGGATAAAGATGTTGTGGTTGCAATTGCATCGGATGTTTCTGAAAGCAAAAGAGCAGAATTACTTCGCGAAGCACTTTTCGAAATTTCTGAAGCAGCATATACTGCTTCTGATATGTATGCACTTTATAAAAGAATTCATGAAGTTATCGCCACTTTAATGTCGGTAAAAAATATTTACATTGCTCTATATGATGAGAAAAATGAACTGCTTTCTTTTCCATACTGGGTTGATGAGTACGACCCCCCATTACCACCTAAGAAACTAGGCAGAGGATTAACAGAATACGTTCTCAGAACTGGTCAAGCGATTCTTGTTGATTTTCAAAAGGACGCTGAATTAAGAAAAGTAGGAGAGATAGAACTAATCGGTTCGCAATCACCAGTCTGGCTTGGTGTACCTCTTAAAGTTGGCGGCAAAACAATTGGAGTAGTAGTAGTACAAGATTACGAAAACGAAAAAGCATACAAAGAAGCTGATATGCAGATATTAACCTTTGTATCGGAACAGATTGCTCAGGTGATAGAAAGAAAGAGAAATGCTGATGAAGTAAAAAAATATTCCGAAGAACTGAAGCAGCTCAACCAAACTAAAGATAAATTTTTCTCGATCATCGCACATGATCTAAAAAATCCTTTCATAACAATTCTTGGCTTCTCTGATTTATTACTAACTGATTATTCAGATCTCCCGGATGAAGAAAGATTATTCTATATCCAAGAAATGAAAAAATCAGCCGAGATGTCCCACCATTTACTGCAAAACCTATTGCATTGGTCAAGATCTCAAACCGGAAGAATTGATTTTATTCCACAAAAACTTGAACTAAAGAAAATAGTAGATGAAAATTTTAGTCTTCTTTGTAAGTCCGCAGAAAAAAAACAGATTCAGCTTCACAACGAAATTCCATCCGAAATAATTGTTACGGCAGATGAAGATATGCTTAATACAGTAATACGAAATCTCTTAACAAATGCAATTAAGTTTAGTTATAAAGGCGGATTGATAAACATTAATGCAATTCAACAAGAGACTACTGTACAAATCGGCGTACAAGATACCGGTGTTGGTATGGATCAAAATATGATTGATAATCTTTTTAGTCTGGATATAACTCATTCTAAAAGAGGAACGGAAAACGAAAGTGGATCGGGGCTTGGATTAATACTTTGTAAAGAGTTTGTTGAACGCAATAATGGTAAAATATGGATTGAAAGTATTCCCGGAAAAGGAAGCAAATTTATTTTCACTCTTCCAATTCAATAATGTATACGACTGACTAATGAAAAAGCAAAAAACTTTAGCGAAAAAACCCCTCAATAAGTCCGATCTTATCAAACAACTTAGAACCACCGAACGCAAAATGAGTCTCTTAAAAGCTAGGTTAAAGAAAGCTACTCATAACAATGGGCAAATAGAAAATCAGAAAAAATACCGTACCCTTTTTGAAAACGCTCCCGTTGGTATAGTAATGCTTGATAAAAACGACAGAATTTTGCAAATAAATAAAACTTTCGAAACAATCTTTCAATTCAGAACAAAAGAAATTCGCGGCAAACACTTAAATGATGTTTTAGTCCCTGAATCAATGCGGGCCGAAGCAAATAAATTGTCTTCAGATACCTCACAAAAATTAACCGTTGATAAAGAAACTTGGCGTAAACGTAAAGATGGAACTCTTGTTCCTGTTCAAATTTTGGGCGTGCCGATAGAAATTAACCATGACTTGATTGGTATATATGGAATGTATGCAGACATTACAGAACGAACCCGTGCTCAAGAAAAACTTAAGAAACTCAATCGCATTTATGAAGTAACAAGTAATATTAATTCTATTATTGTTCATACCAATGATCAAGAAAGTTTATTCAAAGAAGTCTGCAGAGTTGCCGTTGAAGACGGAAAGTTTCGAATGGCTGCTATTGGATTAATTGAACATGAATCGCAATGCATAAAATTTGTATCGCATCATGGGTTTACCGGTGATTTCTTAGCGAGTCTAAATATCAATTTAGCTGATGAAATAAACCATAATCACCCCGCTGCCGTAGCAATTGAAACGATGGAATACTGTGTTAGTAACAATATTGAAAATGATCTGAGAATGGAACGCTGGAGAAACATCACACTCAAAAATGGATTTCAATCGCTTTGTGTATTCCCACTAATTGTATTTGAAAAACCTTACGGCTTAATTTATCTATGCAGCGATCAAAAATTTTTTTTTGATGAATATGAGATAAAACTTCTCGACGAGATGACGATGGATGTTTCTTTCTGTATTGAAAAAATTTTCAACGAGGGGAAAAGAGAAAAAAATGAATCTGACTTATTGCAAGCCAGAACAAAAGCTGAAGAAGCGAACAGATTAAAAAATAGTTTTCTTGCCAGAATGTCACATGAAGTTCGCACTCCGATAAATGTTATTCTTGGAAATGTAAATGCAATCAATGAGCTTTATTATAAATCGGCCGACGAAGAAACGAAACTTTTGTTTGATTCTGTTGAAGAAGAGTGTCTAAGGTTATTAACTACTATGACAGAAATATTCGATATTTCAAGTATTGAATCCGGTAATTTCAAAATAAGTATTGAACCGCTTTCATTGAATTCAATTGTGAAAACTATTTGCCAAAATCTGAAGACAATGGCTCATAAGAAGAATTTGAATGTTACCTTGGATTGCGCAGATACTGATATAATAATTAAAGGAGACGAATATTGTTTAAGAAGTGTTGCCATTAATATTTTACATAATGCAATTAAGTTTAGCAACCATGGAACTATTAAGATCTCCGTTACAAAGAAGGACGGTTTCGGCATATGTTCAATTGCAGACGAGGGTGTGGGTATGACAGAGGAATACCAAAAGCAGCTCTTTGAAATATTCAGTCAAGAAGATGTTGGATACTCACGGGCGTTTGAAGGCACTGGACTAGGATTAGCGCTTGTAAAAAAATATGTTGAATTCATGAATGGTGATATTCAAATTTCTAGTAAGAAAGATGTCGGAACTATAGTTACGTTCAAAATTCCTTTATCGTAAAAATAATTTAGTTGCCAATTTTAGTTTATTACTTGTTTTCATTTTTCGGCTTTCTTATATACTCTTACATACTCAACTTCCATTCTCTGAGGAAAAATATTATTATCAATTCCCTGAGCACCGCCCCATGAGCCTCCAATTGCGAGATTTAGAATTAAGTGAAAATCTTTGTCGAACGGCCAGTATTGCCATCCTTTATTCTCATTAGTATTTGTGAAATAAAGAGTCCCATCAACATAAACTTTAATTTCAGTTGCCGACCATTCTAAAATATAATTGTGAAATGTTGAACTGCAATCGGGAATATTTATTGTTCCGGTTTTTTGATTTCCATTTGTCCAAACATATTTATTGCAATGTGTTGATCCGTGAATAACACCCTGATCGTAACCGACATGTTCCATAATATCAATCTCACCGTTATCCGGCCAACCTTTATTGCCAAGATTCCAATCAGTTGGTAGCATCCAGATTGCAGGCCACGTACCTTTGCCAAACGGTATTTTTGCGCGGATTTCAAATCGGCCATATGTCCAATCACCGCGATTTTTAGTCACGAGTCTTGCAGAAGAATAAGGATAATTTTTATAACCATCCAAACGAGCTTCAATGATAAGTTTTCCATTTTCAACGCGTGAATTTTCAAGTCTGTTTTCGTGATAAGCTTGAGCTTCATTATTAACCCATCCTGGAGCGGCAACATCGTAACCCCACTTTTTTGAATCCGGAAGACCTGTATAATTAAATTCATCGGACCAAACTAAACTCCATCCTGCAATTGATGTGGAATCCTGAATATTCAAATTGCTTTCGGTAGATTGCGATTTACAACTGGTAGAAAAAAGTGTAAGTAAAATCGAAATAAAATAAAATACTTTGCGAATCATATTAACCTCATATTGTAAAAATAGAGATAAGAATTGCATCTAAAAATTACATAAATTTCATTTGAACATACAAGCAGATTGCAAATTTATTGCTGCAATACCAAATTATTTTTCCGTTCTATATTTCTGAACGGATGGTATCGGTGTTAGAACTGATTTATTCTTTATTTTGTTTTAATTATAAATAAACGAAAGTAATATGAGATCCAATCAAATTTTAAAATGTCTGTTAATTTTCCTGTTAGGAATTTCAAACTTCTATTCGCAGTCATCGAAAGAAATTGTAGCTAAAGCCGGAAGTATAACAATTACTAAAGATGAGTTCCGTAAAAGGTATGAATTTATTCCTCACATTACTGACAAGGAAAGTTTTGATTCAATCTCATTCAAGAAAAATTTTCTTTATACGCTAATTGCCGAAAAACTTTTAGCCCAAGCCGCCAATAAAGAAGGAGTAGATAAATCACAAAATTTTCATGCAACGATGGAAAATTTATCAAACATTTATTTACGAGATGCTTTATACAAAAAAGAAGTTTTGGATAAAATAGTTATTCCCGATTCTGCAGTTGCAATAGGGCGGGTTAGGATGATGAGAAGTGTACGAACGAAATTTATTTTTTCTCAGGATGAGAAAGAAATTGAAAAGTTTTATACCGATATCGGTTTTGGTGCTTCATTTGATTCAATTCTTACTACGCGACCGGAAAGAAAAGAGCAGAAAGATGCTGCTGAAGTTACCTTTGGTACTATGAATGAAAAAATGGAGGACGCAATATATAAAGTCGGTGTCGGACAAGTTACGCCGCCAATAGAATTGAATGAAGGCTGGTATATATGTAAAATTTATTCTGTTACTTCAAAAATGGATTTGAGTGAAAGCGAAAAATCAAAAGTTGAAAAGGTTATCAAATCTCGAATTGAAGATAAAATTTACCAAGAGTTTTATGTAAAATTTTTTAAGGGAATTGTTGTTAATGCTGATCGCTCAATGTTCGAAAAGTTATTTCAAGTATTTATGAACTTTATAAATGAAAACAAAAAGAATCTTTTGAAGAACAAAGGAGGTAAGTATAGAATCGGCGAGTCTGATATTCCGAAACTCAAAAAATCATTTAGCGAGAAAGAACAAAATGAGATCATTATCAAATTTCCTAAGGAACCAGTTCCGCTCTCTAAATTATTCGATTATCTTTCATTTCAGGATTTTGAATTTCTCACATTTGATTCCACCCAAGTAAAAAGCCGGTTGAATTCGTATATCAGTTTCTATATTAAGACTGAATTGCTCGTGAGAGAAGCAAAAAAACGCGGATATGATAAATTACCCGAAGTTGTTTCAGAATTAAAAATGTGGAAAGATTATTACCTCTCACATGAAATGATGAAAAAATTTTTTAAGGATCAAACTGTAAGCGATGATGATGCTTATAATTTTTTTGTTAAAGCAAACCGGGTAATTCAACAGCCTGATGAATTTAATATTTTGGAAATTTTAACAAACGATCTTAACACAATTGAATTAGCTCTTAACGAATTAGACCATGGTGCAGATTTTAAGGAGCTTGCAAAAAAATATACCATTCATGATTCTCTTAAATCTCGTGGAGGTGAATCTGGTTTTTTTAAGGAATCTGAAAAAGGAGAGATTGGGAAAGCGGCAGCACGAATGAAAATTGGCGAAGTATTTGGTCCCATTAAAATCCCAGAAGGATATTCGCTCATCAAATTATTAGATAAAAGAGAAGGTAAAAAAGAAAAAATTGCCACTTTCGATGAAGCAAAAGAAGATATTAAAAATATTTTAAGAACCGAGAAGATGTATAAGAATCTAGATAATACTACTGCAAAGCTCGCTTCTGAATATGGAGTTGAAATCAACGATGCAGCATTGAATTCTATAAAAGTTTCATCAACTAATATGATTGTCTTGAGAAGATTTGGTTTCGGCGGGCAATTATTGGCTGTACCATATACACCAAACTTTTCAAATTGGTTTAAGAGATTTGAACTATTGAAAAAGAAAAATTTATTGTAGCTCAAATACAATGATAAAACTTAAACAAAATATAAGAACGTTCTATATTTCAATTGTAGCAATAACTTTTTTAGTTGTTACTGTCGTTGTTATTATGTTTTTGTTTGGTGATTATTTTAAGGTTAGCAACGAAGGAGTAAAGAAAATTTATTATGTGGATAATATTTCTCATAGCCATAAACTTGTAATTGACCGCTTTAATGAAATAAACAAAGGCAGAATTGAAGTTGTTCCGATTGACCTTCCATTTGAAAAATTCAGCACTAATGAAAGAAAAGAATTACTAATCCGGTATCTTAGGAGTAAGAGTGACCGTGTGGATCTTTTTTCGGTAGATCAAATTTGGGTGCCGCGTTTTGCTAAATGGACTGAACCTTTAACTAAATATTTTTTACCATCTCAAAATCAACAGATAATAGACCAAGCGATTGGAACATGTTATTACAAAGATGACCTTGTAGCGCTTCCTCTCTATTTTGATATCGGAGTTTTGTACTATAACAATTCAATACTCAAAGAGCTGCCGGATTATTCCTCGGTTAAAAATGAACTTGATAATTCTATCACATGGGATAGGTTCATATCTATCGGACAAAAATTGAAACAGAACGGTCATTCGGTATATGTATTTCCTTCTGATGATTACGAGGGATTGATGTGCAGTTTTGTCGAGCTGCTCGAATCCCAGAACGATAAATTATTTGTTAACGATACCGTAAGATTAAATACTAAGGCAGCAGAAAACGCGTTACAGCTTTTGGTTGATCTTGTGAACAAATATAATCTTTCACCAAAAGAAATTACGGATTATAGAGAAACCGAATGCTATGTTCACTTCGTTAATCATAATGATGTTTTTCTTAGAGGGTGGTGGGGATTTTATGAATGGTACTACAAAAACATAAAGGACGAAAACGTTTCGAATATTTATGAAAAAGCACCGATGCCCCATTTTTCAGGAGGCACACCTGTAAGTATAATTGGCGGCTGGAACTTAATGATGTCTAAGTATTCTACAAAGAAAAGTGAAGTAATTGAGTTTATAAAATATTTATTGAGTGATGAGGTACAGAAAATTTTATTTGAAGTTGGTGGATACTTACCTGTCAAGAAGAATATGTATTCCGATACTACATTTATTAAGAAACATCCCGAATTGGAATTCTACAGTAAAATTTTAAAGAGTGGTGTTCACAGACCATTCTCGGAAAAATATACTAAATGTTCGGATATAATTGCTTCTTACTTAAATTTGGCAATCCGAAATAAGATTAGTGTAAAAGAAGCGCTTGGCAAAGCCCAGCGAATTATTAACTCCGGTGACGTTTTCATAAAATAATATTTATAATGAAAAATCAATTGTTCGAAAATTTAAAAAAGTACCACTTCGAGTTTAGACACTTAACAGTGCTTTTTGTCGGACTAATTATTTTTCAATTTGTACTTTCATATGTACATAAAACTTCACTACGCAATTTTGTTGATAACACTCAAGAATGGTTTCAGAAACATTCTGCAGAAAGATTTGCGAATCTAAGCACAACAACACTAGAACTACTTTTGGAAACTTCGAAGTTAAAAACTCCTGTGAGTGAATCGGATAAACGACAAATCATTCAGTTCTTCGATATCATTCTTAATCAGCAGGTTCTTCAACAGAACGTGGAAGAAATTTGTCTAATTGTAAATGATGGGACAAAAGTTCGTGCTATAGATGATGGACGCGTACTCTTTTCATTTATTTTCAATCAAAAGATAAACCAACCGGACATAACATGGCGTCACAGAGACGCAATTAAGCTTTACGATAGTATCAAAACAGAACTTATGAAGAAAGAACAAATAATAAACATATTAAGTAATAAGCAAACCTATCACATATTTGTTCCTTTTGTTCCTAGAGGTGAATTTATTGGCGCACTTTATATGCGCAATACAGCTGATGTATCTTTCATTCAACGTGAAATTGTTTCTAACTACGAAGAGACGTCTTTAATTTATTCTGCACTATTTTTACTCGGCTTGCTGGCGATGTATTACATTTCAACCTATACAGTTAAAGAGCGGGATGAGACACAAAAACTTTTGTTTGATGAACATGAGAGAAGTATCAAGCAAGTGATTGAACATGATAAGGAAGCAATGTTCACAAAACGTATTTATCACACGCACCATAAAGCAGAAAAGGTTATGGGTTTTATTAAAGATGATCTTAGAATGCTCTCACCGGAAAATATTAATGAAATTAAATATCGTGTTTCGCGTTATTCCAGTTTTATCTCACGTGTAATCTATGATATGAAATGGTACGATCCGCCGATTCAAACAATACGAAATGCAGCTTTCAAAACTGATTTGAATGAAGTAATTCGTTTTATTGTCGAACATATTTTTAATCGTACTGCAGCTAAATCCGGTTCTTTCAAAATACAAATGAATCTTGATCAAAAAGTTCCGCCTATAAGCATCAATGAATTTGTGGTCTGGGAAGTAATTGAACCTTTGATACAAAATAGTATTGATCACGCAGGTGATATTGATCTTGTTATTAATGTTTTGACGAAATTTAATTCTAAAGAACGGACAACAACATTAGTTATTTCCGATAATGGTCCCGGTGTTCTTCCAGAGTTAATGGAAAAAGATGAAACAGGAACTAAAAAATTATTTTTAGAAAATGTTTCAACAAAAACAGAAGGACAATCAACCGGATACGGGTGTTACATTGCTTATGAGATATCCAAACAAAGATGCGGATGGAATATTGATGTTGAAAATGTTAAAGAAGGCGGGTGTAAATTTACTATTACGATTCCTTATTAATACTAATCGGAGAGGAGAATAATGATTGAGGAACAAATAAAAGTTTTACTGATTGAGGACGAAGATTTTGATGTACGTCGAGTTGAAAACACAATCAAGCCATTCGAAAACAGAATAAAAATAATTGATGTAGTTTCGGACGGACGTTCTGCTATAGACCTGTTGGACAAAAAAAGAAATTTCTATGATGTTGTAATTATGGACTTTCAAATTGCAGGAGGTTTACGGGGAGCGCAGCTCATAAAAAAAATTAAAGATTTTGATTTAGCTATTCAAATAATTGTTATCACCAAGATGACCGTCAACATCACGGATTATGATTTTGCCCACAACTTAATAGAAGCCGGTGCATTTTGGTATTGTACTAAATATCCGGGAGATATTGAACAATACATTTATCAACCCACCGATTTTATTATGAGTATTATCAATGCTTTTGAAAGAAAAAAACTTATCAAAGAGAAACAAAAATCTAATCAGAAACTGAACAGAAACGTTGAAAATGTTCTTGCTAATAAAAAGATTGTTGGAGTTTCCTCTACAATAAAAAAAATGCGTGAAGAAATTTCAAAGTATGCTAACAGTAATGCACCAATACTTATTACAGGTTCTTCCGGAACCGGCAAAGAATTAGTTGCATACAATATTCATTACAATCATAATAGTCCGCGCAAGTTTGAAAATTTTATACCGATCAATTGCGGAGGAATTCCCGATCAACTTATTGAAAGTGAATTATTTGGATATGAGAAAGGAGCGTTTACAGGTGCTGAGAAAAGCAAACCTGGATTATTCGAAATGGCACATCACGGAACAATTTTTCTTGATGAAATTTCCGAACTTCCACTTTCTGCTCAAGTAAAACTTCTACGTGTTCTTCAGGATGGCGAAGTTGAAAAAATCGGCCGGACAGAAAAAATTAAAGTTGATGTACGAGTAATTTCGGCAACAAATAGGAACTTAGAGGATGAAGTCCGTGAAAAGAAATTCCGTGAAGATCTTTTTTACAGATTGAATGTTGTGCCGATTCATGTTCCGCCGCTGCGCGAAAGAAAAGAAGACATACATTATCTGATTGATTATTTCTTGAATGAGTTTTCGATTGATATGGGAAAAGAAATGCCGGTGATTAATGAAGATGCGATAAAACTCTTGGTAGATTACGGATGGCCTGGCAACGTACGTGAATTAAAAAATTTAATTCAACGATTACTTTTCTATGATGAAAAAATTGTTACCACTCAATTGATCCAAACTGCATTAGGTAAAAGAGCATCTCTTAGCGAGAATTATTTTGCTAATGACGCATTAAGTTTTAAATCGCCGGAAGGAACTCAAGCACTGAAACAAATGGAAAAGATTTTTCGAGAAAAATATTTCAAGTATATCCGCATGCAATCGGAATCTGATTCCGAAGCCGCTAAAAAACTTGGTTTGGCACCGCCAAACTATTATAGAATGTGCAAAGAGCTTGGATTGAAATAATCGCTAAGAGTGATAATTCTGAATACGAACTACTTGTAGAATTAATATCTCTTCTTATCAAATTTATAACTTAATGTTATCATTATAATAAGTATCTCAATTTTTATCTAATGTTCTCTCCGAATTCTGCGAAAATTGCAATGTTTTAATTTTGTTTTCTGGTACCCTTTTTGAAAAATAATTTTGTTAATTCTAAATAAAAGAGAACTCTATGCGACGGTACTTACTGACAATTTCTATCATTTTTATATATATAATATTAGTAGAAAGTGAAATAATAAAGGCGCAAACTGCTACATTGGAACCTACATTAAGCTTGATTGATATCGCTGGTGTCAAAGTTCCTTATCAAAATGGAATGCCTGTTCCATCTTTTGAAAAACAGAATACAAGAACAATAATAGATTTATCCGGTGAATGGAAAAAGCAGCGCTTCGCAGCTGATGATAATTTAACAATGTCTAAAAGAGATGCTTCGGGTATAACTGCTCTTGAAACTGAAGCCAATGGAAGACAGTTATCAAGTTATGATGATTCTAATTGGGAAATAAAAAATCTTCCCGGAGTAGAAAATGCTTTAACTGAAGCAACCGCTCCCAACGGTGCATACCCAGAATTTTATAATGATGGAATTTGGTATAGAAAATCATTCAACATTGATGCAGCGAACAGCGGTAAGTTTGTTAAGCTTATGTTCTATGCTGTTAATTATGTTTGTGATGTTTGGATTAACGGCACCTATGTTGGCTATCATGAAGGAGGTTACACACCTTTTGCATTTAATGTTTCTTCTTTGATTAATTATAGTTCTACCAATACTATAGCTATAAGAGTTGATAATATAGCATGGGGCGCTCGAAAAGATATTATTCCATTTAACACTGTTGATTGGTTTAACTGGGCTGGAGTAATTCACGACATTTATCTTGAAATTTCAGAAACCTCTTCAGTTGCAAGAGTTAATATTATACCAAAAGATTTAGACGGTAATTTTGAAACCACTGTAATCCTTAGTAATAACAAAAACGCTAACGCTGAAGTTACAATGGACGTAGAAGTTTTTGAAGCAAATGTTAATCAAAATAATATTCAATCCGAATTCGCAAAAGATTTGGTTGGAACTCAATCAGTTTTATCAGGTTCAACTCAAAACACTCTAACTATAAATCCAAATGCAGCATCTGTTTGGAAAACAAATCTCAAGATATCAAATCCAAAACTTTGGGCAATGAAATCACCAAATCTTTATGTAATGAAAGTTACATTAACGAGCGGTGCATTAATTTTAGATGAATACTATACGCAATTTGGAATTAGAACTGTTGCAACAAGTAAAGGCAAATTTATATTGAACAATAGAATTATGTTTTTACCTGGTGTTGCTAGACATGAAGAGCATCCTGATTATGGTAGAAGCGTTCCGAAAAATATTGTTTATTCGGATTTAGTAACTATTAAAAATCTGAATGCTCTTTATCTAAGAACTGCGCACTATCCTAATCACCTTTATACATATTTAATTGCAGACCGTCTTGGAATTGCTATAATGGAAGAAATTCCTGTTTGGCAGTGGGATACTCAAGATGTTTGGGATATTCAGAATAACCGGCAGCTTCATACACAAATGTTTAGAGAAATGGTTTTCAAAGATTATAATAGACCATCTGTTATTATGTGGAGTACATCAAATGAATGCCATCTAGAAGGTGGTGGAAGATTAGATTTTTATAATAATATAAAAAATGATTACAGAACAAATTACAATGATGGAAGATTACTAACACAATCAGCTGCTGCTGACAAGCCAGGCGCTGCTGATGTAACTCAAGACCCACTCGATGTTGCAGGCTGGACAATTTACTTCGGAATTTTTTATGGAAGAAGCGGTCAATATTTAGGTCCTACTTATACATTTGTCAATGATGCAAAGACAGCATTTCCCAATAAACCGATTCTTGATACTGAATTTGGTTATTGGTCGTCTGAAAATGGATCATCCGCATCGGAACAAGTAAATGTTTTTAATCAAACATTCAGTGCATTTAAATACAATACCCCGTACGATGCAGCTGGAATTGAAAATCAATCGGGAAATTTGATGGGTACTACATGGTGGTGTGTTTTTGATTGGTATCAATATAAAGCGAAGAAGAATGGATGGCAGACAATGGGTTTAATATCTATGGATAGAACAACCGAAAAGTCTATTGCCGCAACTTTACGTAGTTCTTATTTACCTTATGCAAATAAAGATGGTTTGGTAGTTAGTGTTAGAGAAAATCCAACAGAAAAATTACCAACCGAATTTCGCTTGGAACAGAACTATCCCAATCCGTTTAATCCTTCTACTGTTATCAAATGGCAGTTATCAGTCGGCAGTTTCGTAACACTGAAAGTTTATAATCTTCTAGGAAAAGAAGTAGCAACATTAGTGAATGAGTTTAAGCAAGCAGGTGTTTATAATTCTCAATTCTCAATTCAAAACATGCCTGCCGGTAAGCAAGGTTCTAAATTAAGTTCAGGTGTTTATTTCTATCGTTTACAAGCTGGTAATTTTGTTCAAACGAAAAAGATGTTGTTGATAAAATAGGCTTATTAAATTAATAAGCATCGGTTATCAAAATAATAAGCGGGTAATTAAAATCATTAAGAATTATCTCCAATTTAGACGAAATTTTCTATTTACCAACGGTATTATTTTTGTAGAATATTACATATGAATAATCCAATCAGCATTTACGATAGTTTGATAATTCTTGTTTACTTTATTGCTGTTCTAGGGATTGGACTATACATGCGGAACAGTGATAAGAATTTAACAGACTATTTTCTTGCAGGCAGAAATCTAAGTTGGTTTGCTATTGGTATTACACTTTTTGCAACTAACATTTCCAGCGAACATTTTATAGGTCTAGCCGGACAAGGAGCAGCACGCGGATTAGCAGTTGCACAATTTGAATTGATAGCAATTTTTTTCCTAATACTTCTTGGGTGGATTATCGCTCCCATTTATAAAAGAGCAGGAGTTCTAACAACACCGGAATTTTTAGAGAAAAGATTTAATGCATCAAGCAGGAAATTTTTTTCAGGACTTTCAATTTTTACTTATGTAATCACTAAAATTTTAGTAACTCTTTTTGCAGGTGGTATCCTGTTTAATAAAATCTTTGGTTTAAGCATTTTCTCTTCCGCAGTTATTATTGTTCTTCTAACCGGAATTTATTCTTTAGTCGGTGGATTCTCTGCAGTAGTTAGAACACAAGTGTTTCAAGGAATTCTTTTACTTGTTGGTGCTTTTTTATTAACAGTGTTTAGTTTTAATGAAGTTGGTGGTTTTGCCGGTCTGCGGGAACGATTGCCGGCCGAGCATTTTCAAATGTTTAAATCTATGAGCGATCCGGACTTCCCTTGGACAGGAATTCTTTTTGGTGCACCTATAATAGCATTTTGGTATTGGTGTGCGGATAATTATATAGTGCAAAGGGTGCTCGGTGCAAAAAGTATTAACGACGCACGTACCGGTACAATCATGGCTTCCTTCCTAAAAATCCTACCAATTTTTATTCTAGTAACACCTGGTCTAATCGCATTTGCTCTCTTCCCTGAAGTTAGAGGAGATGAAGCATATCCAACTTTATTAGCAAGTGATATTCTCCCGGTTGGAATTAAAGGTTTGGTTATTGTTGGATTTTTATCTGCAGTAATGTCATCTCTATCAGCAGCATTTAATAGTATAGCCGCACTTTACACAATTGATTTTTATAAACCAAAACATCCGGATGCATCGGATAGAACGTTAGTTCTTGTCGGAAGAATGGCTACCATAGTAACGGTTGTTGTTGTAATTCTTCTTGTTCCCTTTGTGAAGATTGTTAACTCTCACATTTACATTTTTTTACAAAGCACACAGGCATTTATTAGCGCACCTATAACTGCTGTTTTTATTTTAGGATTAACTCTAAAAAAGGTAAGCGCTAAAAGTGTTTTTATTTCTCTAATCGTTGGCGAGTTTCTTGGTGTTTCAAGATTCTTAATCGAAGTTATGAATAATTCGGGAATGATAAATAACCCATTTCTAATAGCATATGCACAGATTAACTATTTACACTTTACAGTATTTCTTTTCCTCGCAACTTCATTGCTTGTAATATTCCTTAGTTATTTTGTCTATTATGAAAGGGAACTTAACATATCAAAAATTGATTTCTTGTTTGGCAAAAAAAATAATAGAACTGATGTAACAAATAATGTTGTTACCATTCCACAAGTGAAAATTAATATTCTTCTTTCCGGTTTAATACTCGTTCTGACTTTGAGTTTGTGGTTTCTCTTTGTATAAAAAATTGTAGGTTCAATTAACAGATAGCACTTATAAATAATAGAGGCACTAAACAAAAGGAGAAGTACTATGCAAAAACTTCTAACACTCGCACTATTTCTATTCATCGTTGGGTCAGCATACTCTCAAACGTATGTATTCCAGCCGTTTGATAATTCGGTTGCAAGCGGTTTTTGGGACATGGCCAATCTTTATAACAACCAAGGAGATGCTACTGCAAAATGGGATGTTACTGATGTAACCTCCGATAAAAAAGAAGGCTCCGGTAGTCTTCAGCTAGATTATACAGTCGGTGCCGGTGACAATTGGGGTGGTTATGTTGTTCGTACATCCGTTAAACCGCTCTCCACAGTTTTAGATTTATCCACCGGTACAGCCATAACTTTTTGGTACAAAGTTACTAAGCCTGCTGTTTTTTCAGCTCCCGGTGCAATGGTAATGGAATTCAAAATATGCGATATACTCGACGGACATGAAAACCGTGTATTTCGTGAAGTACCGGTAGATCTCTCCGATGCATCCGGAACTTGGAAACAAGTAACAGTAGATTTTACAATGGGCACCGATAAAACTATTTCTTGGGCTTACCAAGCACAAGATGGAGATAGAGAAATGGCATGGGACCATGTAAACGGATTTGAGTGGGCTGTAGTTTATGTTCCTACAAACGGTGGAAATAATCCAAATACTCCAACTGCTACCGGAACAGTTTTATTAGATGGGTTTGCAATAACAGGTGATCACTATCCGCCGCCATTTGTTTCTTTTCTTAACATGGCTTCACAATTTGGTGTTGACGATATGGGCTGGGCAGGTGCAACTGATAAAGGTTCTGTTGCTTTATCAGACGAAGCTACGGACATCGTTGAAGGAACAACCGGTTCATTGAAATTTGATTATACATGTAATGCTTCTCAAGATTGGGGCGGCTTTGTTGCATTTGATCTTCCAGTAACAGCTCCAGCTAAAATTCTTGAAAGAACTGCTTTAACAATATTTCTCAAAAATAAAACTGCAGTTACAACTAGTGTACCCGCAAGAGCTATAGTAAGAATCTTTCTGTTTGAAGATGATGGTGAACAATGGATTACGAAAGTTCCGATTGATCTAACTCTGACATCAGATTGGACTCGGTACACATTACCTCTTAAGCAAACGGCTTATAGTACTAATGGAGATCAATACCCGCCGATTGGTGCATTTGGTTTAAATCCAAACGGTGCGAAAGGTGATCAAACATTTAATCCTGATAAGATCAATAAAATCAGATTCGAAGTTTTAGGCGTTGGTGTTGGTCCGGATGCCGGTCCTAAAGGTGAGAAGATGATTGGAACATTGCTCTTTGGAATAATGCAACAATCAGGGTTCCAAATTTTTGATATAACCGCACCATTAGCTCCAGCAGTAAATTTTGTTAAAGGTACTTATTCAAATCTAATTACTTGGACAGATCTTGCCGGTGAAACAACAGAAAAATATTCTGTTTATGTAAGCAAGAATCCAATTACCAATACTAGTGCAGCTGGTGTTGAAGTTGCAGCATCCGGCATTCCCAGAGGGACACAAGTATATGAACATCTTTTAAGATCACCCAAAACTGATAGGTCAGATTATTATTATTACGCTGTAAGAGCAATTGATAAAGCAGGTAATATCGGGGAATTAACAGCTACCGGTGCAATTGGTAATACAGCAAAAGGTATTCCTACAATCCCCAATATGACACCACCAAGCTGGACGGCTGATGGTAATTTGACAGAATGGGCTGGCGTTACACCGTTCTCTCTAAAACCATCTGACGGATCAGGACATATTATGACCGGGTTTACTATTTCTAATGATGCTGATTGTTCGGCAAATATATATTTAGCGATGGATAAAACTTATTTGTATTTCGCCGCCGATGTTACAGATGATATTGTTTACAACAATATATCATACTTGAGTCAGGGTTCCAGTTGGGCACTTGACTGCGTTGATATAGAAATCGGTTTATATAATCAAGAAGCAAAACAACATACTTCTTACAAACACGGTAAAGTTCCGGATTACCACTTAAGACTTAATAAAGATAGAGCAAGAAGTGATCACTGGGAATCTGAAAAAGATTCATTGTTAATGCCGGGTACAAATTATTTCTGGGAAGAAAAATTCCCATCAGGTTATATGATTGAAGGAAGAATAGCATTAGCAGATATAGTAAAACTAAGAAAAACCCCAGCAGGCACTCAAGATTCACTCTATCTTCATGAAGGATTTAAGATTCCACTTCAGTTGCTAGTTTGTGATAACGATGGATTAAATTCACCTGAACTATGGAGAAACCGCGAAGGTCAATTAGGTTGGTCACCATATGATAATGATGCTGGCTGGCAATATCCTAACTTGTGGATGTATTCATGGTACGGAAATTCTGATGTTATTGTAACCGATGTAAAAGATGAATTACCGATTCAATATTCATTAGACCAAAACTATCCTAATCCTTTTAACCCGGCTACTCAAATTAAATACGCAATAGCTAAACCGGGTCTCGTTACATTAAAGATTTATGATATACTTGGTCGTCAAGTTGCTGATTTAGTAAATAAATATCAGGAAGCAGGTAAATACACAGTTAATTTTGATGCTACCCGTTTTGCATCCGGTGTTTACATTTACAGGATCGAAAGTAGTTCGTTCACTAGTGTTAAAAAAATGATGTTGGTCAAATAATAAAATCAATTTAAGGGCACTTCAGAATATGGGGTGCCCTTTTTTGTTTCTATAACTTAAAATTTTCAAGGAATGAATTATGTACAGGATTAATAGAATGGAGAGTATCAAGTTGTCGAGAAGGGTAATACAACTGAGTCTTATATTATTGTTGTTTGCTTCTTCATTTATTAATGCGGGTACGACTGGAAAACTAGCAGGTAAGGTGATTGATTCTGAAGTCAAAGAGCCTGTGATTGGTGCAACAATTCTTTTACAGGGCACCAATTTAGGGGCAGTAGCAGATTTGGATGGATATTATTACATCAATAATATTTCTCCAGGAATATACACTGTAGTTGTTAGTTCTATAGGTTATCATAAAGTTACGGTTCAAAAAATTTCAATTAGAATTGATCAAACTACACGTCTTGACGTAAGCCTCACACCTGCAACAATTAATATTGGCGAAATTGTTATACAAGCCAAGCAGCCACTCGTTACAAAAGATCTCACTTCATCAACAGCAATTGTTTCTTCTGAAGAATTAAAAATGATGCCTGTTGAAAACCTGAATCAAGTAGTTAACCTCCAAGCCGGTGTTGTTAACGGGCATTTTAGAGGAGGACGTTCCGGTGAAGTATCATATTTAGTTGATGGTGTAACTGTTACAGATGTATTCAATGGCGGTATGTCGGTGGAAGTAGAGAACTCTTCAATTCGCCAGATGGAAGTTATCAGCGGTACATTTAATGCTGAATATGGCCAAGCGATGGCTGGAATTGTTAATATCGTTACAAAAGATGGCGGTGCAAAATACGATGGTTCTGTTTCAGCTTACGTAGGAAACTATTTTACAACTCACACAGACATTTTTCAAAATGTTAATAAAGCTAATCTTAATGGTCCCAGAGATTTTCAGTTAACTTTGAGTGGACCTACACAAATTTTAGATAATTTAACTTTCTTTTTAACTGGCAGATATTTCCGTGACGATGGCTATGAGTACGGACAAAGATATTATAATGTTTCAGATGATAGACCAACTTTTCCAATTGCTGGAAATCAAACTTATTGGATTGATCATGGTACGGGCGATAGCGCATTTGTGCCGATGAATCCGTATGAGAAAAAATCTTTTAACGGTAAACTAACTTATAATTTTAATCAGTGGAAATTTAG